>WNFR01001044.1_pt1 | contig 36904 bp, 20 predicted proteins | sample 5400221 | NCBI WGS metagenome assembly WNFR01 (sample SAMN13153357, study PRJNA577476) | soil metagenome | isolation source: 40 cm soil under Madrone tree | place: USA:California | collected 2016-06-14 | reverse complement strand
ATTCCGCCGAACGACTCAGCGCAGGTCTTCACCAACCTATCCGGAAACCCAACGTCGGTGACGCTGCCCGCAGCTACGACAGCCTTGCCGCCCGCCGCGTTGATCTCATCGGCGGTAGCCTGTGCGACCTCCGCATCTATGTCGTTGATCACCACGGAAGCGCCGTGCTCGGCAAAGAGCTTCCCTATGCTGCGGCCAATGCCGCGACCCGATCCGGTAACGATTGCTGACTTGCCTTGAAGCAGTCTGTAGTCTGTCATCTTTGATTCCTTTCTAAGTCACTACGTAATGCAGATTCCACCATCAACCGGAATCACCACGCCGTTCACATAAGCGCCCGCGCGCGAGGCAAGGTAAATCGCGACTCCCGCCATGTCCTCGGTCGAGCCGATCCGCCCAAGCGGGCAGTCCGCCTCGATCTTGTCCTTGTAGGTTTCCAGCAACCATTTGGTCATCTGGCTAGGGAACGGCCCGGGCGCGACCGCATTCACGGTTATGTTGCTCGGCCCGAGTTTCACCGCGAGCACACGTGTCAAATGATGAACCGCCGCTTTGCTCGGAGCATAAGCGTAGTTCTCAACCATCGGAACTTTGATCCCGTCGATAGAGCCGATGTTTATCACTCGACTGGGATCGCCTGGTTTTGCAGCCCTCTCAAGCATCGGCACCAGGTCTCGTGTGAGAAAGAACAGCGCCTTGACGTTTGTGTCCATCACCTTGTCAAAGCCCGCTTCGGGATAATCGGCCAGCGCCGCGCCCCACGCAGCGCCGGCGTTGTTTACGAGGATGTGCAACGCATCTTCTTTGGCCGATAGCTCTCGAACCAGATGCGCGCATCCTTCGCCTGTCGAGACGTCGGCCGGAATTGAATAGCACGAACCGAAGGCCGAGAGTTCTTTCGCTACCTGGTCACAGACTTCAGCCTTGCGCGACGAGATGTAGACTTTCGCGCCCGCTTGAACGTATCCTCGCGCGATCATCAACCCAATGCCTCGCGAACCTCCGGTTATCAGAGCGACTTTTCCCTTGATCGAAAACAGCTCCTGAACATTCATTGCCAGATCTGTCATTGAGTTTTCCTCTTAGAGTTTTTGATGCCGGCGCCGCGATTGCGCAACAACCACGCCGCGTCTGTCATTACACGATGAACGAGCGACTGTACCAGTTCTTTGTAGCCGGTGTCATCTCGCTCTTCTATCGGGTAGCGTTTGGATTCTGCGTTGCTTAATAACCTCCGCGTGCTTTGAACCCATTACTCTTGACGCCAAGGTTCAGGCTGGGCTTAAATGCAAAAGTCCGAAGGATGGCCCCTTCGTTTCAAATCAAACTTGAATCTGTGGTACTTCTGTTATGCCGATTTATGAATATCTGCTAATGGCAAGCGACGCTGTGTTGATTCTCGGCGGCGCGATTATGTATTGGTTCTCACCGAGGATCAGACGCAACTGGGTATTGGGTTACGGCTCACCGCGCTCGATGATAAACGACACCGCCTGGCAATCTGCTAATCGCTTCGCCGGATCGGCGCTTGCGCTGCTGACGCTCACTGCGATGGTTGTTCAGGTGAGTCTGTGGCCGATGATCGGCTCAAACGATATGGCCCAGACGCTCGCTACCGCCTCGATCCTGGCGCTTCCGTTCCTGGTAATGTTCCTGACCGAGCGGTACCTCGCGCGAGTCTTTAGAAATTGACGCAACGTGAAGTGACATGTAGGGGCGGCCCTCCGTGGCCGCCCCTCTTTGTTTGTCTAAACATGGATATGGCAAAGAGGGGCGGCCACGGAGGGCCGGCCATACATTTCTAACGAAACACCAGGCGAACACGACCGCTAAACTCGCGCGGGTACCCGAAGTGAGTTCCTTCGAACGGGTTTCCAAAATTGTAAGCAAAACTCCGATCCGCAAGATTCAACACATCAAACTGCACGCGCAGGCCGATACGTTCATTCCTGAACAGCTCGGCTCCGGTTGAAACGCCAAGCACCGTCCACGGCTTTACTCGCTCGCGCTCGAAATCCACGAGGTCAGTTCCGGGAGCCGACTTCAATTCTTCCAATCGATCGGGATCAATCTCAAGAGGCACGCCGCTTTCGTGGCGGCCCGACAGCGCAGCCCACACACCGCTCTTCTGATGCCGATACATCAACTCAAAAGCGGCAACGTTACGTTCGTCGTGGTCCGGTATGAACTTAGTGCCGGGTGCGATCTCGATCACATCGTTCGTAAGAAACAATCCCCCGTTGATCGGACCAGTCTGGAGTATTCGCTGATTGGTGTAGCTCACAAACGCCGACCAGCCGCGTTTCTCCGGCACATCTAGCCTGATATCAAGGCCTCGCGCGAACCCCTTCGCAACGCTGTTAGGGAAGATCACCGTCGTCGAGAAAAACACATTAGGGTCGGCGTAGTTTCGAAAGTGACGCCACCAGTAAACCGCGTCGAGCTTGAGCCAGCCGCCAATGTCCTGAGCGAACCCGGCCTCATATGCTGACGTTCTCTCTGACCGGACGTTAGCGCCTCCACCGGTCGCCGCTTGAAACGGAGACAACTCCCGAGCCTCCGTTGAATCGGCCAGCAGCAGGTTCTCGATCTGAGGCGGCATGAACAACCGATTGAATGAGCCGCGGATTGCAGTCCGAGTCTGCGGCAGGTAATAGACCGCGCCGGCGCGCGGGCTGAATTGCTGCTCAGCGATCAACAGACTCGAGTGATCGTATCTCAGACCCGCGTTGACTGTGAGATTAACAACCGGCGCAAATGTATCCTGGACGTAAGCTGAACCCTGACCGCGCGTCTTGCGATCCCTGAACACAAACGGATTTGCTTTATCGAACGCGAGCGCCGCTTCGCTTATGCCTTCTTCTCTTGCGGCGTCGCGGTCGGTGATCGCAAACGTGAAGAACTCACTTGGAGTGATTCGGCTCGCTTCAAACCCTGTCTTGAACGTGTGCCCTCGAACGGTGTGTGTTAAAGCCGCCAACAGCCCGAGCCTCGTGTGACTGCGGTCCTGCGCGGCAAACAGAGGCGTGTCCTGCAAACTTCCGATCAACTCCGCTTCACGAAAGCTATGAAAGAAAGCAACGTTACTGACCGTGTGTTGCGACAAAGCCCGCTGCCAGCTTACTGACTCTCTGTTGTCCATCAGCTCTTGCCGCTGATGCTGACCCGCCAGCTCTTGCCCCAGGTTGTTTGGCACTCGAAAACTCGAACCATTGACCGACAGATTGAAGATCAGAATGTCATCGCTGGTCGGATGCCAATCCGTTCGCAGATTGAGTCTCGCCGCGCCGCCTCGGTTATTGAAGTTTCGAGGATCGACCGGATCGAGATAGCGATCACTCTTGCTGGCAGAACTGGCTAGATAGAACCCAGCGGTCTTCCCTCCTCCGCCGGCGCTCGCCGAAAGCTCGCGAGCGTTGAAGCTGCCGCCGCTGAACTCCAGGCTGCCCGCCAGCGGCTTGCCTATTCCGGAGATCGGTTGAATGGTCACGACGGCGCCGGACTTGCCGCCGAATTCAGCCGGCAGGTTCCCGGTCAGCACATTCATCGAGCTGATCATCTCGGTATCGAGCCCGCTAGCCATTGATGAATCCAACCTGTCGGCAACTGGAACGCCGTCTACGACAAACAGTATTCCGTCGTCGACGCCTCGAATGTGCAACAGGCCGTTGTTCTCGGTGGTCCATCCAGGCAGAGTCGAAACTATTTGCTGAACGCTGCGCACGGTACCGGGTGAGCGCCGAATAAACGTTTCATTGAGATCCTGTTCACTGCTGACCGAATCCCTTTCGATCAAACCTGATTCGGCTTCTATGGTGACCGTCTCTTGAGTGCCCGGCACCGCGAGCTTCACGTCAACTTCAATCGGGATGTTCGACCGCACAGTAATCTTTCGCGACGCCTGTTGAAACCTGGGCGCTTTAGTAACGACTTCGTAATCATCGAAGGGAACGTTATTGAATCCGGCTACACCGTGGTCATCAGTCTTAGCCGATTGTTTGTAGCCGGAGATCCTGTTGGAGAGTGTTACGGCCGCGCCTGCGACTACGTCTGCTGATGGATCGGTGACGGTGATTCGGACAGTGCCGATTTGAATTTGCCCCGTCGCGTTGACGATCGCGGCCGGCGAGCAGACAGCTGTCCAGATTAGAAACCCAAACCATCCGAATGTTCGATTGCAAGCCCTCATACGTCCAGCAACTGCAAGTGGGGAATTCCCGTAAAAAGCGCGATGCTCGCCCGCAGTCAGGGCGGACCCTAACGCGCCTTCGTCACGCAGACCGTGAGAGCCACCAAACTGTTCGATTAGCTTTCTTTGAATATCGAGGACTTCTTGTTTGCTCAGGAAAAGCAATGCGTGCCTTTTACTCAACACCTTTAGCCAGCTCATGGTACGCACTGCTACGGCGGTCGAGAACTGTGCTGGTCGCATCTTCAATACTCATTGCGCGTTCAGTCTCGTCTAACGGTCGCAAGATTCAGTGTGCGGTCCATTACCATCAGATCGACTTCATCGCCGGCGCTAATGCTCAGTTGATCAAGCAGCTCTTGAGGAAGGAGAATCGCTGCTGAATCATCGTATGCTGCAATTCGCTTTCGTGACATCAGGTGCTCCTTTCAATCTTCATTGTACTTGGAGGCCCCTGAAAGACAAGGAGCTATTCGGCGGCGCCTAATCTGATGTCGAATGCGACGGGCTCGCTCCCGAATCCCACGAACGCAGGTGGTGGATCGTTCATACTCAGCCTACAAAGCAGACCCGCCCCGCATCGCTCCCGAATCCCACCAACGCAGTTGGTGGATCGTTCATACTCAGCCTACATACGCGACAGACGCCCCCCGGCCCCCGAATCCCACCAACGCAGTTGGTGGATCGTTCATACTCAGCCTACATACTGCGACTGCCGCGCCCGCTCCCTACACCGCCTACCATCTCTTGTCTTTCAACGTTCAGTTTTCGTATGCTCGCGCAATGCAGCTCGAGCCATTCAAAGAAATCTCGTGGGCTTTCCAGCTTCACTATCACCTCTGCTTCCGCACTCACCGTCGCAAGACTGTTTTCAATGATCGATCCAGAACCACCGCTCTCTCACGAGCGCTGACCGATTTGTGTAAGATAAACGACCTCCACTTGCTTGAGAAGGACTATCAACCCGCACACGTACAATTGCTGTTGAGCCTTCGCCCAAGCCAGCTAATCTCCGACATGCTAAAGAGACTTAAGGGTAGAAGCTCGACCGCCCTGTGCCGCGAATTTGCTCTCACACCTCCGCTTTGGGCGCGTGGTTATCTCGCACGCAGCGCTGGTCGAGTCAGAGTCCAAGCTGTTAAGCACTACCTGGACAGCCAGGCTGAACACCACGGCTACAGCAAGCGCGCTCGTCCTCCAGTATTTCGCTTTCGGGCGACAACCCCCAAAGTTATCGCGACCGCGCACGCAAGCTTCGATCTAACTCATCATATCGTTCTTGCCACCAGGTTCCAACGCGGAATATTTGACTCCAAGATGGGCGGGGCTTTGATCAATTATTGGACGAAAGTTGCGGCCAAGGGCGGCTTCGCAGTCGACCAGGCTACGGTTCTACCCGATCACATTCATCTGCTCGTTCGGATCACGCCAAAGATGACCGTCGAACAAGCCACGCTCTCGGTGATGAACAACGGACAGTATTTTGTCGGAAAGCACTTTCCTCGCGCGCTTGTTGAGGCGAAGATAGATCAACTATGGCAGTCGTCTGCGTACGCCGGGACTTGCGCAGAGCTGACCACCGCGCTGCTGAAATCTTTTCTAAGGGGCGGGTTGTAGGCAGAATATGAACAATCCACCAACTGCGTTGGTGGGATTTCGGGACGGCGCTGGCCGTCTGCTTTGTAGGCTGAATATGAACGATCCACCAACTGCGTTGGTGGGATTCGCCATCACGGAGGCCATCAAACAAATGCGTAGAAGAAACCTACTCAAAGGCATCGGAGCCGGCGTTCTTCAATTCCTATTCCGTCCAACCTTAGCGCTGCCGTTCGCACTCAAGCGCTCCGTCATTCAACGTGTGCGTCCCTCAGATCCCTTGTGGCCCAGCGCCGCCAGTTGGGCAAAGCTCAACGCGCAAGTCGCAGGCAACCTGGTTCAACCTCGCGCGCTGTTTGCCGATTGCCAGACCGACGCTAACGCCGAAGCCTGCGCCGAGATACGCAAGAGTATTCGCAATCCTTTTTTCATCGGAGATCAGCCGGCCGGCACCGAGGTCTCGGGATGGCTCGACGCGTGGACTCCCGCGCCCAGCGCTTACGCGGTAGCCGCGCGCAACTCTGCCGATATCGCCGCAGCCGTCAACTTCGCTCGCGAAAACAATCTGCGTCTCGTAGTCAAAGGCGGCGGGCACAGCTATCTCGGGACATCCAACGCGCCGGACTCTTTGCTGGTTTGGACGCGAGCGATGAACAAAGTCACCCTGCACGACGCGTTTGTCGGGCAAGGCTGTAGAGCGCGCACCACGCCCGTCCCCGCGGTCACCGCCGAAGCCGGAGCGATGTGGATCGACGTCTATCACGCCGTTACCACCGAAGCCGGCCGCTACGTTCAGGGCGGCGGCTGCACAACTGTAGGCGTAGCGGGGCTCATTCAAAGCGGCGGCTTCGGTTCTTTTTCGAAGGGCTTCGGCACGGCGGCCTCGGGACTCCTCGAGGCCGAAGTGGTCACTGCCGACGGCAGAATTCGCATAGCCAACGCCTGCACTAATCCCGATCTTTTCTGGGCGCTCAAAGGAGGAGGCGGCGGCAGTTTCGGAGTTGTCACCAAAGTCACTTTGCGCACACACGAGCTGCCCGAGCATTTCGGCTACGTCGGCGGAAGAATCAAAGCTCAATCAGACGCCACCTTTCGACAACTGATCGCGCGTTTCATCAGCTTCTATCGAGAGAGCCTGTTCAATTCTCATTGGGGCGAGCAAGCTTCCTTTGGACCGGACAACACGCTCAGGCTTTCGATGGGGTGTCAGGGGCTCGATAACCAGCAGGTCGAGAGTCTCTGGAAACCTTTCTTCGATGCAGTGAAGGATTCAAAGAATCTCACCGCCGCCGATCTCGAAGCGGGCGCCGGACGCGCTCGGCATTACTGGGACGTCGTCGACCGCAAGCGGAGAGGCAATGATTCTATGATCAGCGATTCGCGCCCGGGCGCTCCAGCTATGCACGGTTATTGGTCGGGAGACCAGGGTCAGGTAGGCGCTTTCCTGCACGGCTACGATTCGCTTTGGCTCCCCGCGTCGCTCCTGGAAACCAGTCAACAGCCGCGCCTCGTTGACGCGTTGTATGCGGCGAGCCGCCACAAGAAAGTCGAGCTGCATTTCAACAAAGGAATCGCCGGCGCGCCTCCCGCAGCGATCGCCGCCACCAAAGACACCGCGACTAACCCCGCGGTAGTAGATGCATTTGTATTAGTGATCATCGCCGACGGGGGCTTACCCGCGTATCCCGGCATCGCCCGCCCCGGCACGCAGCCTGCGACGAACCCAGCGGCGAACTCTGCGGTCAACATTGGGGCGAACTCTGGAGTGAACCCTCCGATGAATCTGGACTTCGCGCGCAGCAATTCGCACAAGATCGACCTTGCAGCGGCAGAGCTGCGCAAGTTAGCTCCGAACGCTGGGTCTTATGTATCGGAGAGCAACTACTTCAACGCTTCATGGCAGAGGGAGTACTGGGGGACGAATTATCCGAAGCTTCGAGCGATCAAAAAGAAATACGACCCTGAAGGCTTATTCTTCGTCCACCACGGCGTCGGGAGTGAGGATTGGAGCGCTGACGGCTTTACGCGAGTGGTGAAAGGCTCTTAGAGCGAGCACTCGTTCACAGACTGAACGAAGAGTCAAATGTGGCAAACAATCGTCGAGTATGCCATCTCTGGTCTGGAGGTCTGGAATGGTTTACTTCACGGTGAGACTCTTAAACGAAACAATCTGGAATTTAATGAACCTTGATTGATTGCTGTTCAGCCCTTGTGCGTCTAGAATTTGTGGTAACGTCAAACGTCGATACCCTCAGGAAATCTCGGGAGTCGAAATGCGAAGTTGAGGTTATCAAATCAGGAGTTCAATTGTCTGACTTATTCGCAATCGCGGGAGTTGATGGCGAGCCAAATGCGCACATTATCTTTTTCCATGGTCTGGCAGGGCATCCCTATAAAACTTGGAGCTCATCGGATGACCCCAGTATATATTGGCCCGTTTGGCTTGCAGAAGATATTGCCGGGCTGGCGGTTTGGTCCATAGGATACGATGCAGGAGTGTCGCGATGGAAGGGGTCTGCGATGCCTCTACCTGATCGGGCAACCAACGTTCTTGAACGGATTCTGGCCGAGCCCAAACTCCAGGCGGGAGAGCTAATTCTTGTCGGCCACAGTCTTGGTGGTCTTCTCATTAAACAGATTTTGCGAACTGCGGAGAGTATGGCGCATCAGCGAGAAGATGCCGCCAACTTTCTCCGACGGGTTCGGCGGGTAGCATTCCTTGCGACCCCGCATTTCGGTGCAGGACCGGCAAGACTCGCAGACCGCCTTCGAATCTTCATTCGTCCTTCTACCGCGACCTCCTGTCTCGTACGCAATGATTCAACCTTTCGAAACTTAAACGAATGGTACCGTGATTGGTCCACCAAACAAGCTCTTGCGCATCTTATCCTCACTGAAAGTCGTCCGATGCGCATACTTGGCATAGTTGTAAAACCCGATAGTAGCGATCCGGGTGTATTGGATAACATTTCAACCGGTAACAGCCGCCAGTTCGCCCGACCAATCTGCATTGATGCGAATCACATTGGAATCTGCAAGGTGAAGGATCGTTCTTCAGAAGTATATGCGCTTGTTCGAGGCTTCGTTACGCGACCGCTTCGCACAGCCTCATCGCTTGAGGAGTTGCTGAGAACACAAGCTGAAGCGTCTATCGCAACTGCGACAGATAGTAACTCACACCACAGGTATCCAAAGGAACTAGTTGATGGTGAGATTCAGAAGAATGTATTGACCATGCGGCGATCTCGATTTTTTGTTGGGTTCTCTATTTCTGAACACGCATTGAGACTCGCCGAAAGAATCCTTTGCGGTGAATTAGAAGGTGGATCGGATGCTGTAAGAAGCAACGGACTCGTCTGGTGTGCCCGGTTCTTAGCGGTTGGTGAACATAGCGCTAGGTCCGAAGAGTTATTGACTAGAGCTAAGCAGCTAGGCGATGGGCCGGAAATCGCGGTGGCAGAGGCCTTCAGAATGTCGAGTAAAGGCAAGGTTGAGGAAGCACTGAATAAACTCGCACGAATCGCTTCACCGTCTGCTCGCTCTGCTGCACTCCTCATAATGACTCACAACAGTAATGCATCTGCTGCCATCGAATGGCTATCGAACGCAGGGCTAACAGCATCGCTTCTGGATCCCGACGGTAAGTTCGTACTGATATCTAAGCTCTTAGAACTTCGTCGGTGGGATACCGCTCTTGAGGTTGCGAACGCACTAACCGAAGATGACTTTGAGCAAGCACCCGTTCTATTGCACACAGCGGCTATGGTGAATCTTGGACAAGCAATTCCGGACGAACTCAGATCACAAATTCTTCAAGAGGTTCCGTTTCAAGCAAGCATCTTTCCACTAGCCTCAAACGACGCAGCACTCGCACACCGACGACGAGCACGAGATTTGTTTTGTCGAAGCGCTATTGCAACGAAAGAACTTGGCTGCGGAGACGTAACAGATGCCGCCGATGATTATGCTCTCTGGCTTGAATTAAGTGACTCAGAATTTGAGGACTCGGCTCGCGAGAGGCTAGAAACAAGCATGCGCGAATCAGCGCACTCGCTTAGGCGACTGCACCTCGCGTTGCAATTCGGACTGAAGCTAAATCTTGGCGCAGTCGAACGGGAAATTGAACGCCAAAGTACCCTTTCCGGCGGCAAGTCGCGTGATGCTGCGTTAGCGCGCTTTTCATTAGCGTTTGCTCAAGGGAACCCAAAGGCTGTAGCCGATTACATAGATCGATATCGTACCGAGTTTCGTGAGCATTTGAATATGACGTTTGTCACCGGCATCGAGATCGAAATGCTGGCTCGAGCTGGCTTTGTGCAACGTGCTGAAGAACTGCTCAAAGAACTCGCAGATGACGGATTGGCAGCGGAGCAACACAGCCACCTCCGGGGAATAATTGACAGGTCTACCGGAGCGCGCGCCATTGACGCCAGCGAGACGCAGTTCGAGAGATCAAAACAACTTAATGATCTCTTCCCTCTTGTGGCATTACTTGAAGAACAAGGCGATTGGCTCCGATTGTCCCATTACGGTTCCTTGTTGTTCGAGGAAACGCACTCAATATCCGATGCTGAGCGACTCGCAAAGGCTCTGGAAGCTTCTGGTCAATACGCAGAGCTCACTTCGTTCTTGAGGGGGTGCTCGGAATTCCTCGAACGTTCTGACAACCTTCAGATGCTTTGGAGTTGGTCACTCTATCGTGAGGGACTATTGGCGGAATCTGCAATCATCCTCGACAAACTGCGGGCCAAACGTGACCATCCGAACGACCGTCATTTGACCGTTCGTTTGGCTATCGCTTCAGGCGAATGGGAATCGCTGTTGCTGTTCATAGAAACTGAGTGGGTCAATCGCGAGAGGCGAGGCGCAACTGAACTCATGCAGATAGCGCAATTGGCTCAATTCGCCGGTTCGCCGCGAGCCAATGACTTGGTGCATCAGGCAGTCGCAAAGGACCCTGAGAATCCGCGTATCTTAGTTGCAGCTTATAGCATTGCAACAAGTGCCGGCTGGGAGACTACAGAGGAAGTTGCCGGTTGGCTTCATAAAGCCGCTGAACTTTCAGATGAAAAGGGCCCCATTCAAAAGGGATCGTTGCAAGACATCCTAGATCGAGCGCCGGAATGGAACCGTCGAGAGAATGAAACCTGGGAACAGGTAAGCGAGGGAAGTCTCCCAATCTTTTGCGCAGCGCACCTTCTAAACCAGTCACTCATCGATCTATTTCTTTTTCCCGCGATTGCAAACCCGTTGGAGTCAGATCCAAGAAAACGCGCCTTAGTGCCGGCGTATAGCGGCGCGCGTCAACCGCTACCATGTAGTTTTCGAAAGGTGGCAATGGACCCGACAGTCCTTCTTACGTTAGGCATGCTCGGATTATTAGACGCAACATCGGATCTCTTTGATCATATTGTCGTTTCGCATTCTACGCTAAGCTGGCTTTTCGAACAGAAGGAAAAGGTCTCGTTTCACCAACCTAGCAGGATAAAAAAGGCACACGATCTAAGGAGGTTACTAGCCGATGGCGCGCTGAAGGAACTCTCGATCAACTCTCGGATAGATGCTGACCTCGCCGCGGAGGTCGGCGATGACCTCGCTTCGCTTATTGCGGAAGCATCGGGTGGCGAAGTCGATGAGAGACAAAGAGTCGTCATACGGCCCTCTCCGGTCCACCGCGTCGGTTCCCTAATGGACGAGGAAGCGGATCTTTCATCTTATTCCTCCCACATCTGCAGTTGTTCATCGGTCGTCGATAAGCTGAAGCAAAAAGGTCAACTCACTTCGACTGAAGAGAGCCGCGCACGGTCCTACTTGAGTTTGCATGAGAAAGATTGGCCATGCCAACCTCCAATCTCGGATAACGCGAGGCTTTATTTGGATGACGTCTCAGTTTCTTACCTCCAACACATAGGACTGCTAGCGAAATTGCGACCGGCAGGGTTGGAAGCATCCCTTTCCCAACGTACGATAACTGAGGTCAACTCATTACTTCGATATGAGCATCTAGCATCCAGAGTCAGCGACGTTATTGAAGGTATCAGGAACTTCCTCGCCGTCGGCATCCGAAGTGGAAAGATCCAGCTAGCGCCCATGCGACCTCTTGAAGAGGAACACGAAGACAGTATCCAAAATCACCCAACTTTCGGCCTATTCAATTCGGTTACAAACGTGGAAGCAATTGTTGTAGACGACCGATCATTGAATAAGCATGGGAATCTCGATACCGGTTCAGGACGAATTCCGATTCTAACCACGGTCGATTTGCTCAATGGTTTTTATTCGAGTGGCAAGATCACGCTTGAGAACAAGCTCGAGTGCCTGACCTTCCTGCGACATGCCGGCTATCTTTTCGTTCCCATAGCCAATGATGAGCTTGAGAATTACGTTTCGTCGGCAACCGTAGTTGATAAACGCCTTGTCGAGACAGCGGAACTAAGGGCTATCCGTGAAATTTTTCTTCGTATCCGCTCCACCCGGTTTCTTCAGCTTCCATACGAAGCGACTTGGCTCATCGACACAATGCAAACGTTCACAGAAACGCTGAAAGCACAGTGGCGTCCCGAGGTGGACGAGGCAACAGCCCGAGCGCGGTCGGAATGGCTGCTTGCCCTATTGGACAGACGGGGATGGGCGCATTGTTTCAAAAACGTCAACTCGAGTCAGGTGCCATTTTGGCATGGCCACCAAATTATGCTACTGCTAAATGCAGCCTCGATTGCTTCCGCTGAAAGCAAACAGAAATACTTTGAGTGGATTGATGAGCGCGTGCTAGCCCCGATCAGTGAGGAAGATCCAGACCTCTATTTGTGGATCGTAGAAAGAGCAAAGGAAGTGATTGCGCACGTGGTCGAAGTTAATGTCTCAAGGGATCTAGAATAATGGCGGTGCCCCCAACCAAACTTTCGACAGTCGCCTTGCTAGCCTTAGGGCAATTTCCACCTTCAATTCAGGATACCTTAGTTTCGGACCCAACGTTCCGAAACAGTTATGGGATTACCGCAGATGCACGCGTTTCTCTTGGGGAAGACCAAGTGTCGTTTCTACGATCAAAACTTTTGGACTGCGCTCGGAGGCTTCTGGGCGAAGCCAGCGCCGAGATTACTTTGATCGATGAGGCAGGAGAGGAATGGGTCTTTGAAGTCGTCGAGATAGATAACAGGCGTCGGGTGGGAATGTCACGGGGCGAACGGCGCTTTGTGCTTCCCGATTTTTACGCACTGTCTCCTGACGAAAAAGAGAGGATCTCTAGATTTGAGAAAGATGCAGACGAGGTTAACCTGCCAGAAAGCGTCGCTTGCGAATGGCGTCAAACTCTCGCCTCTCGCTCTTTGTTAGACAGCGAACTTGATTTGTTTAGCAGAGAAATCAACAAAACGCCCATTAGAGTCGCATCTCTGATCGCCACGGAGATAGAGACGGGAACAGGCCAGGTGTCTACGCTTGTTCCGCGTTCGGAGCGATATTATGAACGTCTGGTGGGCAAATACCAGCAAAGTGGAGACATTACCGACTACGCGCAAACGGGAGCGAAGAAACATATTGGGCAGCTTTTGTCATGGCGAGCCTCGGATGGATTCTCACTTTCTTTGTTGCTTTCATCGCACTCCTCGATCCCCTCAGCAATTGAAAGCGAGCAGCACAACGAAAGCGGTTTCCTTCCGGTATATGAATCGCTCCGCACCCAAGGCGACAGAATTTCACAGATAGGCGCTATCGAGATAGGCCTGAGGATCTGCGACAAAGTGCCCGCGATTGTGCCTTACGTCAAAGCGATGATCGAAGATATCCGTGATGACGATCCCGAGGACGAACATGGCCGGTTTCATCTCCTCTACTCACTCATAATGTTGGTGGATGGTGAGCTTTCGCGGACGAAGATTCTAAGAACTAAGCCACCTTTCTGGCGGCGCCTAGCGTCGATAGCGCAAGCCTCTCTCATCGAACGATGTATTATCAAATCGAGGGTGGAAATCGGTCAGTTCAGCGAATGGGCTTCTCGTGCGAGAGCACACCAATTCTATCTTCAGACTCTGGCAGATCTGCGACAAGAACCGCGCTGGCTTCCTGATTATGCTGCTCCGTCTCAGCTAAAAGCCGAGTTCCTGAGTCGGATAATGACAGCCGGACAGCGGAACATTGATAAGATTCATGATCCGGATTTGAAGGAACTCCTGCTTGGTGAGGGGCCGAACAGTCTGCCATCGATGGTCGCTTTCCAATTCGCATATCCCGGCCCGTTAGAGGGCGGGCTTGAAGCCCAAATTGAAGCACCCCCACAATATTTGAGTGCAATCGAGGAACAATTGAGCGCGGAGATTCTGGGTCCAACGTCATTTGCGGCTTTGGTCAACGCAGCTTTGGTGTTTCGGCTTGCGTCGCATCATGCTGAGCTTGCCGCCAAGGCTGTTCGATCCGCCAAATATCAACTTAGACAGGTTGACAACGACGAACAACTATTCAATGCCTTGAGGGGTGTAGCTATCGTCGCCGCAGTAACTAGGAGTGGTGAACTCGCTGAGGAATTGCGAATTCTAGTACGTCGATGCAGACGAGAACCGGGACGTGGCTTGCCCGTCGAAGAAGCAACAGTAATCGGCCTAATGGCAGCCGCCGCATATCCACAGTTAGACCGGTGGTCTCAATTTGTAGGTGAGTGGATTACAGAACTTGCCTTTGACTTGTCCGACCGCAGTGATATGAACAAGCTGCTCTCTGATGTCCAACTGCTTTGTCGCATAGCGCCCGAACTCTGGTTCAGTTGTGGACGAGCTGAGGCGGCACTGAGCGCATCTGTGACGGTTACAGTCTGAGGAAGATGCCCAACCAAAGCGGTGTTAACGCAAGGACGCCACCGCACTCCAAAACACCGGCACGGCGGTGGTTCCTTGATCGATTAAAACACCATCAGGGCATTACCATGCTGGCTGCGCGATGGATGATGATGCTCATGCTTGAACTAGTTTGACGTTAGAGGCGAGAGCGGCTTTCTTTAGCGCCTCATCCAGAGAAGCGAGTGGCAATCCCTTGCGGATTGCGAGTTCCAAATAGGCCGCATCGTAAGCCGTCAGATTGTGCTGTCGCGCCAACGCATAGACATCGTTGAAGGCCAAGCTGGAGTCTGTCGGCTCCACAATCACGTCCAACCCATCGAGAGCATCGAGAAACTCCTCAGCTTGCTCGTAAGTGATTCGTTTGCGTCGCTCGGCCACGACCATTGTATTGACGATCTCCAAAAGCCACAAGCTTGGTACGACGGCCTCTGTGTCTAGCTCGAGAACACTGAGTACGCTCTTGCTGTAAGAAGTGCTCTCGTCAGGGAAACACCAACTAAGAGCCAAGGACGCATCAATGACGATCTGCTTCACAAACGATGTCCTTCGTGGATCAAGTCTTTGATAGAAGCGTCGCCCAACGAAAGCCGCTGCCTATCGCCAAATTCACGAATGCGTCGGACTGCTTCACGGCGGGATTGTCTCTTTTCGCGCAAGGCGGCAAGCGCCTGGTCGAGCACTTCATCAGGGGTGTGAAAATGCCCGCTCTCGATCTCTTCGTCGACGATGCGCTCTTGTTCGGGTTTGAGGGTAATACTCATGGGGAAAACGTACGCGCGGGAAACCGGGACTGTCAAGGTATGAGGAAAGGCATGGTCTAAGAACGGACGAAGGACGTTAAGATCGCTAATCGGGCAGTCGGAGCCGAGGACGAATTCTCAACGCAAAGACGCAAAGGACCGCAAAACACGCGGAGGTTATTAAGCAACGCAGAATCCGAAGACTACTGCTATTGCAGAAGAAGGCACTGCCCGACTAAAGTCGGTACTCTGAACACCTGGTGGGCTCGTTCATCAGCGCGTTTGAGCCCTCATACTCGGAGAAGGATGATGGAACCGATATCACACTACTATTACTCACACCGACTCAAACTGCACTTCTGGGATTGGGGCAATGAAGGTAAGCCTGCTCTCATACTCGTTCACGGCGGGTTGGATCACGCTCGGAATTGGGATTGGGTGGCTCGGGCGCTGCGAGAACATTTTCACGTTTACGCGATCGATTTGCGAGGTCACGGCAATAGTCAGTGGGCTCCAGGGGCGCTCTACAGTGTCGCCGAACACGTGCTCGATTTGTCGGCGCTCGCGGATATCATCGACGCGTTTCCGATCTATCTTGTAGGGCACTCGCTTGGAGGGATCGTTACTCTGTTCTACTCGGGTGTGTTTCCCGAGCGGGTGAAAAAAGCCGTATCGATCGAAGGACTCGGACCGCCGCTGTCTCATCGGGTGTTTCGGCCGGCTTCGGAACGGATGCGAACGTGGATCGATGGCATTCGCAAAACCGAACGCCGCGATCCGCATAGTTATCCGAGCCTGGATTCTGCCGTAGCCAGGATGAAAGAGGCTAACCCGCATCTTTCCGATGAGGTGGCCAGGCACTTGACGTTGCACGGAACGAATTGGAATGCGGATGGGTCGCTGGTGTGGAAGTTTGATAACTACGCGAGACCGTTTGCGCCTTATGGGCATAGCAAAGATGACTTCACTGAGATACTGGGACAGATCACTTGTCCGGTGATGTTGTTTTGGGGCGAGGAGAGCTGGGCGCCTGATCCGGAGAATGACGGGCGAGCGCAGGTGATCAAGAATCATCGTTTGGTTAAAGTCGCGAACGCCGGGCATTGGGTGCATCACGATCAGTTGGAGGTTTTTCTGAAGGAGACGACGAGTTTCTTGATCGAGTCGTGAATGTGCGAGCTTTGCGGCTTTGCGAATCTTTGCGTGCTTTGCGTGGAAGGATTCTCAGCGCAAAGACGCAAAGGACCGCAAAGCTCGCAAAGAGTTCTAAGGTGCAACTGGGGGACTTGGTTCAATCGTGATTCGGACTACATGCTCTTTACCATCATCTACGAGCGGGATGTCCGGAGTGTCCAACGCCTGACCGTCCAGCTCGACCTTCGAGACTCCATGGTTTAACCCATGCGGATTCTCGACCTGCAACTTATACGTAGTCGCACCCCGCCTGTACGTTATCTCGAACTCTCTCCATCCTCGCGGAACGCATGGCTCAATCGCTAATCGATCGCCCCTGAGCTTGAAGCCTACTATCGACTCGAGGACCGCCCGGTACATCCAACTCGCCGAACCGGTGTACCAAGTCCACCCGCCGCGGCCCGTGTGAGGCCACACCGCATACACATCCGCCGCCGCCACGTAAGGCTCGACTCGATACTTGTGCAGACCCGCTCGCGTCGAAGCGTGGCTGATCGGATTCAACAACGCGAACAGTTCCCACGCGCGCTCGCCTTCGCCCAAAATCGCGTAAGCGATGACCGTCCACAATGCCGCGTGCGTGTACTGGCCGCCGTTCTCCCTGACGCCGGGCACGTATCCTTTTATGTAGCCGGGGTCCAATGAGCCCTTGTCAAAAGGCGGAGTGAACAACATCACCAATCCGTCGCCTCTTCGAATCAGGTGTTCTTCGACGGCGGCCATCGCGTGATGCGAGCGGTTGCGATCCGCGGCTCCGGAGATCACTCCCCACGATTGCGGGATCGAATCAATGCGGCACTCTTCGCTCTGCTCGGACCCGAGCGGTCTCCCGTCATCAAAATAAGCGCGGCGATACCAATCACCATCCCAACCGTTTTCATCAAGCGCCTGTCTCAGCTTCTCCATGTGCGAGCGATACTTGTTGCCGCGCCGCTTTTCTTTTCGCTTGTCGCAGAAGCCGGCGAAGTTTGCCAACGTTACGTATAAGAACCAGCCGAGCCACACGCTTTCGCCTTTTCCTTCGACGCCGACTCGATTCATTCCGTCGTTCCAATCGCCCGAACCCATCAGCGGCAGCCCGTGCGCTCCCACCGCAAGACTGCGATCAATCGCGCGCGTGCAATGCTCATAAATGCTCGCTGATTCCGCGGACGTAGCCGGCTGGGTATAAGACTCCTGCTCTCCGTCAGCGAGCAGCGGCCCTTCAAGAAATGACGTAATCTCATCGAGCACAGACACGTCGCCAGTGGCGCTCACGTAGAAGCTCGCGACAAACGGAAGCCACAGCAGATCGTCCGAGCATCGCGTCCGCACTCCGCGCCCGGTTGGCGGATGCCACCAATGCTGCACATCGCCCTCTTTGAACTGGTGCGCCGAGGCGCGAACGATTTGTTCACGCGCGAGTTCAGGCTTCGCATAAACAAGCGCGCACACGTCCTGCAACTGATCACGAAACCCGTAGGCGCCGCCCGACTGATAGAAAGCCGAGCGACCCCACAACCGGCAAGAGACCGATTGATAGAGCAACCAGCGATTGATCATTATGTCCATCGCCGGGTCGTAAGTTCGGATCTCAACCGCGCCCAACAACTGATCCCAATAAGCTATGACCTGGTCGAAAGCCTGCTTCGCGACACTGACCTGCTTGTACTGCTGAGCGAGCGCTCGCGCTTCTTCAACGTTCGCCCCTTCGCCAAGAGTGATCACGATCTCGCGTTCTTCGCCGGGCGCCAGTTCGATAACCGCCTGCATCGCCGCGCAGGGATCGAGCCCCGCGCCCACCTGACCCGAAAGCATCGCTCGACCGAGAGCGGCAGGCCTTGCGTGAGATCTATTACGCCCGAGAAACTCTTTGCGATCGCACGTGATGGTGCGCTCCTGCTCGCTCATATCAGCGAACGCTACGCGCGACGCGAATTCGTTGTTGTAAGGATTGCGCGCGAAGATCGCGCCCGTCGCTTCGTCGAGTTCCGTTATCACGAAAGGAGCGTTACGGCTTCGATCGACTCCAAGCACCCATTCCGCGTAGCTGGTGACGGAGATTCGCCTCTTTCTTTCCGCGTCGTTTCTTATGTGCAGCAAAGAAACTTTTACGGTGTGCTCCATCGGAACGAATTGAAGAAGTTCCTGATGAATGCCGTTGCTCGCGTGCTCGAAGACGGTGTAGCCCTGACCGTGCCGAATCAGATATTGATCCGCCTCGCGTATGGGCAGCGGCGTCGGCGTCCACACCTCGCCTGACTCTTCGTCTCTCAGATAAATGGCTTCGCCGACCGGATCGCTGACGGGATCATTCGACCACGGTGTCAGCCGATTCTCGCGGCTGTTTACGGACCATGTATATCCGGCGCCGGTTTCGGTAACCTGAAAGCCGAAATCCTTCGGGTTCGATATTACATTTAGCCAGGGAGCCGGCGTCCATTGGCCCTCGCTCAAGACGGTCACGTATTCGCGGCCGCGTTCGGTGAACCCGCCAAGCCCGTTGAAGTAGGAAAGCTCCGGGATCTTGAGAGGCTGCTCGGGATAAACACGCGAGGTCCCTCGCGGACTGAATACCGCTGGGAGGTCATCCTCGACGGGTCTCCTGACCAGTTGTTCCTCGAGCGGGCCGCGATCGGCGACGATCACGACTCGCGCAACCGTGTGCAGGAGAATCTTGTCGGGCTCGGGCATTAAGTCGGCGCGACGAAGAAAGACGCCGCCCGGCTTGTCTATCAGCGCCTGCGAGCCGCTGATGCGAACGAGACGTTGTATTTCATCCTGCAAAAGCTGGAGGTAGCTGGGCGGATGATCGTTCAGGATGACGAGGTCAAAACTCAATCCCTTCAGCCGCAGGTATTCGTGACAGCGCAGAAGCTGCCGTACGACGTTGAGGTGGTCCTCTTCGGTTATTCGCACCAGCGCGATCGGCAAATCGCCGCTTATCCCGTAAGGCCACAGGCTCGATTGATCTCTCGTGTTGAGCTGGAGCACGTGTGAGCGCGGACGCAGCGACGGATCGGAGTAAAGCAAGCGGCCGGCGAGACGCTGGTACAGATGCGCCTCGTCCGCATCGATTTGCATATGGCGCATCTCAACCTGGGCTTTGGTCCATGCCAGCCCCGACTCGCGTTCGAAGACATAAGGGTTGTGATACTTGTCCAATAGTCGAAGTGCTTCTTCACGAGAGTGTGCTACGCCGGTAGCGAACGTCACGCGAGTTGTTTCTCGAGGCGACAGCCGCACTCGCTGCCTGAGCGAGAATATCGGATCGACTACGGCGCCTACGGTGTTCGAGAGAGGACGCCCTTCCATTATTGCGATCGGATCTGCTGTTGTATGGCCGCGCCCGAGAAAGCGCGCTCGATCAGTTTCATATTGCACCGCTCCTACGGCTTCGCCTTCGGCGATAACGACGTGCAAGCCCCAGATTTCCGGGTCGGCCGGCGATCGTCTCCGTCGAGTAGCGAGCAATCCATTTTCGCTCGCAACGAATTCGGTTTCGACGAACAGATTGCCAAACGCCGGGTGCGCAAGATCGGCCGCGCCTGGAGCGAGCACCACTTCCAAATAACTGGTCAGCTCAATCTCACGGGTTCGATTTGTGTTATTCGTGACACAAATCCGGCGCAGCTCGGTGTTGTCTTCGGGTGAGACGATGATCTCGGTTCGGGTTACGATTCCGGCGTCGCTGCGGCGAAACTCGGCCTTTTCTTCGGACAAAGATACTTCATACGCTTGGGGCTTGCCTGGAATTGGCAGATAGCCTGCAGACCACACCGAGCTGCTGCGAATATCGCGGACGTAGCAGAAGCTGCCCCAATTGTCGCGGGTCACGTCTTCGCGCCATCGGCTTACCGCAGTTCCTTCGCAGCTCGAATAACCCGAACCAGCCGTAGTCACGACGACCGAGTAGGCCCCGTTTGAAAGCAACTGCGTGCGTGGTGTGGGCAAGCCGGCCGAGTCGTATTTGCGCGGATCAGGCGCGCGCATTCGTGTTTGAGTTCCGTTGGGCCGGACCTCTTCCGCGCGCGGGCGGGCCAGCGCAACGCCGCGAGGGATGCGCTCCTGTAAGAGCAGCTCGGTAGCCTGGACGAGCGGTTCAGAATGAAATCGCTGCTGCATAACATTCTGGTTCAGCAGATTGTCCAGCGATATCAGGATCATTCCCTGGTGGTGAGCCATGAATGTCTTTATCAGAGCCTTCTCCTGGTCCGGCTGCAAACGTTCTTTGGTGTAGTCGATGGACTCGTAGAACCCATAACCCGTCAGCGCGCCTTCCCGGATCAACCGTCGCATGTTGTCGAGCGCGGCTCGCGGCTCGACCATCGCGGCCAACGCGGTCGAATAGGGCGCCACCACCAGATCGTCACTCAACCCGCGCTTGAGGCCAAGCCCGGGAATCCCAAACGGACCGTACTGATAATTGAGCTGCAGATCGCGCGCATTATAAGCGGACTCGGAAACACCCCAGGGAACGCCGCGCTCTCGGCCGTACTCAACCTGGCGGCGGACTACGGCGCTGTGCGTCTGGTCCAGCAACGTTCCCGGGTAGCTTCGCATTACCAGAAGCGGCATCAAGTACTCGAACATCGTCGCGGTCCAGGATATGAGCGCGCGGCCTCCATCAACCTGAGTGAACGCCCGGCCCAAGTGAAACCAATGCTCTTGCGGGACGTCGCCCTTCGCGATGGCGATGAAGCTCGCAACCCGAGCTTCTGACGCGAGCAGGTCGTAGTAGGAGTTGTCGCGGCGGCCATCGGTTACGTTGTAGCCGATAATGAAGACCTTTCGCTCTTCATCAAACAGAAAGCGAAAGTCCATGCCGTCGATCATTTCCTGGCTCTGGCGAGCCAACGTCGCATAGCGCGACAGGAGCTCCGTTGCCGAATCCCTGGACTGCTCCAGTTGGCTCTTCAACACGTCGAGCCCTCTGATTGCCTTTTCGCGTTCGGGGCCTGCGCACTGCTCGACACTTCTTCGAAGCTCAGAAATTTTCTCGAGCGCGTGGCTGGAAATTGATGGGATCTCGTCGAGATTGGTGACGCGATCCAGCGAATCAAAGATGTCTTTCCAATCCGCCGCAACGCCTTGCGAGCAGGCTATAAGGGCCGGTCCAATGCTCGCCGTGAAGGGCTGCGACCACGGAGCCACAGTCGCCAGATCCCGGCCATGCTCGCGAAGTTGACGTGCAAAGGAGCGGGTCCACGAGCCAAGCTGGTCGAACTGGCCGGTGCCATGTTCATGCGATAAAGCGCCGGTGATGTCCTCGATCTCAGTCACTCGCCCTGCCAATGTCTGAAGAAGCGCAAGCCACTTAGAAAGCGTCGTGGGTGAATCGGTGGAGAGTTTCGCTAGACACTGCTGAATCTCGCCGCGCAACTGCTTGAGCGTGACAGCCCCGGTGCTTTGCCGAACCGCGCCAATCTTAGACGTCTCTTCGTGCATCAGGGAAACCGTATCGATCAAGCCCTCGATCACACGCTGGTCGAACACGGAACGCTCCCCAACTTCTACGCAGGACTGTTTCAAGGCCAGAAGGTGCCCGGCGAGATTACCGCTGTCCACGGTCGATACATACTGCGGCGTGAGCGGCGCAAGCGATCTGGTGTCATACCAGTTCAACAAATGCCCGTGGAAACGATCGAGCTTTCCAATCGTCGCGAACGTGCGCTCGAGCCGCTCGGCCAGCTCGATCGAACCGATGTAGCCGAGATCACGAGCAGCCGCGGTTGAGAGCAACAGCACACCTATGTCGGTCGGCGAACTTCGGTGCGCGATCACAGGCTTCGGGTCTTCCTGAAAGTTATCGATGGGCAGCCAATGATCTTCGTCGCCGACAAATGTTTCAAAGAACTTCCAAGTCCGCCGCGCAATCAACCGGACAGCGCGCGAGTCACTCACCGACAGCGATTCCATTTGCCCGGCCAGATCGCGGCTCACCCAGTAAGCTATCAACGGAGACAACGTCCATAGCACCAGGAAACCAAGGGCGAATACAAATGCACCTGGCCTGACAAAGGCAATCGCCATCGCGACCGCGAGCGCAATCAATTCGGCGGGCCACATGGAGCGGAAGAAGGCTTGCAGATCGTGCGCGCTTCCCTTCTCCGTCTGCGCCGCAGTCTGCCATTCAAGCAGTTTCTTCTTGGTGACAAGCTTGCGATAGAGCGTGAGGCCAATCGCGTGTGTTTGCAGCCAGGCCTGATGCGCAAGCACCACAAGCGAGAGCGCAAACTGGGCGCTGTTCATTCGAACATCGCCCCAGACGTTCCAAAAGTGGCTCGTCCACGGAATACCGCGCGGATGGACCAGCAACGCATTGGTAACGTGAGCGTAAACCGGAAAGGCCAGGAAGACCAAAACCGCCAGCGTCCAATAGAGAGGATTCCCGGGCAGAACCGTCCACGCCGCCACCAGCCACAGCAGCATCGCCGGAGCAACTACGCTTCGCCGCAGGTTGTCCAGAATCTTCCAGCGCGAGATAAGCGGCAACCGATTGCGCATCGGCCGCTTGTGCGCATCTCTGACGCGTGGGAAGAGCCAGCGCGCTATTTGCCAGTCGCCGCGCGTCCACCGATGCTGCCGCTTCGCGTAGGAATCGTAGTGCGACGGGTAGTCATCGAGGAGCTCGAGGTCGCTCACCAGCGCAGCCCGGGCATACAAACTCTCGAATAGATCGTGGCTCAGCAACAGGTTCTCGGGCACGCGATCGCGGAGTGCGGCTTCGAAAGCGTCGACATCGTAGAGCCCCTTGCCGGCATAGATTCCTTCGCCAAAAAGATCCTGATACACGTCCGAAACCGCGGTCGTGTAGGGATCAACGCCGGTGTGCCCCGAGAATATGCGCGCGAAGTGTGAGCGCGAAGAACTCGTCAGAGCCATGCTTACGCGCGGCTGAAATATCGCGTACCCCTCCGTCACCCGGTTGAGGTTCGGGTCCAACCATGGTTGATTGAGCGGATGTAGCGCCGTGCCGATGAGACGCCTCGCCGCGTCGCGTGGCAGTTGCGTATCCGAGTCGAGGGTGATCACATAACGCACCGTCGCAAGAAAGGCCGGGTCGGCGGCGGCTACGACGTAACTTGTATCGCGAGCGCCGCGAAGCAACCGGTTGAATTCTTCGAGCTTGCCCCGCTTGCGCTCCCAACCCATCCATACCCCTTCGGCGGGGTTCCATTGCCGGCGACGGTGAAACAGATAGAAACGATCCGGTCCTGACTCAACGTATTGCGCGTTCAAATCCTCGATGCCCCGAATTGCCACGGCCAACAGGTCATCGTCATCGGGCATCGTTTCTTCGGGCGCGTCGGCGAAATCTCCAAGCAAGGCAAAATAGATGTGATCGTCACGATTCGCGAGACAATGCACCTCCATGTTTTCGAGGAGGTGCCTTACACCTTCTTCGGAGTTGAAGATCGTTGGAACGACCACAAACGTTCTGGCGGATTCAGGGATGCCCCTGGAAGTATCCATCTTGGGCGGCGTATTCGGCTTCAGAAGAAACGTTACGTCGAGATTCAAAGCGCTCAACGCCAGATCGCTCGCGGGCACCACCACGATCAAACCAATGAACAGCAATGCCAACGGCGCCGCTCCCGAGATCGAAGCGTATAAAATGAAAGGCGCGATGATCAAGGCGGTGAGAACGGCAACGGCGCCGAGATATGCACCGGTCGGGTGTCGGAGTATGAAGCGGGCTGATCGCTCGCGCATCGGCGGGCGAAATTCAACCTGCCCTTCCAGCTCGGCGAGTCCCTTGTCGACGAGAAAGTAACCAACGTGCGCTTTGCGGCGATCATCCGGCGTTGTTTTAGCCGATCGTGCGGCGAGCGCGATGACCTCCTCAGCAACTTCCAGCTCCGGGGTTTTGGTTCGCTTCGCGAGCTTTTCTATGACGTGCCGATAACGATCGCGCGTAGAGAAGTCCATCGACGAATATGCGCCCGCCGGATCCTGCGCGAGGATCGGATCGATTTTGCTGACGCTCTCGAAGAATTCCTTCCAGTCGAGGGTCGAAAGCAGGCGCATGCTGGTGATGATGTTTCCAACGGTGGCTTGCGTAGCTGCTTGTCGCTGGTGCTCTACATGAACGACTTGCTCGGTCGACATCCCTTCGAGTGCGAGACGCTTCTCGAGCCAATCAAGCGCCGGCCATACTTCCGGGTCTTGATCTCGAAGCCTCTGAGTAAGCTGAACGATGAACGACTTATCAAGCTTTTTCTTCTTTCCAAATGCTGCTTCCAGTTCAATGGTCACGTCACCGGGCTGCCGGCCCGCCATCTCCAGCAGCGAATCGGCGAGCTTGTCCGCCGCGTCTCTTGCGTTGCGGGCCTCGACAATTCTGGCCGCCAGCCGGCGAAGGTTCTCGACCAGAGCTACGCGCAGTGTGATGGCAATTGCCCACAGCTCACCGATGGTAAGGGGAGTTACCTGTTGGTAAGCGCGGATGAAGCGCCCAAGCGTGTCCGCATCCAGGCGGCTGTCGGTGTGTGCGATCAGCGCCAGCGCGATCGCATATACTCGGGGATAACCGCCGAGTTCCCCGCTCTCGAGCTTTGGCAGCTCCTTGTAATAGCGCCGTGGCAAGTCGCGGCGAATCTCTCGGAGTTGCTCTTCGACTATATGGAAATTATCGACCAGCCATTCGGCCGCGGGCGAGACAGTGTGCTCACTACGAATCGCATCCGCGAGTTCTCGATAGACCGCGATCAACTTGCGCCCATTCTCGTCGAGTCGCGGCAGCAGCCGCCGCCCACGTTTCACCTTCGAAGAGACGGTGTGTTCTGCCGCCAGCTCCGCCGCATATTGTTCGAGCCGCTCGACGCTGAACAGCTCTTCTCGAATCGGTTCTTCCTGGGAATCGTTGTAGGAACGCGTTAGCCTGTGCAATGCACCCTCAAGGAAAAGCACGTGCCGTCCTGGGTACCCGTTCGGCACCTCTTGTGCACATGCATGATGGGACGAACACCCAAAGCGTACGTTCAGGATATCATGACTTCGTGAAGCTCCGCGTCCCGTTTGATGTTCGGTAGTGTTGGGATCATGCGGCGCTTAATAGCCTTTGCGTGACTCCGGCGGGGGGCAAGCCACCCTTCCCGACCTGACATTCCAGCCACCGCCCCTGTCCTTCGCGAGTTTGATCAACACCATTGACTCACGCTCGTGAGCCGGTGTATATATGGCGATGCCACATATAGAGACGGCTTACATGCTAAACCAGGAGGTAAAACGAGGGAGCGCTGAAATGCTGATCCTGGCGTTGGTCGAAGACAGACCGCGCCACGGATACGAAATCGCCAAACTGATCGAGCAGAGATCGGAGGGCGTCCTGCAGTTCCACGTCGCATCGCTCTATCCGTTACTCTACCGGCTTGAAACTCGCGGCTGGATTCAGGGGCGTTGGGTCGAGAAAGCGGGTCAGCGGCGACGGCGCTACTACAAGCTGACTGCCGCGGGGCGGAAGGTGCTGACCAAACAGCGGCAGACCTGGGCCGATTTCTTTACCGCTCTCGATCGGGTCGCACGGGTAAAGGCAATAGAAGGCTGACAGTCAAAACAGGGGCCGGACATGCCCGATTGGAAATCATATCTTCGCGAGAACCTGCCGCCGCTCACGCTCGGCCCCGAGCGCGAATCGGAGATGGTCGACGAGATGGCTCAACACCTCGAAGCCGTCTACGAAGACTCCCTGGCCGACGGCCTTTCGGAACAAGAAGCCTATCGGCGCGCCGTCGCCCACATCAACGACTGGCAACTGCTCGAGTGCGAGCTGATTCGCGCCAAACGGCCCATCGCATCGACGTGGTCAACAACCGTCTCGCCCGGGAAGCAAGAATCCAATCGCAAAACCGAACCGGAGGAACTGTGATGGGATCGATATTACAAGATCTTCGCTACGGTATTCGAATGCTGATCCATAGCAAGAGTTTCACTGCGATAGCCGTCCTTTCACTCGCGCTTGGGATCGGCGCTAATACCGCGCTGTTCAGCCTGATCGACGCAGTGTTGCTGAAGATGCTGCCGGTTAAGAAACCCGGTGAGCTCGTGCTCTTCAACTGGATATCCGGACCGCGGGGATTGTCGCGCGGAATCAATGGAACCACAAACAGGGATCCCGCTACCGGAATGACTACAAGCACTTCGTTCTCTTATCCCGCGTTTGAGCGTATTCGCGAGAACAACCAGACTCTCTCCGACGTGTTTGCCTTTGCCCAGCTGTACGAGTTGAACGTGAGTATCGACGGCCAGCCCGAGATCGCCGGCGGCCAGCTGGTCTCCGGAAATTACTACTCAGGATTGGGCGTCAATACCATCATGGGCCGGCCGATCACCGCCGATGATGACAATCTCGCTTCCACTCCGGTAGCTGTGATTACTCATCGCTATTGGCAACGCCGTTTTGCCAGCGACCCGGAGATCGTCGGCAAGATCATCTCTGTAAACAATGTTCCGGTCACCATCATCGGCGTCACTCCGCCTGAGTTTTTCGGGGCATTGCAGGTCGGTCAATCCGCCGATCTTTCAATTCCATTTTCAATTCAGCCGCGGTTGAACCCGGGCGAGCAAGACCTCACCAAGCCCTGGTTCTGGTGGGTGCAGATAATGGGACGATTGAATCCCGGAGTGACCGGCGAGCAGGCGGCTGCCGGGTTCGAGAGCATTTTTCAGCAGAGCGCGCAGGAAGGTTGGACCGCCGCGCTGAGCCAACTGCCTTCGCAGTCACAGGCGCAGGATCCAACGCCGCGTTCCGTGCCGAAGCTGAGATGGAGTTCGGGTAGTCAGGGGCTCAATGAAGCGCGCCGCGATTATTCGCAGCCGCTCTCGATCCTCATGATCATCGTCGGGCTGGTCCTGCTCATTGCGTGCGCCAACGTCGCAAACCTTCTGTTGGCTCGATCCGCGATGCGCCAAAAGGAGATCGCCGTTCGTCTGGCGATGGGAGCGAGTCGCCGTCGATTAGTCCGGCAACTACTTACTGAGAGCGTTTTGCTTTCCGGACTTGGCGGCGCCGCGGGGGTGCTGTTCGCTTACTGGGGCAAGGATCTTTTGCTGACCTTGCGCCCGTGGGGAGGCGGGGAGCTCTCGCTGAATCTCAAACTCGATCTTCGCGTGCTCGGCTTCACCATCGTGGTTTCGCTTGCAACCGGTCTGTTGTTTGGACTCGCTCCCGCATTGCGGGCTACGCGAGTAGACCTGACACCTGCGCTCAAGGACAACGCCCGAAGCGTGGCCGGTGGCACTCGCTCGCTCCTGACAAAATCGTTGATCGTAGTGCAGGTGGCGATGTCTCTGGTGTTGCTGGTTGGCGCGGGACTCTTCGTGCGCACTCTGCGCAACCTTGAAAACGTCGATGTCGGATTCAATCGCGAGAATGTGCTGCTGTTCAATGTTGAGCCTGTGCTAAACGGCTATAACAACGCTCAAATCGCACAGCTTTATCGGCGGATGACCGAGCGCCTCGAAGCGGTGCCGGGAGTGCAATCATCGACCATCTCTCTTATTCCGCTGCTCAGCGGCCGTGGGCGAACCAGCAGTATTTACGTGCAGGGATACACTGCGCAGTCAGGGCAAGCGAACGACGCGAAGGTGAACACCGTCGGACCGAGGTTCTTCGATACTCTCGAAATCCCAATTCTGATGGGGCGAAGTCTCAGCCTCGCCGATTCCGAGACCGCATCGAAAGTCGCGGTTATCAATCAGTTGATGGCTCGCAAGTACTTTGGCGATGAAAACCCTCTCGGCAGGAGATTCGGTTTCGGTTCGGCAGACAACAGTGCGCAAATTGAAATAGTCGGCGTCGCGAGAGATGCAAAGTACACCGAAGCTCGAAGTGAAACGGAGCCGACAATTTATCTTCCATACCTGCAGAGCATTCCGAAGTGGGCGACTTTCATCGTGCGCACGAACGGGAATCCAACCGCAATGATCGCTTCAATCCGAGAGGCAATGCACGAAGTCGACAACAACATTCGGATGGCGCTCGGCGCAAGCGCGCCTCGCGTAACCCGAATGGTAATGCGCGAGACGATGTGGGTGGTCTGGATCGGCGTGACGATCGGAATAGGCGCGGCGCTCGCCGGCACGCGGCTGATTGCAAGCATGCTCTTCGGAATAGCAGCAACCGATGCGGTTACGATTTCAGTCGCCGTTTTGACGATGATCAGCGTAGCGGCACTCGCAGGTTATCTGCCGGCGCGAAGAGCCGCTCGAGTCGATCCGATGGTCGCGCTGCGATATGAGTAAATGACTCATGCGCTTTTTCGACCGCCGAACACGGCTTCGAAGATCCGACCTCGCCAACTGTATTGCAGCGATCCGAACTTCGCGAATAGCTCATCACGCGTATCGAACAATCCTTCGTCCCCGACAACGTACTTTGATAAATCGAATTCAGTGACCGAGCTTACAACTCCACACTGGCTCGACCTTCCGTAGAAATCGACTCCCGTGTGCGCAACTGCTTCAAACAACGTCTCCCCAGCGTTGCTGAACCCGTCAGAAGAGTTCATCTCAAGCTCTTCGGTGCTTCCGTGCAACTCGTCGAAGTCAATCCAGTGGTCAGCGATAAAGAACTGAGGCCAGGCCAGCAGAATTCTGCGAGGGATGAAGGGACGCGAGAAGTAAAAGCACGGATACCAAAACCGCCCCTCGCTCCCTCTCGAAGCATAACTTCTCGGGCTTCTTTTCAAAGCTCTCATCAAGCCCGGGCATATCGTCAGGACCGGCGGGCGCGATGCTACCCTTTAGAAAAAACTACATCGGTCGAGATTGCGAGCGCGTTTCCCCGGTCGAGCTGCCTTTGCATTTCACCCAATCCGGACCGTTGCTTCATACAACCTGCTTGCAGTGAAAGTTCATTCCCTTCTTGAGCGCAACGGGCGTGTTCGGGAGTATTTTAACGGCTCCACCCGCTGCGATCTTACCTATCGTCATGTCAAACTCAACCGGTAGCGGCTCGGGGTCGGGCGGTTGCGGGGGAATAAGATCGGGTGCGTCTAGAGTTGTGAAGGCATACAAAAACCCTTGCTGCTCAGGTCGCGCCAGAAACTCAGTACTAAGGTGGCACCACCCTGAATCCGCAAATCCCGGCCCCCACGAGTTAAAAGGATCAAGACCATCAGGAGTGAAACCGCCGATCATAACTTGATGGTATGATTCCGGCCCCATTACCGTGCTGTTTGGCTTCCCGCATTCCGTGTCGCCAAAGTCACTGGGTAGCCGCATCGCAAGCACAACTGGACACAATGCAGCAACCGCCGCCTTAACTGTTTGAATCGCGAGATCGAAGTTGGACGAGAAGTCTACGAAGGCATATTGCTTGATCAGATAACGATCCGCCGAGCCAAGCACTGGGCATCCCCTATCCTGCATGTCCTGTAAGACATCGCGCGTACCAACGCCTGCCGCGCCCGTGCCGCCGTTCTCCTGATAGAGCAAGTTTCCGTCGAACACAATCCACTGCTTGTTACGCTCGATAGATTCACGTAGTAACGAGTTTATTCGTTTCTGAGAATCCCAACGAATAAATTCGTTACTACGTGGGCGTTATCCTTTGCAAGTCCCGCTTTTAATCACACCCGTTCGGAACCGAACACCAGGATTTGCTTCAACCAACTAGGAGTCGAGATTCAAATCACCACTCTCGACCAGGCAAGCCTCGCGAACTCTCTCAACCGTCGCCGGCGATCGCAAATCAAACCAATCGGTGTGCCCTCGGTCTTTCCGCGCGCCGAGAACAGCTTGCTTAACCGCGGAATGGACGCTTGCGGCCAGAACCAACGGCGGCTCGCCTACGCCTTTGGAGGATAGAAGCAGGTTCGGATCCTCTCGAACTTCCGATGCGGCGGCGCGTGGAAAAATCTCGACACGCAGATCGATAGGGATGCTGGTGCTCGCGGGAGGCTTGTATTGCCAGGTGTTGGTCGTGTTCAAAGCTCCGCGCTGCTCGCCGTCAGGTTGGAAAACAAGTTCCTCGCTCAGGACATTTCCGATGCCCATCACAAACGCGCCTTCGATCTGACCGATGTCGATGGCAGGATTCATGCTCTTTCCCATGTCGTAACAAATATCCGAGCGAAGAATTGTAGTCTCGCCCGTGAGCACATCGATCTCGACCTCTGAGCATGCCGCGCTGTAGGTGTAGTCATAAAACTGTTTGTCATCCAGATCACCGAGGCCCGGGGTTTTGTAGAGGGCCTGGCCCGACAGGTCGATGCGATACTCATACGCTGTGTTGAGAACGTTCAACCAAATCATCGACTTCTTAGTCGCGCCTTTCTTGATCACCTCAGCCTGCCATCCCTGGTCATAATCCCAGTAGTCTATGCCTTGATCGATACACCACTGGACGCCGAACCATTCCTGGCATTGTTCACAAAATGCCTCCAGGCGCTTTCGCAATTCATCGCCCGCCTGCAGGATCGCCCCGCCGTTTATGTCTGAGCTGGACGTCGCTCCGGTCCCGGTAGCGTTAGGAATTATGTTGGTGTTCATCGGACTCATCTGGATGAGCGCAAGCGGCAAGTTGAGAGCGTAAGCGGCGACCTGCGCCATTTTGGTCATCATTCCCTGCCCCATCTCTACGCCTCCGTGATGGACCAGCACAGTTCCGTCGCCGGTAAAGGCTTCAATCAAAGCCGAGCCTTGCTGCAGAAAGCCAAGGTTGTAACCCAGTCCGTATTTCAAAGGCATCATGCAGATACCGCGCTTGCGCCAACGGTTGTTCCGGTTGAAATCCTGAACGGCTTGCAGCCGAGCCGCGAAGTCGGAGGTCTGCTTCAGGCGGTCCCAAACGTCTCTGACATAGTCGTATTCCATCGACTGACCGTAAGGCGTTGTATCGTCTGTCCGGTACAGGTTCTTCTCTCGAACATCTTCGGGCAGCATGCCTATTCGGTGTGCCGCGGCGGCGATGGCATCTTCCTGAACGATGGCCGCCTGGATTCCACCATATGAACGCATAGCTCCATTGCTGGCGATGTTGGTCATGCACACGTTGCCCTTCGTCATGAAGTTCTTGATCATGTAGGCCCCGTCCGATCCGGCTACCGAGCAATCCATCACGTCGAACGAGCAGTCCACCGTATTGCCGGCGTTGGAATACAGAGTGGTGACTGAGCCAAGTATCTTCCCTTTGTGCAGCCCCTCCTCTTCGACGACGGCGATCTGGGAATCACCCCGGAACGCATGACGTTTTCCGATCATCGACATATCGATATCGCGAGGCATCGTGATTTTGACGGGCCGGTTCAATTTCCACGCCGCGAGCGCCACCGGCGAAGCGACGAACGGAGAACGCGTGGTTTTCCCCCCATACGCGCCGCCAAGACGTTTGATGTTCACACTGACGTTGTTGAGTTGTAACCCCAGAGTGTCTTTGATTCCGCCCTGGATTGAGGCGGGACTTTGGCTGGACGGGTACAGCACCATGGAGTTCCCTTCGTCGGGCTGAGCGACACAAGACTGGGTTTCCATATAGAAATGTGCCTGGCTGCCTGTGTACTGTGTATCTTTGACTACGGCGCACTGCAAGCCGTCAATTACTACCGGGCCCTGTGCATTGACCCAGGTCAGATCACTCCCCGGTCTTTCAACCATGTTGAGATCATCGCTCGACGGGACCGGGAAGAAGCTTTGCGCCTGAATGGCTTCGTCGATCGTCAACAAAGGCTGGAGCACCTTGCCTTGAGAATCGGCCGACGGACTGTAGGCGATGCATTGCTGTTGAACATAGGCCGCCGCGTCCATAGCGGTTTGTTCATCAGCAGCCACGACCAGACCAATCGATTGTCCCCAGCAGGTGACCTTTCCCTGACAAAACAGCGGATCGTCCCCTGCTGACCCCTGGTAGTTAACTCCCTGCGGCGGGATGTCGAGATACGTAATGTAATCCACCACACCAGCGAATCGAGCCGCAACATGCTCGAGCAGGCTCGAGACGGCGACGGCCGTGTCCGGCTGCTCAGGAAGGATGTAATGGAAGTCGGCCACGGCACGAAGACTTGTGACAAAGGCCGCGTAGAGACCGCGCGGAGGCAACGGCAGATCATGGGTGTAACGTGCCTCACCGGTTGCTTGTTCAAATGCCGAAAGTTTTATGATCGGTTCGCTTACCGGATACTCATATTCATAGGTCTCGAAGTCCTGTGTGCCTTTTGATACCGGTCGTTCATATACCTTGCCCGCCGACCGATCACGCGTCGGGACTTCGTTGGGCCTGATACTCTCGGCAACGTGAACGAAGAACTTGTAAAAGAAAGATTCGGCCAGTTGCAGCCTGTACTCTTCCGGAATCCCATCGGAGGGTAACGACCGCATGCGTTGCTTACACGCTGCATAAGCGGCGTCGACATCAGCCCTGATTGCGTTAAGCGTATCGGCGAGCGCCTGTTCATTCCAGGGCCGCCCCATCAATAACTGCTCGGCGTTTGTGCAATGAAACGCCACCGGAGCAATGCCTCCAACGACCAGGCTGCAGCCTGCAACGTTGCCGTCTTCTCCAATCCGCACTTTGAAGCAAGCGTTTGCCACTGAGTGGGCATTCTCCTGCCGAAGCGCAACTTTGTATGCCCGCGAAAACTCGTTTTCAGCAGTCAGCGGAATATGGTAGGTGCTGATGACCGCCGTTCGCCGGAACTCACGATCGGCATTGTATCTTTCCACGAAATCCAGGATCGGAATCTCAATCGCATCCGAACTGCCGGTGCTGGTGCTGACGCTGAGCTCGGCGCCGAGACACGTCAGAACAGTGAAGAGGTCCGAGGGAAACGGAGTACCCTCAACTGCGTTGCGTACCACAAGCATCGTGTTCCCCGCCAGGCTCGCTGCGTTCCTTACGATCGTGCCGGCGGTTCGGTGAGCCATGTAATGAAGCGTATTTAGCGCGGGCAATTGTGCCGACGCTGCCTCCGGGATTTGCGCTTCGAGAAATTCGAGGAACTCGCTGTAAGTGACCGACGCACCCACTGTGAATTTGTTGTCATCGAGAGCGATGCCCTTAAGCCCGGACACCTGAGAGATGTCGATCAAAACGTGCGGGTCCAGAGGGAGAGCATCCGGAATGCCGTACTGTGTATTGCCGCCTACCAGTTTGACTTTCGCGGTCGTGCGATGCTGACTCATTATTTCGTGAGCTGCCGCCAGAGTCAGCGGGCGATACCACGTGTGTCCACCGTGTTTGTAATGGACGGCACGCGGAGCCGTTTTCAATTCCGGCGGAAACTCGTACCCGACATCCTCGTAATGTTCGACCATCTCCGCCGGGTCGACGAAACACTCCGGAGTTCCTGCTTCGTCCTCCTTAGTCCAGTCGGAGGCAAACGATTTCATCGCGTAAAGAATCGGACGAAAGCCAGTACACCGGCAGATGCTTCCATCAAACAAGTTCTCGATTTGCGCCTTCGTCGTTGTCTTGACTCCATTCGCAACCAGAAAGGAAGTCATGTTCATGACAAAGCCGGGAGTGCAATAGCCGCATTGCGATCCGTTGCATTTCGCAATCCTGTACTGAACCGGGCTTATGCCGTCCGGGCTGACCTCGGGCTTTACGCTGCCGAGCCCCTCAACCGTGGTCACTGCCATGCCGTCCAATGCGCAGATCGGGCGCAAACAGGAATTGATCGAGCGGGTCAACACCTCGCCAGTCTCGGCGTCGTAGCTCGATAACATCACCGTGCACGCACCGCAACCACCCTGGCCACAACTCTTCTTTGTACCGGTCAGTCCTACATCGGGTGATCTCAAATAATCCACGAGCAAGATGCGCGGGTCAGGGTGCGCGATCTCGACTCGCCGATCATTTATAAAGAACACAAGGTTGTGCGCATATGGTTCGGCGTCCGGCGAAGCAACGGAGGGCTGTTTGTTCGTTGTTGATCTCATAGGCATATGCGCTCCCTGGACTGACAATCTTCAAAAGGACCTGGCATTTTTCAAACAATCTCACGAGCAGGAAATCCGTGGCGAACCCCCGTCAAATCCGTACGGCAAGTTGGCAACTTCTTGTTTTTCTGTGGGAAATTCTCAGCCTGTTCTCGCCGTTGTCGGTTTGAACTCGGCACAAAACTTCTCTACGTCGTTCCTTTCGCGGCAACGTGATTGCTCAACGTTTTTTCGCAGGGCGACTCCCTTTCTTGCCGGGCTGTTTCTTCGGTTGCGCAGCTTGTTTTTTCGGTTTAGGCGCCGACTTCTTGCTCGCCTTCCAAGCTTCGGTGCGTGAGTGGATGAAGGCTTTGTAATCGGCATTGGTTTTCAACTCCGGCATTTCGTGGCGCACAAGACCGTTGTGGTCTTTCACGGGTAATTGCGCGACCAGTTGGGCGTGCACCTGTTGCAGGTGAGACGGCTCGCTGGCTGCGGGAGTGGTGCCACTCGCCTGCGGGACAGTGACCCCTTGAAGCGGGTCATCGGTCCGTGGAGTGCTTAGTGTGAGCACCGCGCCGATGTCCGGCGCCGCTGCATCGCGAGCCGTAAGATTTGGCAGGCCCCAACGCTTCTCGATCGTTTTAAGGATTGACGTGTGATCCAACGGCATCGAGTTGGCGGGCACACGAAAAACAGTTCCGGCCGCAATCAGCGGCGACACGAGCACCGCAGGTACTCGAACACCAAAACGCTTAAAATCAAACCCGTACTCGCCCTCGCAGTCGTCCGGAGGTACGGCTCCCATCGGCGGGGGCACGTGATCGTAGCACCCACCGTGCTCGTCATAAGTGACGATCAGCAGCGTCTGATTCCAGCCCTTGCCATTTCGCACCGCATAGTAGACATCGTGAATGAGCTGCTCGCCTAAAGCCACATCGTAATTAGGATGCTCGCTGTTGCCCGTAGAGCTCCAGTCGGGTTCAAGAAACGTGTAAGCCGGGAGAGTCCCGTTGGCAGCCGCCGCCTGGAAATCCTTGAATTCTCCAAAGTGTGAGTCGTTCGCGGCGATAGTGTCGGGAAAATCCTGCCGAGTAAGCGGTTCTTCATCATAGCCGTAGATGGACCAATTCACGTTGTGAGCGCTCATCAAGCCGAAGATGCTCTGAACGGTAAACGACTTGGTGTTGTCGTTCATGTGACCCTGGCTGGTGGCGGCGTTCGCGAAAGCACGATTGGGCATCGTCTCGGTCGGCGCCGAACTGTACCAGTGATCGCACACGGCATAGCCGCGCGCGAGTGTCGAGAGAATGGGCAACATGTCCGGTGTGAAGATTCCCATTATGTTCTGAGGGACGGTGCCCGGAAGTATCCACCCTGTCTTCTTTGATTCCCATCCGAGCGTGTAAACGTAATCGCTTATGAAGCCCTGGTTGGTAGCAACCGGCGGCGTGGGAGCCTTGGTGTTACCGAACAGTTGCGAGTTCGTCGCGGAATAGCCTTCACCCGGATCAGAGCCGGGCATGAAGTAGGCATTCTGGTCGCTGGCCTGGAGCTTGAACACGCTGACATTCTTGCCGGGAGAAATGGGATTGGATTCCGTTCCGGTGAGGCCTTCGAACGGCTGACCCGTGGGAGATTTGTTACCTTGATCGGCATAAAGAAAGCCGAGCATATGATCGAACGATCGGTTTTCCAGCATCAGCACAACGATGTGCTGGATGCTGGATAGCTGGTTGCGAATGGGCATGGCACGACCTCCAACTTGGTGACGAGCTGGGATTGAGCCTGCCGGTGGTTCGGCAGGCCACTAATACGGGACCGCCAGGCAATAGTAATCTATCTTCTATTGAGGCCGCGCGGACTCTATCACGATGCCCACATGAAATCCAGCAGCTCTGTGTCTTGGACCACTTGGAGTGGCGGGCTTAAGAATGGAGGATTGAGGATTGAGGATTGAGGATTGAGAATTGAGAATTGAAGATTAAGGATAGAGGATAGAGGCATACGATCCGCTGCTTCGATCCTCAATCCTCGATCCTCAATCTTCGATCCTCTGGTTTCTTTACTCGCGATAGGACGAATCGACTTTATCAAGCTTGCGTAAGAGCCCCGGCCAAACGAGGTCGGCTCCGAGTCCCTTTGTGACCACCTTTACTTGCGCTTCTATGCCCTTGAGGATTGGCACAGGTATCTGAACAAGCTCGCTTCCGCCGGCTTCCGCCATCAACTGAATTTCGCAGGCGCGCTCGAGGTTGTACATGGCGAGGAACGCCTCGGCCGCGTTCCCTCCAATCGTCAGCAAGCCGTGGTTGCGCAGGATCAAATTGTGCTTGTCGCCAAGGTCGCCCACCAGCCGCGGCTTTTCACCTTCGTTCAGCGCGAGGCCTTCGTAATCGTGATAAGCAATCGAGGCTAGCGCGAAAAGCGATTGCTGAGAGATCGGCAGCAATCCCTGCTTCTTGGCAGAGATGGCCACGCCGTGCCGCGTGTGCAGATGCATCACGCACAGT
>WNFR01000660.1_pt1 | contig 36928 bp, 41 predicted proteins | sample 5400221 | NCBI WGS metagenome assembly WNFR01 (sample SAMN13153357, study PRJNA577476) | soil metagenome | isolation source: 40 cm soil under Madrone tree | place: USA:California | collected 2016-06-14 | reverse complement strand
TTGCGGATTCGCGTGCGCTCGCTGATGGAGAGTTTCGCAACCGGTTGTCCGTTCAGCGTATACTCGCCGCCCGTCGGTGAATCGAGAAGTCCGAGAATGGAGAGCAGCGTCGACTTGCCACAGCCCGAAGGCCCGGCGATCGAGATGTATTGCCCCTTCTTAATCTCCAGGTGAATCTCGGACAAAGCGTGCGTCTCCACCTCATCGGTATAAAATACCTTCTTCACCCCTTCCATCTTGATGAGCGTTGCGTTTGCATCCATCATTTGCTCTCCTTTACTTCAAGCGTACCCTATCGAAGTTGTCCCACGCGGACATATCCGACAGGATCACTTTGTCTCCGATCTTCAATCCCTGCACGATCTCGATCGTGTTCACCGAACTCCGCCCCAACTTAACAGTGACGCGCACAGCTTCCGATCCGTCTTCAATAATCTTGAAAATTCCGATCGTGCTGTCCGCCTGCCCATGCACCGGCCGCCCCACAAAAAGCACGTCTTTCAAATTCTCCAGCTCCACGGTTCCATCCACGCTCAAGTCCGGCCTCGCCCCATTCGGCAGCGGATCCGTGATAGCCACGTCCACGGTCACCGTGCCGTTCACCACCGAAGGATCGATCCGCGAAACGTGCCCGTTCACCACCCCGTTCCGCGTATCAATCGTAGCCTTCTGCCCAATCGCCACGTCTTTCGCCTGCGTCTCCGCAATCTTGATTTCCGCTTTGAGTTTCTTCGGATCAGCCACCCGCGCCAGGTTTGTGCCGGGGGTGATGTGCTGGCCCACTTCCACTGGCACAAGCTGCAAGACTCCATTGATGCCTGCGCGAACATGCAACGCATCCAATTGGCTCTTTTTCAGTTGATGGAGGGCTTTCTGTTGATCGATTTTTGCCTGCTGCGCCGCCAGCCGCGCTCGCGAGGAATCTGCCGTGATTCGCGTGCGTTCCCCCTCGAGCTGAACCCGGATCGCCAGTTGCTCTTCCTTTACCCTGGAAAGATTCCTGATGTGGTCAGAGCCGATGCCCTCATTGAATAGTTTTTCGTCTACCTCATGTTGCAGGCGGGCCTGCTCGAAATCACTGCGCACGGCAGCTTCGTTCGCCTTCTGGTTCATCAGTTCGCTGTTGACCTGCACCTGCAGGTTCGCATATTCCGCTTCCGCCCCTTTGAGTAGAAATTCCGCGTCAAGCGCCTCTCGCTGCAAAGTGGGGTCGCTCAATTCCATAATGATGGAATCGGGCTTGACGATAGCCCCCGGACGCAGTACCCAGCGATCCACCCGCGAATCCGTCTGTGCAGCAATCCAGCGGATGTCTTCGGGAATAAGCGTCCCCAACCCACGCACTTCCCGCAGCATCGGGCCGCGCTTCACTTCATCCGGCCAGATCGTGGCGCGGTCCACGCTTGGCGCCGCCGGCCGCAGCCGCGACAGCCCATAGGTAACCCCTCCGACGAGCAGTAGTGCGACGGTGCCGTAAGCAATCCGTCGGATTTTCTTGGCGCGAGCGTTCGATGGTCGTTGGATGTCCATATATATTGATACCTTCTAGAACGCAACTCTCCGGCCCCAGGTTCCCTTCGCTAAGTCTACCTATTTTCAATGGCTTAGCCGGAATTGTTTCTCCCCAATCTCCCCGAATCGCCCGAAAATGGGATTACCCGTCCCACCTTCGAACAAGCGGGGCGCGCTAACCTCCTCGATGATCTAGCTCGATTGTGCAGCTTGATTGTGTAGGGCCGGGCTTCCGTCCGGCCCGGTTTTCTCTTCCTACCGGGACGACGGCAGATTCACCCACGCCGAGTTTTGCCGAGAAGACTCCAGCACTCCAGAGATAAAACGAACACCCGCCACTCCGTCCTCCACGCTCGGTACCAGCAGCGACGCGGGCGTCGGAGCGCGCCCGGCGTTCCGTGCGGCGATCTGTTCAGCCAAATCAGCATAAAGCTGCGCGAACGCCTCCAAGTATCCTTCCGGATGCCCCGACGGGATGCGGCTCGCATGCTTTGCCGAAGCCGTCGCGCCAGCCCCGGCCCGGCTGATCGTGACCGGCGGCTTGCCATACGGCGTAAACCGTAGATAGTTCGGATTTTCCTGCCCCCACTCGATTCCCGCCTTCTCCCCATACACCCGCAACCGCAGATTGTTCTCGTTTCCGGTAGCCACCTGGCTCGCCCACAACATTCCTCGTGCGCCGCCCTCAAATCGCAACAGCACTTGCACGTTGTCGTCGAGCCGCCGCCCCGGCACGAAAATGGAAACCTCGGCCGCCACCTGATCGCACCGAAGTCCAGTCACAAAAGAAGCGAGGTTGTATGCATGCGTTCCAATATCCCCTAGAGAACCCGCAGGCCCGCTCTGCGCGGGATCAGTACGCCAAACTGCCTGTTTGTGCCCGGTCGCCTCAACCGCCGTGGTCAGCCAATCCTGCGCGTACTCCACCTGCACCACGCGAATCCGCCCCAACTCCCCCGCCTCAATCATCTCCCGAGCCTGCCGCACCAGCGGATAGCCCGTGTAATTATGCGTCAAGCCAAAAATCAGTCCGCTGCGCCGAACCATCTCCGCCAGCGCCACCGCATCTTCCACCGTCGTAGTCAGCGGCTTATCGCAGATGACGTGAATCCCCGCCTCCATAAACGCTTTCGCCGGCTGAAAATGAACGTGATTGGGCGTGACGATCGAAACCGCGTCAATCCGGTCCGCCCTCTTCGCTTCCGCCGCAGCCATTTCCGCGAAACTCCCGTAAGCCCGCTCCGCCACGATATGCAGCTCCAGAGCCGCCGCCTTGCTCTTCGCTGGATCAGAAGACAGCGCCCCCGCCACCAACTCGAATCGATCATCCATCCGCGCCGCAATTCGGTGCACGGCCCCTATAAACGCCCCCGGCCCCCCACCAACCATCCCCAGCCGCAGCCGCCGATTCTTCCCATCACTGGCCTTCGTATTCGCCGTCATCCCTCTCGCCCCTTTTCAATTGCCTGTCGCGTGCAGTAAACACTTTGAACAAGAGCGTCCTGTCTCTTTTCTCGCTCTGCCCTCTGCGTCCTCTGTGATCTCTGCCGTTAAGAATTCCCTTCGACCCAAAGAAGACTCGAACCATTCAGAGTCATTTCCCGCGCCGCTAATCCAGTCCCAGCATCCGCCGATTCCCCCGTTGATCCGCCCCCGAACCCGCGAAATCATCAAAAGCTCCCCCCGCCGCCTGAATGATATGCCGCTGAATAAAAGGCGCCCCTTCCGCCGCTCCCTGTTCGCTGCTTTTGATGCAGCACTCCCACTCCAGCACCGCCCATCCCGGAAACTCATACTGCGTCAGCTTGGAAAATATGGCGCTGAAATCCACTTGGCCATCTCCCGGTGAGCGAAACCTTCCCGCTCGATTTACCCAGGCCTGATAGCCCCCGTAAACACCCTGGCGGCCTGTCGGACGAAACTCCGCATCCTTCACATGAAACATCTTGATGCAGCTGTGATACAAGTCGACAAATTCCAGATAGTCGAGCTGCTGCAGCACGAAATGGCTCGGATCAAAAAGCAAGTTGCATCGCGGATGATTCCCGGTGCGCTCCAAAAACATTTCAAACGTAACCCCATCGTGCAAATCTTCGCCGGGATGAATCTCAAAGCACAGATCCACTCCCGCATGTTCAAACGCATCCAGAATGGGACGCCAGCGCGCCGCCAGCTCTTCAAAAGCAGTTTCAATCAGCCCGGCCGGCCTCTGCGGCCATGGATACAAGTACGGCCAAGCAAGCGCCCCGGAAAACGTAACATGGGCCGCAAGTCCCAGATTGGCAGAAGCCTTCGCCGCCAGCAATAATTGTTCAACCGCCCACGCCTGCCTCGCTCGCGGATTGCCCCTCAGCTTCTCTGGCGCAAATCCGTCAAACGCCAAGTCATACGCCGGATGGACCGCCACTAACTGCCCTTGAAGATGCGTCGAAAGTTCCGTGACGGCAAGCCCGTGTCCCGCCACCGTGCCGCGGATCTCGTCGCAGTAAGTCTTGCTTTCTGCCGCTCGCTTCAAATCAAACAGCCGGGCGTCCCAGCACGGGATTTGCACGCCCTTATACCCGAGCTCGGCGGCCCAAGCAGCGATGCTCTTCAAACTGTTGAACGGTGCCGCATCGCCCGCGAACTGCGCCAGAAAAATCCCCGGTCCTTTGATCGTCCTCATCGTTCCCTCAACTCCACCCTCCATCTACGATGAAGTCCTGCGCCGTGCATTTTTCCGCCCCATCCGAAGCCAGGAAAAGCCCCATGTTCGCGACGTCATTCGGAAGCACACGCGTCTTCAAACATTGCCCGGCCATAACTTCCTTTTCGAACTCCGGCGTATACCACAATTTGATTTGCCGCTCGGTCCAAATAGCCCCGGGCGAAATCGTGTTGACCCGTATGCCGAAGGGCCCAAATTCACGAGCCAGAACGCGCGTCAACCCGGTGACCGATGCCTTGATCACGTTATATACCGGGAGGCCCGTATGCTTCAGCCTCCAAATAATCGAACCAAGGTTGACAATCGCGCCTCCGCCCAGTCGTTTCATCTGCGGCGCGACGGCTTGCGCCGCGAAGAACATATGCCGCAAGTTCACCGCGATCCGCTGATCCCAGTACGCCGGTGTCACTTGGTCCATCGTGTGCCGGTCGTCGTTCCCCGCATTATTGATGAGCACTCCAATGTCGCCCAACTCCGCCCGGATTTTTTCGATAGCGGCTTGCAGTGCGGCAATGTCCCGGAGGTCGCAGGCGATGAAGAGCGGCGCCGTTCCCGCCTCTTTCCGAATCTCAGCGATCAGCGTCCGGCTCGCTTCCTCCGCAATATCCACGAACGCAACGCGCGCCCCCTGCCCGGCGAAGCCGCGCGTGAACGCCGCACCAATCCCGCTCCCCCCACCGGTAATAAACACCGTTTTGTCAGCGAGGCCAGCGTAGCTAGACGGTCTGCCTGTATCCATAAGTTCTCGGCCGCCATGACTTCGGCGCGAGACGCTACTCTACTCATTTTCCATCTCAAAGCAAATCTTCGCTCGGGCGCCCACAGCGGTTTGCGCGCGACAACTGAACGGTAGGTATGGCCACAATGACATAAATATCTGTCAAATTATGACCTCGTACTATAGCCTTTGCATGAAAGCGCGTAGTAGGTCTTCTCCGGGACCAGCACGGAGGTTCGAAGAAGATGATTAGATTCCGGAAAATAATGCTGTGGTTTTCTCTTGGAGCAGGGTGTTTATTTCTTCTTTCAGCAGGACTGCTCGCAGCGACACTACATTCGCTCGACTTGACGATACACGATAGATATTTCGTGATTCTGCCGAGCAGGCTATTGCTGCTCTCAGCCTTCCTCTTTATCGCAACGCTTATAGTTTGGAAGGCCAGAGTTTCACACTAAGCGCTAAATTGGAGCGGGCCGCCGGAACACCTCGAAAAAAATGAAACCAAGAGTTAAACATCCGGTGCTCAGGGAACCATGAGTGCGATACCTAATTGTGAGTGCGCGATCCACCAAGGTGCAGGCCGCATCACCCGATGAGTTGGACTGTTCCGACGAAGAGGGGCGGTGACAATGACGTTGTGGTTTCCTACCTTGAAATACGCGAACGCTATTCTGGCGTTCTTCCTGTGGCTAGAGTACGCTTCGGGGCTGCCGGTGCTCTCTCTTCCGAATTTGCCCGGCACCGAAACGCAAGACCTTCCGTCCGCGGCCAGGAGCACTCTCGTGTCAGATCGTGAAAAGGCCGGGCTGCATGGCCCGGCCAAAACGTGCGTCGAAGAAAACGATTTGCCAGATGGCAGCAAATACTCGACTGCGTCGGAATACAGTCCTGACGGAAGGCTTCTTACGACCCGTACCCGTGATCCAGATGGCTCGGAGTGGCTGACTACGTACACATACCATGCTCATGGTCGCTTGTCCAAGGTCGTCTCGGCCAAACCGGGCGAGCCGGGTTCGGAGACGGTCTACGCCTACAACGAAGCAGGGAAGCTCTCGGCCGTTACGAATAACGCCGGACTGGGTGGCCGGACCGACTTCCAGTACGACGAACAGGGCCATAAGACCTCAATCAAGAAATTCGACCCGAAGATCCTCGAACGAGCGCAAAATTCCATGTTCTCAGGTTCTCCTTGGGATGCGGCTGTTGGGGCAGGCATCGGTGTCCCCCTTGGGGGCAATCTCACTACAATTTATGACGAGAACGACCAGCCAACGGAAGTGCACATCCGCGACGCCGCAGGACGCCTAGCCAGCCGTTTTGTCCGCAAGTACGACGGGAATGGCCGACTCGTCGAAGAAGAACCGGTCCAAGAAAACCCGGCGCTGCTTTTCGCCGAGAGGTTCGCTGCGGAAGGGCAACCACAGCTCACTGCCGCACAGCTGGAAGCGATGAATACAGCAATGAAGTCGTTACTCCGGGGACGAAGTGGTACAGGCACATCATACATTTACGATGAGCAAGGCCGCACTTCCAAAATCCACGATCGTAACTTCGTGTTTGATAAGATCACCATAGTCATTTACAACGACCAGGGCGATAAAGCCGAGGAGCGGACAACTTTCACCGAAAACGGTGTTATCCCGACAGGGGTTCCTCACTCAATCGACGAAAATGGTGCCCTCGTTCCAAGCCAACCCGCCGTCGAACCACAGGCATCGCCCATGCCTGAGCAGTCCGAAGTTCATTATGCGTATCAATACGACAGCCACGGCAACTGGACGCAACGAACCGCAAATGACATCTCCAGCGGCGTTGCATCGTCCCGCGTCCGCAGCCGCAAACTCACGTACTACTGACACGATCTATATCTGGGCGGGTGGAGCACCCCTGACGCTGAGACACTCTTGGATGCCGCATCCCTTTGGGTTTGGTTTATCAAGGCGTGCGGGCTTTGCCCGTGCGCCTCTGCACTTACTCTTTCTTCTCCCTACCTCAACATCGGCGGAAGGTCCCGCGCCGCGTGAATGATCCGAATTGCGTGCAGCGGTCTTGTCTCTGGTTTGTACACAATCCAACACCTCCGTTAGAGTTGCGCAAGCCAGAACCGCAACGGCAGAACGGTCAAATCCTCACGAATACGCCTGCGAGCATGCCTAACGGACCGAACCGCCCTCACCGCGAACAACGCCGCAGAAGTCGGTGGTTTCTTTTTCCAGGTCCCTCATCGCCCCGTGTACTGGTTGGCTGTCGCCAAGGATACGCTCTAGTTGCCAGTTCGAGTTGTCCCAGTTCACGTCTCCTTCTTTCGTCACCGTGAGATGGAAATAGAGGCGATACTTTGCATGCGCCAATCTCTGCTGTTCCTCAGGCGTTGCAAGCCTGGCGGGGTCGTCAGTTCCAACAATAAGCGTGATCCCTTTGCAAACCGGGTTTTTCTGGAAAGTATTCAGAAATTCGTTCTCCAACTCTTTGGCCATCGCTTCGGGCCTGCTGGAACATTCTTCAGCCCTGCCGGGTCTTTTCAAGCTTATCGCCGCTGCTAATTCACAAATGTGCGTAGCCGCGTGAATGTCTGATAGCCTCTCAACGCTAATGGAAATATCGTCAAAAGCTCCGGCGGAGGCGGTCTTGGTTTCGTTCTGTCTGCAACTGGCCAAACTCAAGGCAAAGAGCAGCACAACAAACTTGAGGTAACGCATTTGATCTGATACCAACACTATCGGCGCGATTGTACCCCAAAAGTGCCGGGTGTTCGCTCTGCGCGTGGCACAGACGCCGTGGCGTGGACAGCCCTCAACGGCCGGGTAGCACAAATGTCCTATTCTTCGATCCTCTAAACAGACATGCCTCTACACCGCAGCATCCAAACCACTTACAAGTAACCTTCAACTTTACCTTGACAAGTACGGTACTTGTATGCTAACACTCCCTGTGATTGTTAGCCGCCAGGCCGCTTATTCCACCCCGGGTTCCCGCCTCTCCGCCTCTTCACAAGTAACAAAATCTCCCGTCGCCCATCCTCTTTCAATTCATCAAGTTACAAAATACTTTTTCCGCAACTCCTTTCTTTTGAAAACGATCCATTTTAATGGGGGGGTACCCCCTGCTTGCGTCTCTCTCACGGCCACGACCCCTTCACCCGTGTATGCCATCCCCTATCCGCTTTCTTTTCAAACTCTTGCGCACTCTTTTGCGCTTTTTTGCACTCACGAAAATGCCAACTCTTTTGTTTTCAAGCGATTCCGCACTCTGCGCCAAAAAAACACGGGGACGGCGAGGGGAGCAACTTGGTGACTAACCCTCATCCCACTCGGCGCGTCCACGGCCGCCATATCATCCCCGCCCCCACTTCTGTCCTGGTGTGAACGGCGCCTGCCCCGACTCGGTCGGCGCGCCCTCGGCGGCCTCTGCGTCAATTCCTATTCCTTCTTTCGACATTCAACTTTCAAGACTCAACCCTCGACGTTCCCACCAGTCACTAGTCACGACTCGCCAGTCACTAATCGTTGTATCATTCCACCCCGTGAACATCCTCCTGAACGAAGTCGAATGCCGGGTCCTGGGCTCTCTCATCGAAAAAGAGATCACCACTCCCGAATACTATCCACTTTCGCTGAACGCTCTCGTCAACGCCTGCAATCAAAAATCGAATCGCGATCCCGCCATGAATCTCGACGAATCGGCCGTCCGCCAGGCCCTGCATTCTCTGGATGGACAATCTCTAGTCCGCTACGTCAGCGCCTCGGACAGCCGCGTCACCAAGTACGAGCACCGCCTCCAAGAAGCCTTCAACTTTTATCGTCACGAAATCGCCATCCTTTGCGTCTTGTTGCTGCGCGGCCCGCAGACGCCCGGCGAACTTCGCACCCGCGCCGAACGGATGCATCCTTTCGACGACCTGAGCGCCGTGCAATCCAGCCTCCAGCACCTGATGAAGCGCGAGCCTCCGCTGGTCAAAGTTCTTCCCCGGCAGCCCGGTACCAAGGAGGCCCGCTACGCAAATCTCTTGTCCGGCGACCTGGAAGAGTGGGATGCAAAGTCAGTCGCGGAGCCGCCGCTCACTTCTGCGTCCGTCGACGGGGAACGGATTGCTCATCTGGAGAAGGAAGTCGCCGCACTTCGCAACGACGTCGCCGACTTTCAAAAGGAGGTCGCAGAACTGAAACAGCAGTTCGCAGCTTTCAAAAAACAGTTCGACTAGGGAATATCCTTCTTGCGTGATGGCCATTCTGCGGACAGGGCGACTGTTCGCTTTTGCGCAGTAAGCTTCTTTGCCGGCTGCTTAGAATAAGGTATTAGAAGCGGTAGTCCGGTCTGAATAGGGAGGCCTTTAAATGAAAAGTAAGCGATTCTCCGGATTAGCGAAAATTTGCGTATTCACACTCCTCATAACCTGCGCAGCTGCCTTCGCCAGCAGCGGCCTGCAAACGGAAAACGTCAAAACGCCGGTCCTGGCTCCCGGTAAACATTTTGAGCGCGTACTGATTGTCGTCTTGGAAAATCAAGACTACACTTCGGCGATGAGCGATCAGTTTTTATCGAAACTGGCATCCAAGGGAACCAGCTTCAGTAATTTCAAAAACCTCTATCATCCGTCTTACCCGAATTACCTCGCCATGATTGCCGGCACTTCTTTTGGCACGCGCAGTGACCACCAAATAAGCTTCCCCAACGACGCCGAGCACAGAACCGTTGCTGATTTGCTCGACTGAAAACTACCCCTCCGGCGTACAACCTTATCTTGAATCTTCTAAAGGAAAATATGCCCGCAAACATGTACCGTTCTTGAGTTTTGAGAAAATTCAAAAGGAAAGCTATGGCAACGTAGTTTCCGTCGACACGAAAGATCCGCACAACGCGTTCGTGACCGCAGTCGAAATGTTCAGAAAAGACCCGAAGAAATTCCCCCTGCCCCGATATATGTTCTATACCTCCAACCTCGACGACGATGGACACGATCCTTCTACATCTCCGCGAAGGGACTGCAAAAGAGTTCGCGCTGGCTGGAAACTTTCTTCCGGACGTGGTTTCCCTGGGATCAGAAAGAGATGAAGGGAACTCTGGTGATAGTAACTTTCGACGAATCCGAGGGGGACGACAAGAACGATCGTATCTATACCGTATTCCTCGGAGATATGGTTAAGAACCAGATGATAGACAAAGAATACAATCACTATAGCGTGCTAAGAATGATTGAGGATAACTTTAGTCTGCCTCAGTTGAATTCCGGCGATGCGAACGCCGCGCCTATTACTGAAGCCTGAAAATAATCTAACCGCTCATCGCGGCTGCCCACGAGCAAGAGGGGACCTGAAACACTGACTACCTTGGGGCAACCTGCTTCGATTCATTCCGCGGTGCGTTCGTTTGCAATGCCTACTTCTGATTGAGTTCGCGCCCGCGACAAAATGGCAAAGTCTATCTGGTCGCAAGCAAATTGAAGTGAGAATCCACGGTGATGGTTCCCTTCATTTAGCAGCAAAGACCTGTGCTGTACAGCACAGCATTGCTTAGAGCTTGAGAGCATCATGGGGTACCCCCAAATGTAGTCCTGCCCACGAACACGAGGTTCGATTGGAATACCCTATGCCTACAATGAGACCTACAGCTGTGGCTCTATTTCTTCTTGTGCTTCCGACTCTCGTCTGGCCGCAGGAAGCCGTTCCAGACAAGCCGAGCTGCCCCGCGCATGAGCAGGAGAACCAGCAATCGGGAGGCACCGGAGATTCCGCAACGCAACTGGACGCCGCTACCCAACCAAGGCCCCAGACAGCGGGACCTACTCCGCCGGCGCCGGATCCAACTCCAGGCGACCAGAAGATAGATAATCTCGAAGGCAAGCAGACCAAGCGCATGTTTTGGATCATTCCAAATTTTGCGGCTGTGAGCGCCGACACAAAACTTCCTCTGGTAACCGTCCGGGAGAAATTCGCGCTTGCGACGGAGGATAGCGGGGATTATTCGTCGTTCCTTTGGGCGGGACTGCTCGCTGGCCAAGGCATGGCTTTGAGGTCGTATCCGGAGTTTCACAACGGGCTCGCCGGGTATGGCCGGTATTATTGGCGGGCGTTCGCGGATCAAGCATCTGGATCTTTTTTCACGGAAGCACTTGTCCCCGCGGTGACGCACGAAGACCCGCGTTACTATACCCTCGGCCATGGAGGTTTTTTCCACCGCGCAGGGTACGCGTTATCGCGTATCGTCGTTACCAAGACCGATTCGGGTGGCAGGAGAATTGGCTGCAAGTGTTGGTCTTTTCAACACCTTTGAGAGTGAGAGAGCGCGTTTCTCAGCTGTGGTTCGAGGCTGACGAAGTAATTTGGAGCCACCAAGAGTCTCAATCGCTGTGTCTACTGAAAATGGTGCATGCCAGGGCTTATCATGAGCAATCCCGGAACAAAGGTGTAGGTGACGCTGACGTTTTAAGCAGCGACGAGGATGGTTCGGACGCGATTGAATTCAAACAATGAAAGAAGTGGCGCGCCCGGAGGGACTCGAACCCCCGACCCTCTGCTTCGAAGGCAGACGCTCTATCCAGCTGAGCTACGGGCGCCCAAGACGCATTATAACTCTGGCGGAGATTTTGGCTGTTTCTTTGTAACTATTGGCAAGCGGCTTCAGCTCATCCCTCGCTGTTCATTCCCACGGCCCCGCTCGACAAAGTTACGCCAGTTCAAGAGAAGCCGGCGGAATCGAGGGTAGACCGCTCCTTGCCGACCCTGTTCGGTTCGATGCCGGCAATGATCTTGAGCTGATTACGTGGAGGAGTGGAAGCCTTGAGGTATTCAACTTGAGGACCCAAGCACTACGGGGCATCACGCTGTGCCTCTTCGTTTCAGGCGGGATCGGGGATCGGTTCTATGCGCCCGAGTAGGAATATATAGCCGGCGATCCCAAGAAGCAGAAAGGCCGTAGCGGCAATGAACGCTCCAGAAAAAGAGTGCGTCGACTGCACGATGTAGCCAGTAAGAATCGGCGCCGCGATTCCGGCGAGCTGATTACAAAAATTCAAAATTCCGCCCAATGTGCCGACGCTTTCTCGTGGAGCAATAAGCGAGGGAATCGACCATCCTACGGGCGAAGCGGCGGACAATCCGCCGATAGACAAGCTGATCCAGAAAAGCGCGGTGACAGGACTGTGCGTGTGTGCCGTGCCGAGGATGCCAAGGCCGAGAGTTGTTCCGCCGATGAGCACGATTTGACGAACACGGACCGGGCTCCAACCTCGCTGTATCAATGTATCAACGAGCCAGCCGCCCACGACAAGGTCGGTGAACGTGGCGAACAGCCAGGGCACACTGGTATAGAGCGCCGATTGAAGCAAATCCACGCGCAGTGCGGTGGAAAGATAAGACGGCAGCCAGGTCAAGAGCAGATAGAAAGTATAGTTGTATGACGCGAAACCCAGGGCCAAGCCCCACACTTTACGCTGCCGGAGCAAGTAAGCGAGCGGAGCTCCCTTGGCGGCTCTTGCGCGATCCTCAGGCTGTGCTCCGCCCCCGGCGATGAACTCGCGCTCCGCAACTGTCAGTAATTTATCCTCGCTCGGATTACGATAGAAGGCATAGAACAGCGCAAAATAGAGAAGACTGATGAAGCCTGTTGCCGCAAAATTCCACCTCCAGCCAAAATGCAGCAACAAAAGACCAAGCAACGGTATTCCAATCGCCGAGGAAAATTTCGCCGCGGCGTCGAACATGGCGGTGGCCAGGCTGCGTTCGTTTTTGGGGAACCAGTAGCCGATGGCTTTCGCATTGGCCGGAAATGTCGGAGCCTCACCGATCCCCAAGAGGAAACGCGCTCCAAACAAACCGCCCATGCCCGTGGAGATGGCGGCAGCGAAGGAAGCCACACTCCAAATCATCGTGCTGATGATGCCTACGCGGCGGACGCCAAAGCGGTCCAGCAGCAGCCCGGAAGGTAGTTGGAGCAACGCGTAGGTCCAGTTGTAAGCGCTTGAGAGATAACCGAACATCACCGCGGAAATTCCAAAGGAGGCTTGCAGCGCATCCCGCGAAACAGAAAGATTCACGCGATCAAAATAATTGACGAGGACTCCGACGCCCAGCAGAAGTGCGATCGTCCATCGCCGGCGAGGCACTTTCGCGCTGCCAAGGTCCATTTGTGGCATCTCTGGTTACCGATTGCGGTGGCCATCATAGCGTATCCCATTGCCCGCCCATGGAATTAGGTAGTACTTTCACGGTATCGACGGAGGACGTTTCTATTACGCGCTAGGTACTTTTGCAGCTGTCTCTTTTAGTCCTCTTTTAAATCTTGCCAATTTTCAATTCAGATCGATACTCAGCCGCAATGAAGACGGCTCTGGCAAGGATACGAATATTGGTGGCGAACCAACCCCTTCTAATGCGGGAGAGCGTTACTTGTACGGTCGCGGACCAAGATGATGTTGAGATCGTTGGCCAGGCAGAAGACGTTGCGGAAATCCCCGGTCTGGTGGAACAGACCCGCCCCGACTGCGTGATCATTTCTCCGGAAAAGCCGGGGGAGCGACCCAACATTTGCGACGCCCTTCTGGGACTGTACCCGGGTATCAAAATCCTAGCAGTCACTCCCGAAAGTAACAGCGGCTTCCTGTACTGGAGTTCGTCCGAGATTCACTGGAGCTGCGTCGAGTGTTCGGCAGAAGGAATCCTAAGCGCCTTGCGAGGAAAGATCGAGTCAAAGGAGAGCTAGCCGTGAGTATCCGTAAGGCAAAGTGGACAGTCACTTTTAAAGCTCGACAGAGCTTCCGGCGGGCGATCTTTCTTTCCGTCCCATTTCCAGAATTTGGCTCCGGTCCGTCGCCTCTTAATTCCCGACTTGTTAGCGGGAACCCGGGCCGGCTGCAGAACGGTTTTTGTCGTGCGCGTGATTAGCAGGCGGCTTACCGCATAGCCTGTGCGCTTGAAAAACCCGCCATGCCCGAGCGTGTAGTATCGCGGGTCTTCGTGCGTCACCGCGGGTACGATGGCTTCCGTCAGATAGTTTCCAACGGCCTGGTCGGCCACCGCATCCCAGTAGTAGCGGCCATAGCCTTTGGCGCCTTGTCCAAACTCCGGATAAGACTTTTTCGCTTGGCTGACACCCGCGAGAATCCCCGCAGTAACGAAAGACGAATAGTCGAAGCTGTCCTGGGTGGCCAGCCAGAACTTATCCTTCAACGACAGAGGAGGCAGTTGCGTGTTGGCGCTAACAGCACGGTAGTTGGGAAAAATCCAAAGAATGCGCTTCGACTGTTTAACTTCGGCAATACTTCCGAGCGAATTTGCATCAACGGATGTGGGCACGCTACTCGATTGCGGCTGCTTGTTCGGATCGGGTTCCGGCTGCGGCGAGGACGCTGGTTCGCTCAGCGGCGCCTGTTTCGGGGCAGCGATCGGCTGAGGCGCATCTTCAGATGAAGATTTCGCGAACGCCGCGCTCGCCCAAAACCGGAGAGCAACGGCGACCGCAGCGCAAGCGAGTTTCTCTGACATCGGGAATGAGGAACGTATGAGCGAGCGGGCGATCGTAACAGCGTTACTCATGGTAGAGCATGAGAAGGACGCCGAGTAAAGTCATCAGAAGTGGCCAGAGCCTCGCGAACATCACTTGCCAGCGAGTGGGTACCTCGGACAACCCTCTGAAAACGCCAATACCGAATCCGGTGGCAGCAAAATTAAAATGCTCGGCATGGATGCGCGCCATCGCCGTCATGTGCTCAGCATCGTGCATCCCGCTGTGGTGCTCGTGAAAAAGGAGCATCACGGAACCACAGCAGGCGAGTACCGGGAACAGCCATCCGGCCCAGACCGATTTAAACATGCCCCGGGCGCGTTGAACCTCGAAGATGCCCAGAGCAAGCAGAATTACGGCAAACGTCTTGTGCTGCAAATCTTCTGGATTGTGGGTGAGACCGTACCACCAGCTCTGGGGACCGAAGGGCCACAGTTCTGTGTCGCTGAAGGCGAGCAGGAACAGCCCGGAAAGTAGAAAACAAGAAGGCCACGCGAAACGAAGGAAGGACCCGCGCTGGGACAGCGTGCCTTCAGCAAGAATGAAAAGGCCGGCAAGGATGACGAAAAATCCCGCCAAATGGTGGTTGAATTCACTTTCCTTCTTGTCGGCCAAGAGCTTGCTCTGTTGCGAAGCGTCCACCTGTGTTTCTTCGTGCATGGCCATAGACATAGCCTCGTGTCCGGAATGCAAGGAGTGATCGTTCGCCGAGGCTTGCGGAGCGTTAGAAACGAGCAGCACTGCAAAGAGTGCGTAAGCAATGAAGCGGCGTGAATGTGTAAGCAGGTTGCAAAAAGTCATGGCTGGCTCCTCTCTAACGTTTCTTGTGGCATACCTAAAGCCGGGGTCTCTTTCTCAGGCTCACGGTGACAAATCTTGAATGCGAACCCAGAGGGTTCGTTCACGTGGCCCTGCATCATGCCCTCGACATTTTTGCGACCAACCTTGGCACAAGCCTCCGGGGAATCAAGCGCTGCGCAAAAACACTGAACTTATTGAGAGCTCCGGGAACCGTCAGCCCGCCGCCTTTGGCGAGCACTCGCAGTGCCTCCTCGACGACTTCGTCCGGACTCTGATAAATGCCTGCCCACTTTCCCGGGGCGGGTTGCTCCGACTCGCCGTTCTGATTCTTGCTCAGCCTTCCCGGGCAGACCGTCACGACGGTTACCTCAGCGTCGCGCAACTCCTGTTCCAGGGCTAGAGAAAACGTGGTCAGGAATGCCTTGGTTGCGGAGTAGGCGCTCGCAAAGGGAATGGGCTGAAAGCCGGCAGTTGAGGAGATATTGATGATGCCTTTTTGCCGCCGCTCCAACATTCCCGGAAGGAGGCTGTAAGTGAGTTCAACGATGGCTTGGTTGTTGAGGCGAAGCATTTCGAGTTGCCGAAGAAGAGGGAGGCCGCGGAATTCTCCGCGGAGACCAAAGCCGGCGTTGTTGACGAGCAGGTCGATTGGAACATCGTCACCGGAGAGTTGTTCCGCCAGGATTTGGCCTGCTCCGGGGGTAGACAGATCAACCTGAATATCGATCACGGAGGCCCGCGTGGATCGGCGCAATTCGGATGCGAATGCGTGGAGAGGTTCCGGAGAACGGGCGACGAGAACGACATTGTAATGGCGCCCCGCGAGCGCTCGGGCGAACGCCATTCCCAAACCTCGGGAAGCACCGGTAATGAGAGCATAGCCGTCGGGCTTCATTTCAGTTCTTGCTCAGAGAGCGGCGTACGGATTGTGGGAATCGAGTATCGAACACGCCGTCCCAGAAACGAGTGGTGATGCCGTAGCCCTTGTCGATCCCACGGGGACTGTGGTGGTACAGGTGATATTTCTTCATCCGCCGGAAAAGGGGGAACCTGGAATTCGCAAAGTGCAGCGCGTAGTGCAGCCATTCTTCGCTGACGTAGCTCTGCACAACACCTGCGAGCACGACCGGCGCGGTGTAAACAGGAAACAGAAAACTGACCGGGGCTGCGACGAAAAACAACGGAAGTATGTCCCTCAATTCACCGCTGATGTGCCTTCCATCGAAAGGCCGCATATGGTGATCCCAGTGGAGAGGATCGAGCCGCTCATGCAGGAACCGCCGGATGACGCCTTTGCCCGGCGGAAAGCGACCGTGCAAGACATAGCGGTGGAAACAATATTCGACGAGAGTCCAGGTCAAGCAACCTGCCGAGAAGAAAGCTGCAGCGGTCCAGGGGTGCGTTGTCGAAAACGCGACGATCAACACGAGAAGCGCGTACAGAGTGTAGAAGACAGTCAGCGGGTAGAGACGATAGCGAGCAAGAGCGGCCTGACGCCGCTTGTAGATCGCAAAAGGGACTTCGGCGGTCCTTTGCGGTGGCGGCGAAATGAGTGCGGGTTCTGACATTGACCGTCTCAGTCTTCCTTTCATTCTTCCGACGAACTATTCAAAGCTCCCTGTGACGCCCTGGAAGCCATTCATGGCCTGCTTCCACAACCACTTCATCACGCGGGCCGCGCTGTAGCAGTAAGCAACGTTGTACCCAAGAGTCGAAAAGCAATTCGGCTCGCAGCCCTTTTTCATTTCCGAGAGTTGTTGGACATCGAACTTCTGATTGCCGACAGTGCCCCAGTCGTACGTCGCGTTGTACATCGGAAAGCACGGAGCGAGAGTTCCGTTGGTCCGGATAATCAGCCAATTCTGTCCGGCGCGGCATCCCCAGTGCTCGCCGGCACCGCGCATGAACCCTTTCATGTTCTGCAGACGGGGAATCGAATCGACCATCTTCCAGCCCTGGCGCTGCTTGTCGATGAGCCAGTCGAGAAGATCGTCGACCACGGGAAAATCTTCCTGCCGGATGTACGTGTCGTTTTCGTGGAGATGTTTGAAGTGCCCCTGCTCCATCATCGGAGCTTCGTTGATATGAAAGGTGATGGAGATCCCGTTTTCGTGCGCGACGGTAGCCAGCTCTTTGACGTCATCAATATTCGTGCGGCAGATGTTGGTGTTGAAAAACACGGTATAGCCGTAGCGGTATTGCCGCCGCACGAGGTGGTCGAAGTTTGCACGCACGTGCTCAAAGGCTTTCGGGAGTCCCGGCTTTTCCTTAATCGTATCCACGGCGAAGTTGACCGTGGCAATGCCGGCGTCGGCGAGGCGGTCTGTAACTTCCGGCCGCAAGAGCCGGGCGTTGGTCGCCAGGTACACCCAGAAGTCTTTCTTGGCGGCGTAGTAGATCACTTTGTGAACAAAGTCCGGTCGGATGAGCGGCTCGCCGCCGGTTGGAGCGAGCACGCGGCATGGCGTGGATTCGAGCCAGTCGATGGCTCGCCGCGCCGTGTCTTCGGTCATGCCTTTGATGCGGTTGTCATACGACCAGCAGTAGTGGCAGTCCAGATTGCATTTCCATTCGGTGAAGAGGTAGGCAATGATCGGCTGAAACTCGCCCGGCAGGATCCGTGACTTGAAATACGGAAACATCCAGCCGCGCATGGTCTTCATGACCTTGGATGCAGGCCAGTGCCGCTTGCCGGTCTGGAGAACTGTTTCATGCGCGGCGATATCCTGCTCATCGAGATCGTGAAACAATTCCGGATATTGAGGAAACACAGCCGTAGGTAGCGTCACGGGCTCCGTCAACGTCGGCGGCTGAGGCGATGCTTCTCGTGAAGGCTGTTGCAGGAGCTCGTGTAGAGGGACATCGAGCCGGAAGGGCTGATTGGGCAAAGTCGGGAACTGCTGCAATTCGGACATACCACCTCCGCGCCTTGTTGACCATCCAGCGCGCCGTGCCGGACGGCCGAAAGTGTATTTGGACTCCACCTACGCGCGTTTTGATTCTCGATGCTGGCAAAAAGACGCAAACAATTTGAGGGAAGACCTCTGCGCCTAGTAAAGCCAGGCGCAAGTCGAAAAGCGGGCGAGGGATTCGCTCGAAAACTTGTATCTTTCTTTTCCGATCTGATATCTAAGGGTGTTAGACAAGCGCGCGGGTTGGGAGCGCCCCCAGCGCAGGAAACTCCGCGCTTTAGGGCAGCGTTTGATTCCACGCCGCGCCGTGGCAACACTCGTCGCAAAAATGTCTCGGCAATCAACTCGCGTGCTTCTCGGAAAATAGCCGAGCCTCGTTGCCGAGACACGAGAGTACTTCCGGCTGCTTGTCGTGGCGCAAATGTCGCATTTGCAGTGGAATGATTCGTCCCTAGGAATCCGCTCGTTCGTCCCCGCCCAAGCGATTCGATTGTGAGCTCGTCGATTGTTTTTGTGTCGTTCTGCTTTTCCCAAGCATCAGAGGTTTTACGAAGGAAGGAGCCTGGTGACTCCATCACGCAGTTCCGGCGGAGCAGTGCTTCTTAGTTTCGGACGGAGCCCAGAAGCGCCGTCCGGAAAAGGAGCATTGGAAGGAAATTGGTTGTATGCGCCATCTGGAGCTGGATAGGGCGTGGGAAGCCTCCAAACACAACTGCATGCTCGGTGTGTTGTTGGCTCTGTGTGCGGCTGCAAGCGCGGCGGGCGCGCAGACAACGCTGGGGAGCCCATCACAATCCTCCAAGGGAACGATACGAGGCGTCGTGACGGTGGTCAGCCAGCAAGCGGAACCAAGTCCCCTCGAAGGCGTCAGCGTGGAGCTGAGGGAGAGCACCAAGGATTCGCAGCCTCTTGCGACCCTCACAGACTCCGCAGGGCACTACGAATTCACGCAATTGCCTGCGGGTACGTACACCCTTCGTGTCAGCCAACAAGGCTTCAAGCCGTTTTCTGAAACGATCTTGCTAAACGCGAATCAAATCTCGGTGGTGGAAGTTGCCCTCAGCATCGACACGGTAGTGGAGAAGGTGGAAGTCAAGGGGCAGGCCGCGGGCGTTTCGACAGAAGATTCTTCTCCCGTTTCAACTGTCAACAACGCACAGCTGGAAACATTGCCGCTGGCACATCAGAAGTTCCGGGAGGCGCTGCCTCTCGTTCCTGGCGTGATTCGCGGCCTAGACGGGAAACTGGCTGTCAGGGGCACGTCCGAGAACCAAGGAATGCTCGTGGTGGATTCTGCGAAGACGGTTGATCCCGTCACTGGCTCCTTCTCAATCCCCGTACCGATCGATGCTATTCAGACGGTCCACGTTGACAAGACGCCCTTCAGCGCCGAGAACGGAGGTTTCTCCGGAGGGCTGACCAGAATCGAAACCATCCCGCCGCCGAGCAATCGGTTCTACAAAGTCAAAGACTTCAACGTGAGCTTGCGCGGCAAGAATGGCCACTTCGTAGGCGTCTCACAAGCGACCCCTCGGGTTTCTTTCGGAGGTCCCATCAGCAGTAGCAAAGTGAACTTTTCCGAAGTCTTCGAGTATGACGTCAGAAGAGACCCCGTGCGTGGCCTAGCGTGGCCCAACAACGAAATCAAGACCCAAGGTTTCAATTCCTTTACCCGCGTTCAGGCCATTCTGTCTCCTCAGCACGTGTTAAGCGTGGACATCAATATCTTTCCAATGCGCACGCAGTTCGCCAATATTTCGGCGCTGGTGCCGCAGACCGCGTCCTCGGATCACAACCAGAAAGGCGTCTCGGCAGGCATCTCGGACCTTCATAGTTTCAAGTCGGGCGCATTGCTTAGGACTGCTTTGCGATACACACGGTTTGATAGCAACGCCCATGGTCAGGGATCGGCGGACATGCTGATCAATCCCGAGGGCTGGAGTGGGAATTTTTTCGACTCCTGGACCAGGACCGCCAATCAGTTCGAAGCATATCCGACATTTCAGCTTGCGCCCAAGAAGTGGCTTGGCCGGCATGAGTTGAAAATTGGCGCGGACGTGACACACAGGTCTTATGCTGGCAACACCCTGTCGCACCCCGTTCAACTGTTGAGGCAAGACGGCACGCTTGCAGAGGAGATCGGTTTTACGGGCAACGGACCGCTGAGAGCTTCGGCCACGGATGTAGAAGAGTTCATCCAGGACCAATGGACGCTCAACGAGCACCTAGCGATCTCGCTGGGTGGCCGCCTGACCAACGAGACTGTGGGAAGGGCTGCGGCCTTCGCGCCGCGCGTTGGCGCGGCCTATTCGCCTGGAAAAAATCAGAAAACCATCTTTCGCGCCGGAGCAGGGCTTTTCTACGACCGCGTTTCCTTACTGGAGGCAAGCTTCGCTCGCAATCCGGCGCGCACCGTGAGCTTTTTTGACGAGACGGGAAAACCCATAGGAACGCCCATTCTCTATCACAACACATACGTCGGAAATGGCGCCGGCCCTCTTTCTTCACGTGTGCAGTCCGCACCCAACTCCAGTCCCCGCAGTTTCGTAGGGAACATCGAAGTCGACCGGCAATTGTGGCCTACCGCGACCCTTCGCGTTAGCTGGCTTTATAGCCAGACGCGCAATCTGTTCATTGTGAATCCCGCGCCGGGTGTTTTCGGAGGTGATGGCCTGCTAGGCCTCTTTAATACGGGCACAGCAAACTATCATGAGTTCGAGGCCACGCTACATTTCCGACCCGTTCGGCACGCCGACCTGAATATTTCCTACGTCTGGAGCCGGGCACGCGGTGATCTGAATACCGTTTCCAGCATTTTCCTTCCATTCGAGCAACCCGTCATTCGCCCCAACGTTTCGGGCATTCTGCCTTCCGATGTTCCCAATCGTGTGGTCAGCTGGGGAATGTTCGAACTTCCTTGGTCACTGGTAGTGAGTCCTGTCGTTGACGTGCACACCGGCTTTCCGTACTCCAACGTGGACGTGCTGCAGAATTACGCAGGATTGCCGAATGGCCAGCGCTTTCCGACATTCTTTTCGCTCGACGCGCAGGTTTATCGGGACTTTCATCTGCACCTGCCTTTCACGGAGCAGGGGAGCCGGCACAAAGTCCGGGTAGGCCTCTATTCGATCAATCTCACAAATCACGGCAATTTTCACGACGTTTACAACAACGAGGCCTCGCCTTTCTTTGGCAAGTTCAATGGTTTTCAGCGCCGCGTGGATGGCTTCCTTCTTAGTTTCGGGAACTGAATATATGGCACACAACGACTGAAGTGAACATTTGTCGAGAGGAGGACTCAGAGGTTATGGCCGGGCACCTGAGACGAATTGAAGGGGTGGTCGCGATCGCTCTTATCTTGGGAGCGGCTTCAGCGGCGCCAGTTGCGGAAAGCCAAAGCTCCGCGGGTCACACGACGGAGGAGATAGTTTTGTCGAACTACAGGCCTCCCGCTGGTCTGGCGGGCGACGAGGTCATCGCAAATATGCTTGAGCGTAACCGCTTACGAAATGAGCAGTTGCAGCGCTACTTGGCAGTCCGAACGTATGAGATCAGAAACCCCGACGGGAGATTGGCTGCGCAGGCGGTGGTCCGCGTGGAGTATCGGGCGCCCGACAAGAAAACGTTCAACAAGACCTCTGAAGAAGGATCAGGGATCGTGCGTCACCTGGTGTTTGATCGCCTGATGCAGAGCGAGAGCGAGACATCTTCTGGCCGGGAGCATCATGATACCGCGATCACGACCGCGAACTATACGTTCACGCTCGCCGGGGAAGAGGATCTCGGCCCGTATCATTGCTTTGTTCTCGAGGCCGCTCCGAAGCGCGAAGAGAAGTATCTGTTCGAGGGGAAAATATGGATCGACGCCGAGGACTTCGCGATTGTGAGAATCGCCGGCCACCCTGCTAAAAAACCGTCCTTTTGGATCAATCGAGCTGCCTTTGTCCGGCAATATCAAAGAATTGATGGTTTTTGGCTTCCTTGCCGTGATGAGACGTCTGTTGAAGTGAAGATGTACGGCCGAAGGATGTTCACCGTTGACCACCAGCAGTACGTGGTCAATCCTGCCAACCCTCCTCGGGTGGGAACCGGGGAAATAAGCGATCCTGACTAGGGACTTCTCCCGACTGGGCACTCCCGCAATAACGAGAAGGGCACCACCGGACGGGGACACAGAGCCAAGTTCTAGGCCTCGACGGCGCAGTCCGGCAAAGTGTCTAGCGCCAGCCTCAGGCACACCGAATCGCTTTGAACACGGTGTCCACTGATTGGTCCATTCGAATCGCCCAGATCTACGTACCAATTGTGCCCAGGTCGTGTATCAGACGGGGTGGAATTCAGAATTAACACGGCGGTGCCCGGAACCATGAGCAACGATCTGGAAGTCCTCGCAGCTACGTTGCCTGAGACGCAGTACAATTTGGAGGCGACAGACCACCACGATAAAGCGCAGCAGATGTTTGTTGAACGAGGAGCTTCTCCGTTAGGCCGAGGATGGAAAATGGGCGCTTTTACGGTTTATAACCTACGCTGGAGTTGCGACATCCAAGTTTCAAGGGGCAGTCTCTGAGAGGTTGCGGGTGCGAACGGAAGAAGTCACCGACGGGTCCCGGCTTTTAGCCGCCACACGATACGAATCGCTCGTCCGCGTATCGAATGCTATCGGAACGCATCGAGATCCACAGAACCTATTTAGGGCGCTGGTGAGGGAACTGCACCAGGTCGTCCGGTTTGATTATTTGGGTGTGTCCATTCGTGACGAGAAATCGAATACGTTTCATCGGCATTTCGTCGACGCGAAAACAGAAGCAGCTATCCCTGCGGACCCCGAACTGGCCATGGAGGAATCCGATGCTTGGTGGGTCTACCAGAACCAAGAGTCGTTGGTCACTTCGCTCGAGGCCCCTGACGGTCGATTTTCCAAACTCCAAGAGATTTTGAAGAAGTACGGAGTCCCATGTCTGTGCACTCTCCCTCTAACGACAGCCCACAGCAAAGTCGGAACGCTCACCTTTGGCAGTAAGACTCCGGATGTCTATACCGCTGACGAAGTTCGCTTTCTTTCGGTGGTGGCTGAGCAGGTCGCTCTCGCATTCGACAATGCGCTGCATTTTGATGCAGCGCAAGAGTCACAGCAGCAGTTGCTGAAGAAGAACGAGCGTCTTGGACTTCTCCTTGAATTGACCAATCATGTGGTTTCCAATCTCGAGTTCCGGGAGGTTCTTCGATCTGTAGTGGCGAGCACGCGCCGGGTTATGGGCTGCGATGGCGTCGGCATAACTCTCCCCGATACCGACAACACACACTTGCGGATCTACGCCTTGGATTTTGCCTTCGTTGACGACTCCGTCCACGAGGAGAGCCTTATCCCTATCGATGGAGATGTCTCGGGAACGGTCTATCGCACCGGCAAACTCTGGTGCGGCAGCATCCAGGAGGCGAGGCGGCTGGGAATGAAGGACACCGCACAGGCCGAAGTTGGAACGGTCTGCATCCTTCCTCTTGTTAGCCGAGGTCGCGTGCTGGGGATATTCGGTGTGGTCAAATATCAGGACAATGCGTTCACCAGCGACGATTTCGAGTTTCTAACCCAAATCGCAAATCAGGTTGCTATTGCCGTGGAGAATGCACTTGCGTTTTGGGAGATTCGAGAGCTGAAAGACAAGCTCGCGCAGGAAAAGCTCTATCTCGAAGATGAAATCCGTAGCGAAATGAATTTCGCACAAATCGTCGGAAAAAGTGCCTCCCTGCGGCGTGTGCTGAAGCAAGTGGAGACGGTCGCTCCGACAGACTCGACCGTGCTCATCTATGGAGACACGGGTACAGGAAAGGAACTGATCGCGCGCGCCATTCATGACTTGAGCCCGCGGCGCTCGAAGCCCTTCGTCAAGCTCAACTGCGCGGCCATTCCGACGGGCTTGCTGGAAAGCGAGCTGTTTGGACACGAAAAAGGCGCATTCACAGGAGCAATCGCGCAGCGGATCGGGCGCTTCGAAGTGGCCCATGGCGGGACCATTTTTCTGGACGAGATAGGAGAAATTCCTCTCGAATTGCAGACCAAACTGCTCCGCGTGCTGCAAGAGAGGGAGTTCGAGCGGCTGGGAAGCTCGCGCACGCTTCGAACAGATGCGCGTTTGATTGCTGCGACGAACCGCGATCTAGAAGCGATGGTGAGCGAGCAGAAGTTCCGATCGGATCTCTTCTTTCGCTTGAATGTTTTTCCTGTCCACGTTCCGCCCTTGCGGGAACGCCAGGGGGATATTCCGGTCCTGGTGCGGCACTTCACGCAGCAGTTTTCCAGACGTATGAATAAGGTCATCGAAACAATTCCATCAGCGACGATGGATGCCCTGGGCCGATATCATTGGCCGGGGAACATACGAGAACTTCAGAACGTGATCGAGCGCGCCGTAATTATATCGCCGGGTCCTGTCCTAAGTGTCGATGTTAGCGACCTTAAATTTCCGAAGGCCGGCCTTCCCGTGGAAAAAACCGCTTCTCCGAAATCGACAAATGGCGCACTTCACGACGTTCTGGAGGAAATGGAACGTCAACAGATTCTTAAAGCTCTCAAGGAGTGCAATTGGGTTGTGGCCGGCCCCAATGGCGCAGCGGCACTTCTTGCAATGAAACGATCCACTCTCCAGTTGAGAATGCATAAGCTCGGAATCGCGCGCGGTTCTGCGTAATTGCCACCCATTTTCGTCACACTTCTTCTGAAGGGTTCCCGCCCCAATCACACTTCTTTTTGTGTGCCAAGAAACTGGCAGCCTACCATCTTGCTGGCAATGGCACGCTGGCAGGTTGATCTAAACAACGGTCTATCGGCTCGCCATCCCATTACAAATCAGCAACTTCCGCGACCTTGGGAGCCCTCCTTGCTTTGGCCACCGTGATGCATTTCTCGTGAGTGTGAGGCGTTTGCCATGAGTGAAATGCGAAGCCTGAACGAAGCGTCAGATTCTCAATCGCAGTTCCCAGGAAAACGCTCACGGTCTTCCATCCTGGAAATTGACTCCTGGATGCCCAGCGCGATTCAAGCCATCTCGCCGTTGGTAGACCGCTTGATGCGGCTGATTGAAGGATCGCAATGTGTTCCCGGAGCAGAACCCGACGTCGAGCTGGCACTCCGGGAAGCGCTGGACAATGCCGTCGTGCATGGCAATCACGAAGATCCAGAAACAAAAGTGCATATCCGCTGCCGCTGCGGGCCCGGCAAGGAAATATCAATCGTCGTGACGGATCAGGGAAAAGGATTCGACTTTGGAAAGATAGTAGGTAACGGCATCACATCGGATCCCGCTTCCGAACATGGTCGCGGTATCCAGCTAATGAAAGCGTATATGGACGATGTGCACTTTGAACGAGGCGGGTCGGAAGTCCATATGCGCAAGCGTTCGCGAACTACGTCCCATTCGTGAAGGTCACCGGTTGGAGAAGAGCTCGAAATTGAGGTCGGCAAACCAGTTGGTGGTGGAAGGAACACCACCACTGGGCGAAAGAAGAGAGACATGGGAATGCTACGAATCACGATCGCCGAAACACTTTCCGAACAGAGGTGGACGCTTGAAGGCCGGCTCGTTCAGCCGTGGATTTCAGAACTGAAGTCCACCTGGACGAAAACAGAAACCGCCCGCCGGGAACGCAGGTGCGTGGTGGACCTCACAGCCGTGACCTTCATCGACAGGAACGGGGAGAAGGTGCTCGCTGAGTTGTCCAAAGAAGGCGCGGAACTCATCGCGACCGGTATTTACACCCGGCATGTCGTGCACAACATCGAGAAGAAAAAGTCGAAACGTCGGCTGTGAGGAAAGGAGTACGTCATGAATAGAGAAGAGCTGAACTGGTTATTGCAAACGATCAAGGATGCTAAGACCGCGCAGCGTTTCGTGTTGGCGCAGTACGAGCGCGGGAGGGTTTCCTTGCAGGTGATGGCCGATCTAGCCAGGGAACGCGGTTGGATCAACCGCACCGCGAAGCAATTCTTGACCACGGCGACCCGTCACCCGACCGAATACGCGACGACGGAATTACTAATTGCCATTGCCTGATGGAGCAGCCGCACGTCCGCGCAATGTTTGGAGAATTACCGGATTGCGATTCAACTTAGCAATCCGTGGAATCGGTCAACCGAGAGCAGTTCTAATGCGAGCAGGGAAGGAGCAGCACTATGCCAGTAGAACTCATGGAATCCATCGGGGGCGCGAATCCAACGAGCTCTTCCGCTGATCGTCTGGTTGCAGAGGAAGATGCAGTGCTGGTTGCTGGCGCAAAAACCGGGGACACTCGCGCATTTGACCTGCTGGTCGAACGGCACGAGGGGAGGATTTTTTCATTGGCTTGGCGCATGACGCGCAATCGGGAGGACGCCGAAGACGTCGTGCAGCAGAGCCTCCAAAAAGCGTTCCTTCATTTGAAGAAGTTTGAGGGCGAATCCTTATTCTCCACCTGGTTAACGCGAATCGTAATTAACGAGGTACTTATGTTGTTGCGCAAGAAGCGCGGATCGCGTGAGCTTTCGATCGACGATTCAATCGTGGGTGAAGAAGCACTATTGGCGTTGGAGATCCCTGATTCACGTCAGAGTCCCGAAGATAACTATTCACAGCGAGAGCGGCAGCGAATTCTTTCCGCGGCCCTGAATGAATTGCCGCACAGAACACGGAGGGCAATCCAGCTGCGTGAGCTCGACGAGCGATCGACGGAAGAGACCGCCCGAATCATGGGAATTTCGGTTGGCGCGGTAAAGGCACGAGTATTTCATGGGCGAAGGAAATTGCGCGAGAGATTGAAGCGCTATTTCGGAACAGCTTGGACCTCCGGAAGGGCCGCTTCACAAAGGATCGGTAACACGAGACACATCTCGCAAGATCAGGTCGCGTGCAATGTGTGTGGTTAAAGGGGGACGAAGGGAGGCCCTCATGATGACGTTTCTGTTTGTCGCTGTGTTGGCGATTTTGGGGTTTCTGTGTTTCACCGGCCCGGACGGTGTTATCGGCCCAAGGCGTCGTCACTGAATCGAGTGCACGACGACACCATCCCGACGGGACCCATCGCACGGAGGTGTCAGGGGGCCGCTGAGAACGAGAGCAATTCAACTAGGAAAGGACTCGGGAATGACATTGAAAGGCAAGAGAAATGAGACTTTGGAGCTTCACGCAAGCCCCATTCAGCCTCACGCAGAAGATACTTCTGCAAACCACGCACCAAGTCACGAAGAAATCAAGCACCGCGCATATGAAATCTATCTTAAGCGTGGCGGCCTCTCAGGCAATGAGCTTGATGATTGGCTCAGGGCCGAACGCGAACTCCAAAAGGTAGCTCTTTTCACGCGAGGCTGGAATCGTCTTCAGCAGCGGCGTCGTCCCGACGAAGAGCCTTCGAGATCCACATCGAACGAGGCGGGATCCATAGATGCGACCTCGATTACTCGCTCCAGGCGGACAAAGGGCTAACGCAGAAGCTGCAACGATAGAAGGAATTGGTATCTGATTTCGCTCCAAACCACAAAGGATGCACAGGGAGAAGCGTGAGACTAAGCGATTTGAAAACTAACCGGCCAAAAATCTTGCCGGTCGACAGACTCGGCCAAACGAGGTGTTTCCCAGCCATGACACGCGGAAGGTTCAACTTGCGAACGGTGGTCATGACGCTAGCCCTCTGCACTTTTGTCTCAGGGTGCAACAAGAGTCAGGCAACAACAGCGATGCCGGTACCGGAGGTCGAAGTGGCCACGGTAGAACAACGCGATGTCCCGGTGCACAGCGAATGGGTGGCGACTTTGGACGGGTACGTGAACGCCCAGATGCAACCCCAGGTGTCTGGCTACATTATCAAGCAAAACTACAAAGAGGGTTCGCTCGTTCACAAAGGCGAGGTGCTGTTCGAAATAGATCCGCGGCCCTTTCAAGCGACGCTCGATCGCGCTAAAGGCGACCTTGCGCAGGCGCAAGCTCAGCTAGGCAAAGCAACCCTCGACGTAGAGCGCGATACACCGTTCGCAGAGGGCAGGGCCATCGCCAAGAGCCAATTGGATAACGAGCTTCAAGCCAAGCTTGGTGCGCAGGCGGCCGTCGAATCTGCCAAGGCGGCGGTGGAGCAGGCGGAACTCAATCTGGAGTGGACCAGTGTCACCTCGCTGGTAGATGGAATTGCTGGGATTGCGCAGGTCCAGATTGGCAACCTAGTCGGACCCACCTCAGTCTTGACTTCAGTTTCGCAACTCGAACCTATCAAAGCCTATTTTCCGATCAGCGAACGGGAGTACCTCCTCGCACAAAAAGAGAGCAGCGCCGTTTCCAGCAAGCACACCATCGGTTTTTTCGGAAACTCGCTCAAACTGATCCTGACTGACGGCAGTATCTACCCTCAAAAAGGCAAAATCTTGCTGGCGGACCGGCAAGTGGATCCAAACACGGGCACGATTCGCATCGTTGCTACCTTTCCAAATCCCGGCAACATTCTGCGTCCCGGCCAGTATGGACGTGTGCGTGTCGAAACCAGCATGAAAAAAGACGCCCTGCTGCTGCCTCAGAGCGCCGTTGGGCAGTCGCAGGGAAGCTATCAGGTGGCGGTCGTCGGCAGCGATCACAAAGTTAGTATGCGCGCCGTGAAGCCCGGCGAGACGGTCGGGACGATGTGGCTTATTGACGAGGGCCTCAAACCGGGCGAGCAAGTTGTGGTCGAAGGACTGCAAAAGCTCAAGGAAGGAACTCTCGTTACTCCCAAGCCCGTACATCTTTCCGGGGAAGGAAACTGAGCTATGTCGAAGTTCTTCATCAACCGTCCGATCGTGGCAATGGTGATCGCCATCCTTATGGTGATCGTAGGCGCGGTCACCATCGCAAGCCTGCCCGTGGCGCAGTTTCCTAACATCGTCCCGCCTGAGATTAGATTGCAGGCCACGTACGTGGGTGCGGACGCGCAGACCCTCGAGCAAGCCGTGGCCACGCCGATCGAGCAGCAGATAAACGGCGTGGACAACATGGACTACATGTATTCGTTAAACGCCACGGCCAACTCGCAGACGACCATGAACATCGATTTTGATCTCAAGACGGACCCCAACATGGACCTGATTCTCGCCCAATCACGCGAGAATCTGGCCTCCGCTCAGCTTCCGCCCGAAGTTAACAACTATGGAGTCACCATCAAAAAGTCGACGACCGCACCGCTCATGTTGGTCGCCTTATCCTCGCCGCGCGGCACTCACGATGCAAAGTTCCTGGCCAATTATGCCTACATCAACCTCAATGATCCCGTCGCCCGCTTATACGGTGTCGGCCAGTCGCAGGTCTTCGGCGCGGGGCAGTATGCCATGAGGCTGTGGGTTAAGCCTGACCAATTGGCGAAACTGGGCATCACCGTCACGGAGATCGTCAACTGCATCCAGGCGCAGAACAAGGTGAATCCGGCTGGTCAACTTGGCGGCGAACCAGCCTCCGCAGGCCAGCAATTCACATACTCCGTGCTCGCTCAAGGCCGTCTCACGTCGCCAGAGCAATTTGAAGACGTCGTCGTTCGTGAAGCTCCGGATGGCGGAATCGTCCGAGTGAAAGACGTCGCACGGGTCGAGCTGGGCGCACAGGATTACAGCATTGTCAGCCGCTTGAACGGCAAGCCCGCTGCATTAGTTGCCATTTACCAATTGCCTGGTTCCAATGCGGTCCAAACAGCCGCAGGCGTCCGAAAGTTGATGGCCGAGATGAAGCAACGCTTTCCGGAAGACATGGATTACGTCATATCGCTTGACCAGACGGGCGCTGTGACCGAAGGCATGAAGGAAATTATTCAAACCCTCTTGATCGCTATCGTGCTGGTCATCCTGGTCGTCTACCTCTTCCTGCAAGACTGGCGCGCTACGCTGATCCCGATGCTTGCCGTGCCCGTCTCGCTGGTGGGCACCTTTGTTTTCTTCCCGCTCTTCGGGTTCTCCATCAATACGCTTTCGATGTTCGGTTTGGTGCTGGCCGTCGGCCTTGTGGTGGACGATGCGATTGTCGTCGTCGAAGGCGTCCAACGCCACATTGACGAGGGCCTTGCTCCCAAGGACGCAGCTCAAAACGCAATGCAAGAGCTGTCGGGCCCGGTCATCGGTATCGCTCTGGTTCTCTCGGCAGTCTTCGTGCCGACAGTCTTTATCCCAGGCATCACCGGACGCCTCTACCAGCAATTTGCCTTGACCATCGCGATCTCGGTGATCCTTTCGGCTTTTAACGCCCTCACACTAAGCCCGGCACTTGCTTCGCTATTGCTTCGGCCAAAGAAGGAAAGCCGCGGGACACTCGCAAGATTCTTCGCTTGGTTCAATCGTATTTTCGGAACCGGCACGGAAATCTATTTGTGGCTGTCCGGTGTGCTGATCCGGAAAAGCGCTTTGGCGCTAGTGGTGCTCGCGATCTTCGGCTTTGCCGGGATTATCTTTGCTCGCCTCCTCCCATCCAGCTTCCTGCCCGACGAAGATCAGGGCTATGTCTTCATCAATATGCAACTTCCAAATGCGGCTTCGCTCGAGAGGACGGCGGCGGCATCGAGAGACGTTGAGAAAATCGTGAGCGCCACGCCTGGGGTTAAGTACAACACCAGCATCGTTGGCTTCAGCTTGCTAAGCAATGTCCGGACCAGTTACAGCGCCTTTTATTTCGTCACCTTGGAGCCATGGAGTAACCGCGAAACACGAGCGGAACAGTATCAGGAAATCAAGGCGCGCTTGAACCAGCAGCTCAGCAAGCTTCCGCAAGGGACTGTTTTCAGCTTCTCGCCGCCGGCAATTCCTGAAGTCGGCTCTTCCGGCGGATTTCAGTTCGTGTTGGAAGACCGTGCCGGGCGTGACGTCCAATTTCTGGCAGGCAACCTGGACAAGTTTATGGCGGCGGCTCGCACGCGTCCCGAAATTGGCACCATCAGCACGACGTTTCTGCCCAGCGTGCCGCAACAATTCGTGCGCGTGGATCGGGAAAAGGTGCTGAAGCAAGGTGTGGCCCTCAACGATGTTTACCAGACGATTCAGGCTTTCATGGGCGGGCTGTTCATCAACTACTTCAATGATTTCGGCCGCACTTGGCAAGTGTACGTGCAAGCGGAAGCGCCTTACCGGTCAGATCTGGCTAAGGTCGGGCAGTTCTATGTACGCAACAATAGGGGGGAAATGGTGCCGCTTACCGCGCTTACGAAGTTTGAATCGCGTTCCGGCCCTGAATTTACGATGCGCTATAACGAGTACAGGTCAGCGCAGATCAACGGCAGCGCTGCGCCAGGCTTCAGCGCAGACCAAGCGACGGCGGCGCTGGAAGACGTCTTCAAGCAGACGATGCCTGGAGAAATGGGTTTTGATTATATGGGCATGTCTTATCAAGAGCAGAAGGCGCGGCGAGGACTCCCCGTTTCGGTCATCTTCGGCTTCTCGCTGTTGTTCGTGTTTCTAATCCTGGCGGCTCTCTATGAGAGCTGGTCGCTGCCTTTCAGCGTGCTGCTGAGCACGCCGGTCGCGGTATTCGGTGCCTTCGCGGTCTTGTGGCTGCGCCGGGCCGAGCTCAGCGCTTTCTATCCCGCTTACATGGTGCAGATCGAGAACGACGTCTACTCGCAAATTGGGTTGGTCATGCTGATCGGTCTGGCCGCGAAGAACGCGATTCTTATCATTGAGTTCGCCAAGGAGGAGTACGAAAAGGGAAAACCTCTGGTTGATGCTGCACTCGAAGGGGCAAGACTTCGTTTGCGTCCTATTCTGATGACCTCATTTGCGTTCATTCTCGGCTGCGTGCCGCTATGGATTGCGACCGGCGCAGGTTCTGTGGCCCGTCAGATCATGGGCACTACCGTAATCGGCGGAATGGTGGCTGCCACCGCCGTAGCCATATTCATCATTCCGGCGCTGTTCGTTTTGGTCGAGCGTTTGGCGAAACTCCGCGGTGGCGCGCTCAGTGCTTCTGTTCCGCTGTCGAGCCCATCGGAGGCGGACTGACGTGAGAAGACTTATCGCTATTTCCCTGGTTATGCTCCTTCTTTCGGGCTGCGCTGTGGGGCCCAACTATAAGAGACCGAGCGTAACCGTTCCCGGCACGTACCGTGGAACTATGCCGCAAGAACCAGCGCAGCCTGCTGCGGAATCACTCGGAGACCAAAAATGGTGGGAGGTGTTTCAGGATCGGCAGCTCCAAGAACTGATCCACACTGCCCTCCAGCAGAACTACGACGTTCGCATCGCGGCAACGCGAATTCTGCAGGCCCAGGCGCAGGTGGGCATCACACGCGCCGATGGGTTGCCGACGATTAGTGCCGGAGCTCAGTCTGTCGACCAACGTTCTGCGCGCCAAAAATTCTTCCCGGCATTCGAGACAAGCGCTCACCAGGTGGATCTCTCACTAACTTGGGATCTCGATTTCTGGGGAAAGTATCGCCGCGCCACCGAGTCCGCGCGGGCAACGCTGCTAGCCACTCAGTGGGCCCGTGAAGCGGTTATCAGCTCGCTGGTGAGTGACGTTGCCGCAGCCTACTTCCAGCTTCGTGAGCTCGACCTGGAACTCGAAGTCTCGCGGCGCACGCTGACTTCGCGCCAGGACTCGCTGCGGATCACACAAATGTTAGCAAACGGTGGGGCTACGTCCATGCTCGACGTCCGGCAGGCGGAGCAGTTGGTGTTCACCGCGGCTGAAACAATCCCCGATCTGGAGCGCCGCATTGAGCAGCAAGAAAATTTCATCAGCACACTTCTGGGAAACAACCCCGGTCCCATTGCGCGCGGAGCAAAGTTGACGGAGCAACCGCATGCACCAGAGGTTCCGGCGGGGCTTCCCTCCACCTTGCTGGAACGGCGACCGGACATTCGCCAGGCCGAAGCACAATTGATCGCGGCCAACGCTCAAATTGGAGTAGCGAAAGCAGCCTACTTCCCGCAAATCGCCTTGACCGCGAACAGCGGATTTCAGAGTTCAGCGCTTACCAGCCTGTTTACTGGTCCGGCTGGATTGTGGAGTTTCGGAGGATCACTAGTGCAGCCCATCTTCGCCGGAGGGAGAATTCGTTCCGGTGTAAGGTTCTCAGAGGCTCGACAACAGGAAGCACTGCTGATCTACCAGCAGACCATCCAGCAGTCTTTTCGTGGGGTTTCGGACGCGCTGGTCGAGTACCGCAAAGACAGGGAGTTCCGAGGGCAGCAGGAGCAACTTGCGTTTTCCGCACAAGACGCGGCCCGGCTTTCGGAGACGCGCTACCGAGGCGGCGCCACCAGCTACTTGGAGGTCCTGACCAACGAAACCAATTACTTTGCGGCTGAGTTGGGACTCGCTCAGGCTCACTTGAATGAACTCCTAGGTCTGGTTCGCATTTACAGAAACCTTGGTGGAGGCTGGCAAGAACAATGAGTACCGGGAACCAAATGTCTAGGGGCCGGTCCCATTCAGACTGCTATACAGTTCCCCGACGAACTCGCGGACAACGCACCTTCGGCCGCGATGACGTGAGCCAATGATCTTTGTTCGCGAAACCAGCGCAGCAGTAGTTCTAGTGACGCTTACACTTTCGTTACAGTGCGCCGGGTTGGCGGCGCTGATCGGCTGGGCAAGACCTAGTTTCGCGCCCGACGTTCACAGGATAGGGCCGCTCCGTTCCGCTATGCTCATGGTGCGATTGATGACTGCGTTCATTGTTTTGCACGTATTCGAGATTCTGCTTTGGGCGGGGTTCTATCGCTGGCTTTGTTTTCCATCATGGGAATCTGCCTTCTACTTCTCGGCCGCCAGTTATGCGACCGTCGGCTATGGTGATCTCGTTCTCCCGCAGGTGTGGCGGACCTTGGGTCCGGTGGAAAGCATCATCGGCGTGCTGATGTGCGGGTTGTCGGCGAGCTTCCTGTTCGCCATCGTGACCTGGCTTGTCGAGCGTGAGGTGCGACTCTCGGACGAACTCGCGAGGCCGGTTACAGAGCTTGCGTCAACGCCCCAATATTCGTGGCCCAGCGCGTACAGCCAAGAAGGAAAACAGAAGTGAATGCGCTGCACGCGCGTGACTAGCGAAGACGGAAAGCGAACGCGGCGCGGCTTGGCAATGCAGTTTGGGGAATTTTGGACGCAATTGGAGTGCGCCGGGATAAACCGGCGTGAAGTCGCGAATGCAAGAGTCGTACAGGTAAGGCGTAGCGAGCCAACCTGGCCCCGAGTCATGCGCGGGCAGTCGCGAGGCTGCACGTGAAGCGTTGACGGAACATGCAGGCAGGGTTATTGAGCCAAGAAAGGGGTCGGAAATCAGAGCGCCGACGCTGTTCCAATGTGCGGAAGGCAACACCGATGAGTGCGAAATCGCGAGCATTGATCGGGCTCTGCGCGGTCGAAGACCCTAGCATGCATGGAAACTTCACGCGCGAGAACCGGGAGGTCCCGTCAACGCCCGACATGCAGTTGTGTAGGGCCGGTTGGAGAAGGACATGATCCAGAAGTCCAACATGCACGTTGACGGGAAGTCGGACGGTCGTGCAGTACCGACGAAGTGCCTGAACAAAAGCGGGAATCCGCTGGCGGAGGGCGCGGAGGGCCCCTACCCTAAAACGGCAGCGGCGCTGCTTACGCTTGCTATTGCTTGTCGCTAACCGGCTCCAGCCAATCCCCAACACTTCCGTCCTGCCTTTCTGAATGGCGATGTGTGTCATGGACGTGTTTGGCGCCGCACCGTGCCAATGCTTCTCGTCGGCCGCTATCCAGACCGCGTCTCCCGGACGTATGTCTTCAACTGGGCCGCCCCTTCGCTGCACGCGGCCTACACCCACCGTCACGACCAACGTCTGGCCCAACGGATGGGTGTGCCAATTCGTCGGGGGGCTCCCGGCTCAAACGTCACGCTGCCACCTGTGACACGAGCTGGCTCGGGAGCCTGAAATAGAGGATCGATCCGCACAAGAGCCGTTGGGCTATATACCAGCGATGCCCTTATTCACCAATATTTTGACTTCGACGCGACGGTTCTCCGCTCGTCCCGCCTTCGTCTCGTTGGGTGCTGTTGCTCCATATTCTCCCATCGCACCCGGCGCGACGATATGCCGTACCGGCACACCGCCCTGCTGATTTGCCGCGATATCCCGCTGATTTGCTGCATATCCTGCTGATTGGCGGCGATGTTTTTCTTGTTGCGCTCAATGGCCTGCATGTTTGCAGCGACCTGCTCGGCGGTGGGCCGCAAGACGGCCTGGATCATCTCGGCTGTTTCTAGGTCATCTCCATCTACGGTAATCGTTTTCGCAACAAGCCGCCCCTGACTATCGGCCACCCCGCCGTCCACTCTCACTTTGAGTCCCGGTATTAGCACAGTGTCTGCCATTTCTTCTGTGGCCAGACCAAAGAGACCCCTATCGTCCTTCGTTTTTGTGTCCTCGGTGAGGACGACAGTAACGTGGCCATTTGGCCCGCTAACGATCAAGGTTTCTCCTGTTCGAGAAATGATCATTCCCTTGGTTTGTGTTTCGCCCCGCTTGCGCCAAATGCCGATAGGCACGCCACAAAGCACACTGCTGACAAGCTCACAGCAATTCTGATGCGGTATCTATGCATAGATTCCTCCCACTCATTAAGTTCTTAGAAGTTAACCTGGCGGTCGGATACTCAGAAATTCTTAACCCCGCCTACGGTTTCCTTTGTATGCGAAAGCCTGGCGACAGCCATACTGTCAGTTCTGACAGTGGGCCGCTCAAAAGAGCCCCTTAAGCTGCCAATCGCGTCGTCCGCTGGAGAGAATCCAAGAAATGAAACATGATTTCTTTCCGGGCATTTCGGGGTGGACACGGGCTCGGCCTCGCGGTGGACTTCGTCAGTACGGTGGGCGTATGCGCATTTTCTGAGAGAATGGAGGAGGCGGCTGGCCCAATCTTCAGGAGATACCCCAGACTGGAAGTGGGGCCGCCTCCTCCGCCCTCAGCGAAAGGCTAGTTCCACGTGCACTTTGTGGGAACTGTCAAAACAAACAGGCAGAAGCCGTACGCATACTTTCTGGAAAAATGAAGGAGGCAGCCAGTTCTGGTCGAGTATTCCCTGGGGGGAGGCCGCCTCCTGTGTCGAACGTGTGACAAGGTTAGTTGCCTAACATAGTTATTGGAACTGTCAAAACCAACAGTGATCAGCCAACGAAGGAAAACCTTATCTGCGTACCTGCAGGTTCTGGGGGCGAATTGCATCAAGTGCGTTGCACAGGTTATCTGACGCGCTGGATGTGATGAAACGACCGCCACAGGCTGTGGACAGGCCGATCTTGACTAACGGCAAGCCGGTTAGCGATGCGCTGTCATTTTTACCAGCTTGTGCATCCGATTCGTTCCGGAGTTAAATCACCGAGGTGCAGACCGGTCTTTTGCACGTGTGCACATGGAGGAAACTATGCCGATAAAAACACCGAAAGAGCTTTTTGTGATGCTCCTTACCGATGTACGACAGGGCGCCGAAAAAGCTGAAAAGATCTACGAGGAAATTGGAGAGCTGGTCCAGGATCCTCAGATCAAAGAAGCTTTGCAGGCGCGAGCGTTCGTTTCAGGCAAGGTTGCTGCCACACTGGACGAGTGCTTCAGGCTTCTTGGCGAGCAACCCGCAAAACTCACTGGGAGGTTACAGGAGATGCTGCTTGAGGACTTCCGCAGAGAGTTAGCTGAGATCCAGGGTCCCGTCGCCAGGCGCATTTTTGCATTGGTGAAACTCAATCATCTTGCACAGTTTAGGGTAAGCGAGTACCGCGCCTTGATCGCAGCCGCAGAAGCCGTGGGGCATCATGGAGTCAGCCTGCTATTGGAAACCTGCCTTGCGG
>WNFR01000603.1_pt1 | contig 36938 bp, 32 predicted proteins | sample 5400221 | NCBI WGS metagenome assembly WNFR01 (sample SAMN13153357, study PRJNA577476) | soil metagenome | isolation source: 40 cm soil under Madrone tree | place: USA:California | collected 2016-06-14 | reverse complement strand
GGGCGGAACCCTTGTGATCCTGGCTGCAGGCGGCGTGACGATCGGCGGCTCGATCACCGCGGACGGTACGGGCGGAATCTTCGATGCCACCAACCTCGTTGGCAGGGGCGGCGGCGGCGGCGGCGTAGTCGTGATTGCATCCAGAACGTCGATCACCAACACGGGAACCATTAACGCACGGGGCGGAGTGGGCAGCGACGGCCTGAATCCCTTTAGTACTGTAAGAGCGGCTGGCGGCGGGGGCGGGGGTATCGTTAACTTGCTTGCTCCTGTCATATCCCAGGGCTCTATCAACGTTAATGGCGGTGCAGGCGGAGCCAATAATGGCATGTTCGATGCCGGAAATTCAGGTGGTTTCGGCGGTGCCGGCGGTGCCAGCGGTGGCAACGGCGGAAACGAGGGAGACATCAACAACAGTCCTACTGCGGGGGGGACAGGCAGGATATTCGCGACGATCACAACTGATCCAGCCAATCTGTTTGTTCTTTAAGCGTGCATACATCTGTCCGTTTCGCAGGACTGAACTGAGTCGAGTGTTTGTTCCTTTCGCGGTCCCCTCTAAAAGCGCCGGGCTTTCGCCGCCGCTCAATGAAAGAGAGTAAATTATGACTTTCTCGCTAATCTGCCGACGCCACCTGGCCTGGTTTACGCTCCTTTGTGTTTTCGTTGTTACTCTCAATGTACAGGCGCAACAACAAATTACACAGTCCGTTGTCGCCGGCGGCGGCGGCTCGAGCACAGGTGGCGCCTTTCGGGTGGACGGCACTGCAGGCCAGAGTGTGACGGGAGCCATTTCGGGCGGAGCTTTCTCTCTCAGCAGTGGTTTTTGGGCGGGCGCCGCCGGAGGGACCTTTAACACTACGGCGGTCGTGAGTTCGTCGCTAAATCCATCTATATCTGGTCAGGGCGTGATTTTCACGATTGTCTTGTCGCCGGTGGCTTCCGTGATTATTCCAACCGGAACCGTTCAGTTTAAGGACAACGGCGCGAACCTGGGAGCAGGCATCGTCTTGAGCGCTGGAGCAGGAAACTCAGCAACCGCCTCGACTCCATCGATTACGTCTTTGACCGTCGGCAATCACACGATAACAGTGGATTACAGCGGAGACGGAAACTTCGCCGCGAGCAATGCAAATCCAATGACTGGAAACCCGCAAGTAGTTAATCCTGTTCCCAGTTTCTCGATCAATAATGCTTCGCTCGTGAAGCCGGCATCCGGCACGGGGACTATGTTGTTTACCGTTAGTCTTGCAACGCCTGCGGTCTCTCTGACGACGGTTCACTATGCAACGGCCGACGGGTCGGCAGTGGCAGGGACAGATTACGTTTCAACGCCGGACACTTTGCTTAGCTTTAGCGCCGGTGACCAGGTTAAGACTATACCCGTTACAATCAACGGTGGCAGCGCTGTCTCGAACAAGACGTTTACAGTGACGCTGTCGAATCCATCAGCCGGAGCGACGATCGCAAACGCGACAGGGACTGGTACGATCCGCTCAACGCGGACTCCAAGCAAGGCGTTGATCTCAGAACTGAGGAGTTCGGGACCTGCCGGACCAGGCGATGACTTTGTAGAGGTGTACAACAATTCGGATGTTCCGCTGACCGTAACTGACACTAACGGTGGAACCGGGTGGGCGATTGCGAAGAGCACTTCGGGTTGCGGCAATCCACAAGTAATCGGCGTGATACCGAATGGAACGTTGATACCCGCCAGAGGTCATTTCCTGCTGGCAGGCTCGGCATACAGCCTTGGAGGAGTAAACGGTTATCCAGCGGGGTCAGGCAGCGCAGTTGCTGATCTGACGCTGGCCGCCGACATCGAAAACGATTCGAATATAGGATTGTTCAGCACAGCGAACCTTACGGCGATAAGCACCGCAAACAGACTTGACGCAGTCGGGTTTGGAGGAAATACGGGTGGAACGTGTGATCTGCTACGCGAAGGCGGCACGCTGCCGCCTGCCGTAGGAAGTACGTCGCAATACAGCTTTGTAAGGATCCCGACGCTTGGCACGTCACAGGACACTGATAATAACGCCGTTGACTTCCTACTGGTATCGACGACTCCGTTCACTGCGGTGGGCAGCAATCTGACGCCAACGCTCGGAGCCCCGGGACCCGAAAATTCGTTTTCTCCCACCTTGTTTAGCGGCTTGACGTCCGGGATTATAGACCCGAGCGTTGTTGCGACGGCGGCGCCGAACCGGGTGCGTAACACAAGTCCATACACCGATACCCTGAGTGGCACCAGCCCCGGACCGGCGGCCGGTCCATATACGCTTGGAACGCTCGTTATAAGAAGGTCATACTTAAATAGCACTGGCGCTCCGGTCACCAGGCTTCGATTCCGGCTCATAGATGTGACGGGATATCCGGCACCTGCTGGAGTGGCGGACTTAAGAGGAGTGACCTCGCCGGCAAGCCAGAGCGTGACAATCACTGGCGGTGGGTCGGTCACAGTCATTGGGACGTCGCTGGAGGGTGTGTCGACGCCGGCGCCTTCACAGCCTTTCGGTGGAGGCATAAATTCCACGATGACGGTATCGCTGCCGACTCCTCTTGCGAATGGGAACAGCATCAACGTTCAGTGGATGCTGGGAGTAAGACAGGCAGGCACGTTCCGGTTCTTTGTCCTGATCGAAGGGTTGTAACCATCGGTTCTTCCTGAGACGATCGTCGGACAACAGAAGGAAAGAGAGATGCCGCGGTGATATTTGGTACTGCGGCATCTCTCTTTGTACAAAGCACAAATCCACTAGACTACGCCCAAGCCCGAGTTACATTGATGAAGCCCTTTGATCGGAGGAAAGTTCGCGGATGAAATTGAAGAGACGCTTGTTACCGCTTTTATTCCTGGTCACGTTCTTTTGCTGCGCGAGCGTAAGCCATGCCAAACCAAAAACGCTGGATATTTATTTCGTCGACGTCGAGGGTGGTGCGGCTACGTTGATAGTGACCCCGTTGGGCGAATCGCTGCTGATAGATTCGGGTAATCCCGGAGATCGCGATCCTGGCAGGATTGCACACGTAGCGCGCGACGTAGCAGGGCTCAAACAGATAGATCATTACATCACAACGCACTGGCATCAGGATCACGTTGGCGGAATACCGCGCCTGGCCACGTTGATTCCGGTCATTCATTTTTACGATCGTGGACTGCCCGCAAATCCGTCGTCTGATATTTCTCCGGAATTGATAGCGGCTTATAAGCAAACTGTACAAGGTAAATCCGTAACGTTGAAGCCGGGCGATGAGATTAAATTCCGGTCTCCGAAATCTCTTCCGCCTTTGCGTCTGAGAGTGTTGGCGGCCGGTGGTCTTGTTCTTGGAGAACAGCCCGGTGTACCCCAGATCAAACTGTGTGGATCGGATTTTAAACCGCAGCCGGAGGACAAGTCGGACAATGTCAACAGCGTCGGCTTCGTATTCAGTTTTGGAGATTTTAAGTTTTTCGATGGCGGAGACTTGACCTGGAATATCGAGGATAGACTGGTTTGTCCAAAGAATCTTGCAGGTACAGTGGATGTATATCAATCAGATCATCATGGACTTGACCAGAGCAATAATCCCGCCCTGGTTCATGCTCTGCGCCCTAGTGTCGCGATCATCAACAATGGTCCACGTAAAGGCGGCGAAGCTCGATCATTTGCGACTATTAAGAGTTCGCCTGGGATCGAAGCTATCTATCAGCTTCACCGAAATGTTCGAACGACCGCCGAGGATAACGCGCCGCCGGATTTTGTGGCCAACGATGAAGAGGCGTGCAAGGGCGAATTTGTAAAGCTCTCTGTCAGTGCCGATGGGAAGTCTTATAGCGTAGCGATTCCAGGCAAGAATATCAGCCGCAATTATCGAACAAAATAGGATCCATCAGTTGAAGATGATGGCTTTAAGTCGACTGGTCGGATTCATTTGACTACTCCTTTATTCGGGGCGTGCGGGTCAATCCACCGCCTTTCCCCCGCGACTCGACATGTTTCTTCAGGCTTTGCAGGTTCTTCCCCCAGAATTGTTCGTACCGGCTTAGCCAGTTATTAACCTCATTTAGCGGTTCTCCATTCAACTCGCAAATCCGTTGCCTGCCATCCTTTATCTCGATCACAAGGTTTGCTTCGCGAAGTACACTTAAGTGTTTGGAGACTTCGGGACGGCTGATCCGGAAACTTCGCGCAATTGATCCTACCGGCTGGTTTCCGGACGTAAGCAAATCCAGAATCGCGCGCCTCGTGGGATCTGCCAGGGCCCGGTAAACATCTACAATCTCGGGTTCGTTTGGTGTCATATTGCTCAATCGGTTTCCATAGAAGTTACAAGCAATGCGTAACCAATTGGTTACGCATTATTCCAGTCCAATCTCGCCTGTCAATATTTGAAATCAGTGACTTTAAAGCCTTGATTGTGTTTCGGGACCGCTCAACGATTTATTTTGGTGCGAGTTCCCAAACCCTGAAATCATCAACACCTGGGTCCATTTCATATTCAAGCAAAAAGTTTTGGGGAAAAATACGCCGGTTCCACACAACCATGTGAGAACGGTTCGCTGCGTCACCCGATTTAAACTGCCCTTTTGCATCGAATGGAAGGGGCGCGACTCGTAGCTTTCCATCCCTAACCTCGGCGCCTCCCCAGCCCTCGGCAATCCATTCTGCGTCGGCATCGGGCTTGCCGGTGCGCTGCCATGTGCCATCGGGGGATTTCTTTATGAAATTTTCTTCGCTCGAAATCTTCTGCGGGTTGGAAAAGTCGTTGTTGTAGATTGGACGCAGATCGTATTTTGAGAGGTCGAGTGAATTTGCATTCTCGTCAAGTTCCAGTCGAAGGTAATCATATTCAATTCCGTTCATCACTCCTCCGGCCGGGACCGTGAGTTTAAGGATGTTTGTGCCGGCTTTCATTAGAGAAGCGTTGAAAAAAGTACGGGACTCTGACGGCTCAGAGCCGGAGTTTATAAAAAAACAGCCGAAGTGCACTATCTTATTAATTAGAAACTATCTTAAAATCCCGTAGTATAACTAAAAGACCCATTATTGATCTCCCGTGAGAGGGAAATTGTCGATGAGCGCATATATTCGTGACCGGCTGGCTTTCCCGCGTATTGCAGTTCTTGTTGTCGCCCTGTTTTCAAGCGGTTGTTTGCCGAAGACCTCGGTCCAGTCAGGTGGAATACCCATAACTCTTTATGGATTTTCAATCATGAAAGAGCCTCTGGAGAAGGCGATCTACCCGGCTTTCGCAACAAAATGGAAGGCGGAGCATGGCCAGGACGTGCATTTTGTTTCGTCGTTCGCCGGTTCAGAGACTGTTACGAATCAGATTCTTCAGGGAGTCAAAGCAGATATGGCTATCCTGTCAATCGACCGGGATGCACAGAGATTAATGCAGGGAGGGTTCGTCACGACGGATTGGCACAACTTCCCATCTAAAGGCATTGTAAACAAGACTCCATTTGTTATCCTCGTTCGAAAAGGTAATCCAAAGGGAATTCATGACTTTCCAGACCTTGCTCGGCCTGGAATTAAGGTAATCCATCCGGATCCTGTGAGTTCGGGAGGAGCACAATGGTCATTGCTGGCGATTTACGGCTCAGAGCTGAAAAAATCGGAAGCTCGGACAGGAACAGCCGACAAGGCCAAAGCTTTACAGATGCTGAAAGCAATTTGGAAGAACGTTATATCCACCCCGGGATCGGCCCGCGAAGCCCGAACACAATTCGAGACCGGATCGGGAGATGCGTTGGTCACATATGAACTAGAGGGATTGTCGATGAAAGCTGCCGGTGGAAACGTGGATCTCGTGATACCAGAATCGACCATTTTTAGCGAGCATCCAGTCGCAATTATCGACAAGAACGTGACTGCAGCAAATCGGCCGGTGGTCGACGCCTTTGTGCAGTATCTCTGGAGCGATGAAGCGCAGCGGGACTTTGTGAAGTATCACTTTCGCGCGGTCACCAAAGAGGAATTCAATCAGGAAAACAGTGACCTGGCCACGATCAAGCTCCCGTTCTATATTGATTACTTTGGCGGGTGGGAAAAGGCCTACCCGGATATCATCGAGGGCATATTTAAGAAGCAGGTTCAACGGACGAAATAGAGCGGAGATGAAGAAATGAGCACAATTATTGCGCCAATGCGGCATGTGCGGGGATTCGATCTCATCCGCCCACTAAGCATTGCGACGATGGTGGGAATTATGCTACCCCTGGTGCTCCTGCCGCTTGCCTCAATTTTTCTCTTTGGAACGAGTAGCGGCCTGGGGCCGTTTTGGACCGCACTTACAACTCCTGACGCGATTTTTGCGTTAGAATTATCACTAGTCACCAGTTTCTGGGCCACGGTCTTCAATGTGATCTTCGGGCTTTTCGCGGCATATGTGCTGTCACGATATAACTTTTGGGGGCGCCACGCGCTGATCATCATCATCTCGCTACCTACCGCGATCCCGACTGCAGTGGCAGGTTTTTCATTACTGCTCTTATGGGGACCATATGGAACTCTTGGGCGTCTTCTTGCCCCGCATGGCGTTCAGATGATGTTTACCGCATATGCAATCATCCTCGCCAATATCTTTGTTACCTTTCCGCTGGCATTTGGTGTTATAAAACCGGTCATCGATACAATGAGCCGATCACTTGAGGAAGCTTCGGCGACAATTGGCGCGACGCGATGGCAAACTTTCTGGCACGTGACCCTCCCGAGTCTTAGGGGAGCAATCATCACGGGCGCGTTATTGACGTTTGCTCGTGCAGTAGGCGAGTTCGGTTCTACAATTCTTGTGTCCGGGAATCTTGCCGGCAGAACGCAGACTGCACCGTTGTATATTTTTGCAAAGTTTAACGAAGGCCAAATTGAGGCGGCCAATGCAATTGCGATTGTCCTTGCGTTGTTTGCGTTTGTGATCTTCAGTTTTCTCTTCTTTGCGCAGAATCAACTTGATTTGGAGTAGCAAGCTATGACGGCACCCAAAGAGACTCTGACGCCGGAGCCGGCCGGGCGCGACTCCATCCATAGGAGTCTTGCTCCGCAAAAGGATATAGCAGCAAGCGTTCGCCATTTGAGTAAAGCTTTTGGTGAATCAGCCGTTCTTGAAGATATCAGTTTTGACGTGGCCGAGGGTGAGTCGCTTGTCCTGCTGGGAGCATCCGGGAGCGGAAAGACGACCATTCTTCGAATCGTTGCCGGCCTGGACCAACCGGATAAAGGGAAGGTGTTTCTTCACGGCAAAGACGTGACCGAGCTGCCCGCGCGCGAGCGAGGGGTGGGTGTCATCTTCCAGTCTTATGCTTTGTTTCCACGGATGACGGTTGAGCAGAATATAGGGTACGGGTTACGAATTCGCAGGCGTGCAAGACGTGAAGTTCGCGATGAAGTCCAGCGGCTTTTAAATCTGGTTCAATTGGAAGAACATCGGGAAAAATATCCCTCTCAGTTGTCCGGTGGCCAGCAGCAGAGGGTGGCCATCGCCCGCACGCTTGCCTATAAACCGCAAGTTCTCTTGTTTGACGAGCCCTTTGGAGCTTTGGATGCGCAGACCCGGATTCGACTGAGACGTGAAATTCGCACCCTTCTAAAGAAGGTGGCTGTGTCGGCCATTTTTATTACGCATGACCAGGAAGAGGCGCTTGAGCTCGGCGATCGAATCGCGGTTTTGAATGCCGGCAGACTGGAGCAGATCGGCACGCCGGATCAGGTATACAATCAACCTGCCACCGAGTATGTTGCGACTTTCCTCGGGGCGGCAAATTTGTTGCTTGGCGTCGTGCGATCAGGTGCTGTTGAGATAGGTACAGCAACAATACCCGTGGTCGATGAGATAAGAAGGTTTCGCCTGGGCCAATCCGTCAAGCTGATTTTTCGACCCGAAGATGTTGTCCTCAGTGCTGACGGCCAGTTACCTGAAGGGTGTCGCCGATTGTCCAATGGTGTTATCGAAGAGGTGAATTTCGTTGGTTCATACGAGCGTCTGATTCTTCGCCTTGATCTGGTCAGCCGCCGAGTAAATGAAGGTGATGCACCTTTGTACAACGTAACCATTAATACCCCGGAAAGAATGCTTGGGATACCGATCATTGTCACGCGTCCGAAACCGGATTTGTCTTCGGCCAGGTTGGAGGTCGGCGCACGCGTTGCGGTGGGTCTGCGCGCGTTGAGTGTATTGCCAAACTACACCCTTGCTTCCGAACGTGCAGGGAAAAGAATCGGGAAATAGCTTTCGGCCGGCAAAGTCCTGCTCTACCTCAAGGTATTCAACCGAACAGCTCGTCGGAGACGATACATTCAGCCGAGTTATTACGGACGTTGTTAACAAGTTTGCTTACGCGGTAAGCTTCCATCTCTTCTGCCGGGTAGGGAGTCAGAACATCGGTCAGGGATTCAACCCTGGTTGAGGCGGCAAGCCACTGATCGAACAGCTCAGGCTTTACGATCGCAGCCATGCGATGGTGGAACCGTTGCAGCAATTCATTGGGCGTGGTCGTGATAATGGTGCACGATTCCACCACGTTGCCATCGGGATTCCGCCACTTATCCCAGAGCCCTGCGAACGCCAGCGGTTCATGTGACTTCAACTGAAAGTAGTAGGGGACCTTCTCCTTGCCCTGTTTACTCCATTCATAAAAGCCGTCAGCCGGGATCAGGCACCTTCTCGTCCGAAATGCATTCTTAAAAGAGGGTTTTTCAAGCAGGGTTTCCGCGCGTGCGTTCGATGTGTGTGCACTGATTGACTCGTCCCTTGCCCATGATGGAATCAGTCCCCACCGCAAGGTTGTAAATTCACGACGCCCTTCGGAATTCGCACGCACCGCCAGCACCTGTTGCGTTGGCGCGACGTTAAAGCTGGGTTCCAATTCGGGAACCTCGCCGTCAAACGGCAGAAACCTCTCGACAATTTCATCTCTGCGATGTCTTGCAAATCTTCCGCACATAAGAAATGGTAAATAGTGAATGGTAAATAGTAAATAGTGCGTGGATGCCGCTAAAGTAAAGCGCCTCAGTCATATCTTTAACTGAAGCAATCACAGAGTCGATATATATTCGATTAGACGTTGAGTATCAGACGTTGCATCGTATCGCACGCCATTTATATAAAATGTCGGAGAGCCGGTAATCCCGCCCAGCAGACTCGCTCGATAACTCGCTTGTACAGCGGCCGAATAGAATCGGCTGGTTAACTCCCGATCGAATCGATCGGTGTCCAGACCGATCTTCTTTGCATGGTGCTTCAGGTGTTTTTCCTCAAGCTTGGCAGGATTGCCAAAAAGGCGATCGTGCATCTCCCAGAATTTGCCCTGCGCGGCGGCGGCTTCCGCTGCTTCAGCGGCAAGCAAAGCATGCGAGTGAACGTTGATCAAGGGAAAGTGCCGATAGACGAATTTCATTTTTGACTCAAGCAAGGCTGAGGCCTTCCTCATCAGGCGGTGCGAGCGATGACATTCGACCGATTCAAAGTCGCCATACTTGACGACCGTAACAGTTGCGGTGTCACTGCCGCGCACATGATCTGAGTCGCTTACAGGCACTGGTAGCGCAAAAATCTCGCGTTCACTCATATTGGATTCACATCCTCTGCAGAAATATTAGTTGCCCAAAAGCGTCAACAACGTCTCCGGATCAATATTGCCGCCGGAAATAACCACGCCGACGCGTGTGATTTCGGAAGGCAGTTTTCTTGAAGCTACCGCGGCAACAGAGGCTGCTCCGGTTGGCTCGGCGAGAAGCTTCATGCGAAACAACAAGAATCGCATAGCAGAGACTATTTCGTCATCTGAAACTGTCAGCACATCTTCCGCGTTTCTCTGGAGGATGGGAAATGTCAGGACCCCTGGAGACTGGTTTCGCATTCCATCGGCAATCGTCGTCGGGGGCTGAATACTAACTCTCTCGCCCTTTCGAAAGGATTGTAATGTGTCGTCGGCGGTTTCTGCTTCAACGGCGAAACAGCGGAGGTTCGGGTTGATTGCCTTGGCCGCAGTGCTCGCGCCGGCAAAAAGTCCACCTCCTCCACAGGGCGTAACAAGGGCTTGTAAACCCGGCACGTCCTCCATCAATTCAAGAACGCATGTTCCCTGACCCGCCATTATTCGATAGTCGTCATAGGGTGGCACCAGGGTAAGTTTTTCACGCTCCGCGATCTCGCGCGTAAACGCTTCGCGGTCATCCCGCTGCCGATCGTAAAATACAACCTCGGCGCCGTAACCTCGAGTTGCAGCTATCTTTGATTTTGGTGCGTCCCCCGGCATTGCAATAACAGCACGGACACCGGCCTCCATCGACGCCAACGCGACTGCCTGAGCATGATTTCCGGAAGAGAACGCGATGACGCCGTGTTTTTTCTCATCCTCGGTCAGCGTTCTGATTCTGTTTGTGGCGCCTCGTATTTTGAAGGCCCCTCCACGCTGCAGGTTTTCGCATTTAAAGAACACTTCCCGGCCGCATGCTTCATTAAATGAACGGGAAGTAATCACCGGAGTACGATGAACATGAGGGCGAATACGATCCGCCGCAGTTTGAATGAGTTCCAGATTTAGCATTGTCAATTCGCGAAATTGAATACGATCGCTTCGTTCGAGTAATCTACGTGTTCATCGAAAACGGCTGTGAAATTCGAGATAACGCTATCTTCGACTTCGACCAGGTCCAGATCGTGACCAAGGATTTGTCTCATCGACGTCACTGGCTCGCCTTCACATGCAATTATCATGTTGAAATAGCTCAAGTCCGTGTTTACATTCAACGCGAACCCGTGCGTTGTAACCCATCTGGCAATATGTACCCCGATTGCGGCCACCTTGCCGTGCGCGGTATGAACTCCGGTAAGCCCCTTAATTCTGAAGGCTTCAATTTCAAAATCCGCCATCGTACGAATCAGTGCCTCCTCCAAATCGCGAACGTACCGGTGAACGTCTTCACGATCGGGACTTAGATTTATAATGGGGTACCCAACCAGTTGGCCCAAACCGTGATAGGTCACTTTGCCCCCACGATTTGTATCAAACACTGTAACACCGCGCTCGCGCAACGTATCTTCCGAAGCCAGGATGCCCGTCTGCTTCGCCCCACGACCAAGTGTGAGAGTGTGCGGGTGTTCCAACAGGAGCAGGGTGTCTGGCGCCGTCCCCGATTGCACAGCGCGTTCGGTCTCTTTTTGAATTGCGAGCCCTTCGCCATAATCAATGCGGCCAAGGCGACGGACAACAAGTTCTCTGCTCGTCATATAGTACGATTGTACAGGGAATGTCAGAAAACCAGAAAATGGGAAAAAAGGACAACGGTAGCGGAGAATCTGCGGTCGCCGAAGCAATAGAAAAACAATTGACGAATGTTGAAAGTCTGATTTTGAAACGAATTCGCCCGGTTCCCAAAGGTTTCCCGTCGATTGCCTTGACTGATTTCCGTGTCTCAGACTAGTTTGAGTCAACCGTTTGGACATCAAAAGCAACAAACCCATGCTGAGATTCCCCGGTACAATCGCCACCAAGAGGAGAACGAAACATTGAGGTCAATTCTTTTGATCGCTATCGCAAGCGTGCTATTGGCTCCCGCCACGGTTTATTGTCAAACTCGCCGTCGAACCAATACGGCCCGGCCTTCTAATACGAACTCATCTACGGCCGATGCGCGGAGCGCCGGAGCCACCCGAGTTGCTGATCAAGTCAAGAACCTAACGAAGTTTCTTTATTTATATGGTGGAATCGCAAAAGATCTACAGGCCGTCGACGCTGCCGTCCAACGCGGCGAGGCGTCGCAGACGGCAATCGACAAGGCCAATCAGAGCAAATCCACAATCAAAAGCAGTTTAGTCAACGTCCGAGACGGCTTGGATAAGCTTGAAGTCGATTTCAGGACGACACCCGCTCTTCAGCCCTATTACATCAAGTTGGCTGGGGCTGCTTCCGGCGCGGCAGATGCGGCTCAATTAGCGGAGTCCGGACAATATGATCAGTCCGGACGCGCCCTGCTGGCCGTAGTAAACCGGCTGACGGATGTTCTGGTCGCAATTCGTCAATGACATTTGCCTTGTGGTCCCATCTGCCCGGGATCTCTTCGTGATCACAGTCCGTTGTCTGATCCGAGTAACTGCAAGGAATGGAGTCGGTGTTTAGCGAACGAATCTGCAGTGAAGACTCTGATTCTTCAGGCGTGGATTTTGGCGGCGCAACTCCTGGATCGGATCTCAGCAAAAGACAGTGCTTATAATGATAATCCCCCCGTTTCGGGGGGATTGACCAGCACTGTCTTGTTTTTTTTCGGTCACGGCTTCAGCCTGATGAGCTGAAGCCGCTTTATTAAGTTGTCTAATGTTTCTTTGCGTAATAACCCTGGCGCGCGCGAACTCCATACTGCGCGTTAGAAGGCAGGGTTACCTTTATAGGAATGAATTTGCCGGTTGGCGATTCGTCACTTGAGTAGTATTGAAGCAGGTATTGCGCGTGCAGTTCTGCCGCAATTTGCCGAAATACCTTTTCCAGGTCCTGATCCGTATTGGGCACAAAAGCCGTTCCGCCGGTGGCATCGGCGATCACCTTCATCCCATCTTCAGCACGCGTACTAACCACATTCAAGCGAATCGATTCCCCACTGGGATTGATCGAATAAAATACTGTATCGGCTCGCTGAACGTTTTTCTGCACGTCCTGTTGGGATCGGCGATGTAACTCGTTCAAAGCTATCCTGGTCTCGCCCCTGGTCATATTCGCGGGGTTTTTGACGGTACCGTCACCATGGCTGTTTTGATAATTGGATATTTCAGCATCCCTTATTCCAGTACTGAAGTTGTCGTCACCGTCGGAAATTACCAAAATTACGCGGCGATGTTCCTTCGGTGCATTCTCCGCAAGATACTTCGCAGCTGCGGTAACCGTGTCGTAAAACGCGGTCGGCGTTGCTTCCGTGGCAGCATGAAAGGACATCAAGGTGTTAATCGCTGAATCGACCGGGCCTTTTGCCTGGACAAGTCTGGGCGTTTTATCGATTGCATACACCGTCGCAGTGTCAGAAGGCCTCAGAACTTCTTTCAAAAAACGTGACGCTGCCTGCTGCTGAAACGCGAATCTGGAACTCACACTGCTGGAAAGGTCAAAAAGAATTGCTATGTCCAGAGGTACCTGCTCCGGATCACCGACCCTGGCAATTTCCTGTTCTTTCCCGGCTTCCTGCAGGCGAAAATCGGATGCTTTCAAATTCTGAACAGGGTTACCGGCCGCATCGGTGACCGAGACAGGAACCACAACCAGGTTCGAATTGACTCGGACGACTTCCTCGTCGCCCGAATCAATCGGATTCTGGGGAGACGGCGTAGGTTTAGGTTTTGTCTTCGGTGGCGGCGGATTCTGGTCCTGGGCTATTGGACTCGAAGTTACGGTCGGGGAAGACGAAGAACCGACTTTCCGAACTCGAGTCGAATCGGACTGGGCTATCAGAACAACGTTAAAAAATAAAAAAACTGGCGCCGCCGCGAGAAACGGCGCCAGCTTTCGAACACCCCTGAAAAGTTTTTTATACATTGCCAATCCTTTCATGCTGCCAGCTCAACTTCCCGTTGCTGGACAATCGCCTTCATCATTACTTGATGCCTGCTTACAGCATGATGGTTGGCGCCGTATTGTGCCGAGCTCCAAATGACACCTGGACCGAACCGAAAATTCACATAGCTATCATTGTTCGCTCTTCACCCTCAGGTTTATTCCGGTGACGTATTCGAAGACGTCTGCGCAGGCCGGTTCATCGTCGGTGCGCCTTGCAGAATACCCTTGTTTACCAGGATCTTCACCTCAACGCGGCGATTTTGGGCTCGACCTTCACGTGTGTGATTATCAGCGACGGCGTTCGTTTCACCATAGCCAAAAGGCGTCACGATTCTTCGCAACGGAATCTGATGATTTTCTACCAGGTAACGAATTACCGAATCGGCCCGGCGCTGGCTAAGTTGTTGATTTCTGGCTACAGTTCCCGTGGAATCGGTAAATCCCGAAACCTCAATTACATATCCCTTGGCAGTTAAAGCTTTATTTGCTAAATCGTCAAGCTGTGTTTTCGCCTCAGGTAAAAGAGTGGCACTGTTTACCTTGAAAGTAACAGCCGCTGTTTCCTGCGGTGTGTAATCGTCAAGTGCCGAAATACGTTCGTTTGTCGCATTCACACCCGCAACTGCGGAATCGGCGGTGTCCTGTGCCGCCTTTGCGCCGCCACGGGCCGCATTGGAGACTGCCGCGAGTTCGTCAATTTGGCCTGACAACCGCTGAGCATTAGCTTCAACTGAAGCAATCTTCTGCTCGTTGTTGCCAACACGATCCTCGACCGGGTTTACGCGGGCGTTGATCGATTGGGCGGTCCTCATATCTGTGTCGCCGAATCGAATTTTGTCCGCGATCAAGTGGCCTGAACCGTCACCACGACCTTCGACTTCGAGGTTCAATCCTCCAAGAATCTGCGTCTGCGCGTAGTTGTCACCACTCCTGAGGAATTTGCCTTTGCTGCGCACGCTGGTCGAATTCGTTAAAGTCACGACGGTATCCACGCCATTCGCATCACGAACGGTAAAAGTGTCTGCATCCCTCTTGATCACGGTGCCCTTCAGTTTCATCTTCTCTCCGCTTGTGACCGTTCGTGTCTGCTGCGATGATGAACTGGATGAATTCGATGTGCTCTGCGCGAAAATCGCCGGCGCCGATATACATAACGCTAGAGCGAACAAGGGGGCGAGAAAGTGATGCGTGCCGGGTTTTTGAATACTCATTTTTGACTCCATAACAGAATCAGCAGATACCTGCTGAACTTCGTAAATTAAAGCAGTCTTGTCCCACTGCCGGGAACATTAACCGCCGTTTGTCTTAGAACACTCGCGAGCGACCTCGCCGGCCGCTTTTATTACTGAGCTCATGAATGGCTGGCACTTCAAACCGAATTAAGCCAGCGGTGAAACTTCACAGAACTCTTTGACTCGCATCTTACTTGAGCTTTGCAGCAAGTCAATACCCCTAATGGGCGAAAACCGCCCATTTTAGCTATTAGAAGCACTTTAGTAGGCGTTCGCGAGACGATTGCAACAATCAGGAGGAGATTTAGGAGAGGAACCAGTATACATGAAAAAGCGCAGGAAGTTCGATCATTAACTTCCTGCGCTTCAATAAATATTCTTTCAGCCAAATCAAATTGTAAACTGACCGGCTTCAAGGGTCTGTTTCAAATATCCAAGGAACTTTTCAGCATCAGAACCGTCGATAATGCGATGGTCAAAGGTCAACGCAAAATACGCCATGTGACGTATAGCGATATAATCGTCGCCCTCGTCATTTGTAACTACTTTTGCGCGTTTCACGATGGCGCCGACGCCAAGAATTGCGACCTGTGGTTGATTGATAATTGGCGTGCCAAACAAGCCTCCAAAAACCCCGGGATTTGTGATTGTAAACGTGCCACCGGCCACATCATCAGGCTTTAACTGCTTCGTCCTCGCCCGATCTGCAAGATCATTTGCTGCGCGGGCGAGTCCCGCGATGGAAAGCTCGTCTGCACGCTTAATCACAGGCACAATCAGACCCCAATCGAGGGCAACGGCCATTCCGAGATTGATATCACGCTTGTACAGAACCTGGTCACCGTTGACCTGCGAATTGACGATCGGGAATTGTCGAATTGCTCTGGTAACCGCCTGAAAAATAAACGGCATATAACTAAGCTTCGTGCCGACATTTTGAAAGAAGGAATTTTTGTACTGTTCGCGCAATTTCACAACCCGCGTCATGTCGATTTCGTAAACCGTAGTTACATGCGCCGAAGTTCGTTGCGAAAGCGTCATGTGTTCGGCAATCCGCTTGCGCATAACGCTCATTTGTTCCATGTGATCGCCGGTTCCGGCTTGCGGCGGTGTCACTGGTGCGGGCGTGGGAACGGGCTGGGGAACGGTCGTGGGCGCCTTTGCCACGGGCTGCATCGCCTGTTGTGGCGTCAGCGCAGCGCCCGATTCTATAAAGCTCAGGATGTCGTTCTTCGTAACACGCCCGCTCATCCCTGTGCCTTCCAACCTCGAAATGTCGATGCCGTGCTCTTTAGCGATATTTCGCACCAGCGGGCTCGACTTGGTTTTACGAAGATCGTCCGCGCTCAATTCGCCCTGCGGTTTTTGCTGGTCCTGATCGACGGCAATTGTTTCCGCTGTGGCAGAGGACTGTCCGTCTGCCTGTCCGGTCGCCGTTGGCGTGATCTTCGTTGACGTGTCATTTTGCGGGCTGGAAGGTGACTGCATCCAGGAATAGGCCTGCGGTTGTGCCGTCGCTGTGCCGGGAGCTACCGGCGGCGTACTCACGGAATCGGGTGCGGTGACGGATGGCGGGACAGCGGATTGCACTACGGGTGCCTGCGTTACCTCCTCAGCAGTCGCGGTCGCGCCGTCACCACCGTTCAGGATCGCGACGACCTTGTTTACCTCAACAATGTCGCCTTCGTTGAACAGTACCTTCGAAAGGACTCCGGCGGCCGGAGATGGAATCTCCGCGTCAACTTTGTCGGTTGAAATCTCAAATAATGGCTCGTCTCTTTCGACACGTTCGCCGACCTTCTTCAACCATTTTGTAATGGTCCCTTCCGCAATGGACTCGCCCATCTGCGGCATGACAACTTCTGTACTCATAAAGTCTCCAAAAACAGATGTTAGATGTTGGATGTTAGATGTTAGTAAAGTCCGTTAACCGGCATCCTGCACCTGACAACTTTTTTCAAAATGCAAAATGTTCCGCTTCAGATACCAAAGGTTAGTCAGAGGTATTCACTAGCATCTAACATCCAGCATCTAACATCTAACATCTTCTTTTCAATATGCTGCAAGCTTTCGGGCTGCGTCGAGGACGTCTCCAAGCTGCGGCAGGTAATAGTCTTCAAGCGGTGGCGAATAGGGTACTGGCGTGTCGATCGAAGCCACCCTGATAACCGGTGCATCAAGCCATTCAAATGCTTCCTCCCCGATTGTGGCGGCGATTTCGCCGCCAATTCCGCCGGTCCTGGAGGCTTCGTGCAAAACCATCACCTTGCTGGTCTTCTTTGCGGTTGCGAGAATGGCCTGTTTATCCATTGGCGCGAGCGTACGGAGGTCTATCACCTCGACGTCGATGCCTTCTTTTTCCAACTCCAGTGCTGCATCCAGCGCTGTGAGAACCATCGCACCAAAGGTGATGATCGACAAATCCCTGCCTTCACGCGCTACTCGCGCTTTCCCGATTTCTACGATGTAGTCATCGACGGGCAGTTCTTCCCTCAGTCGGGGAAGTCGGTAGAGCTTCTTGTGCTCAAAAAAGATAACCGGATCGGGGTCGCGAATCGCCGCCTTGATCAGCCCCTTCGCATCGTACGCAGTGGAGGGTTCAACAATCTTCAGACCCGCCGTGTTCAGAAAAAAGGCTTCAGCATTAATGGAATGGAATGGTCCGGAGCGCACACCGCTGCCACACGGGCCGCGGAAGACTGCTGGAATTGCTCCGCCCCAACGATAGCGGGACTTTGCCGCGTAGTTGGTCAGCATGTCAAAGCCGGCTGAAATAAAATCGATAAACTGGAATTCCGCGACCGGCCGCATACCCATAAGGGCCGCCCCACATGCTGCTCCAACAATTGCGGCCTCGGATATTGGCGTGTCGATTACGCGCCCTTCGCCGAACTCGTCAAGTAAACCATCCGTTACCTTAAACGCCCCGCCGTACGATCCAACATCTTCGCCAATGACAAAGACGGTCGGGTCGCGCTCCATTTCTTCCCAGATACCCTGTCGAATTGCTTCGACAAAGGTAGCTACGCCACCACGCTCGGGCCGGTTTGACTTGTGTTCTTTTTTAATTGCTGTTGACATTCAATACCGCATCACGATTCAGCCTCATTAAGCTGAATCCAAAGTGAACTCAGTTCAATTTACGTTTGATATCTTCAATTCGTTTTCGTCCATTACTTATCACTTTTCCCGGTTCTTGTCAGTTTCCACCGAATACTTTGGGGCGAAGGGCCGGGCCGACGATTGAATTGTCGAAGACTCCGTATGCCGCCTTTTCACCATCAGGTAACGGCGAGGATTCTGCCCATGCCACATCTTCATCAAGTGACGTGTTTATCGCTGCTGTTATCTCGTTCAGTTTTTCAACAGTGGCAACGTTCTGCTCCGCCAGGAATCGTTCATAGCGATCGACCGGATCGTTTTTTGTCCAGTATTCGATTTCGCCGGGTGGAACATACCGTTGATCGTCGTGTTCGGCGTGGCCTTTGCGGCGATAAGTTTTCGCCTCGATCAAGACAGCCCCACCACCACCGCGAGCATATTCCGCGGCCTTTTTCGTAACTTCATAACAGGCAACGATGTCATTACCATCCACGATGTGTCCCGGAATGCCGTATCCTGCCGCCTTCTCCGCAAGATCCTTGACGGCCGTCTGCTTCGACGTCGGCGTCGAATAAGCGTAATGGTTATATTCCGCGACGACAATCAGGGGCAGCTTTTGAACAGCGGCGAAATTCAGGCCTTCATGAAAAGCACCTGTACTCATTCCGCCATCTCCTATGTAGGCCAACGTAATCAGATCCTTTTTTTGCATCCGGGCGCCCAACGCAATTCCCGTCATCACTGGAATCATGTCACCAAGGTGCGAAATCGGTCCGATGAACCCCTTCGACAAATCGCCGAAATGGATATTCAGGTCGCGGCCACCCGAGGGTCCCCATGCCTTTGCCATGTATTGCGCGATTACATCGCGAGGTCGAATCCCCTTAACCAGGACGGCTCCGAGGTCGCGAATTAACGGGGTGATAAAGTCTTGGGGTTGCAGTGCGTAGGCCGTGCCGACGGCTGTGGCTTCCTGACCAAGTGATCGGAATACACCGCCAACGACTTTCGTCTGCCGGTAAAGATTGACCAGCCGCTCTTCAACCAACCGCGTCAGTTTCAGATAATGGTATAGCTCCAGCATCTGATCCCGCGTCAGTGAGGTGTCAGAGGTGCAAGACAGCAGATCGATTGCAACCTCTGAACCCGATTCAATAACGGCGGCCGCTTGATTTTGAGGACTAACTCCGTTTGCCTTCTTTTTTTTCGAGACTGAAGGAGTTTTCTGCCTGGATTCCTTTGTCATTAATTCGTCGATTTCTCAAATATGAATTGTTAAGTCATGAACGCCCTCGGCGGCTTCCATCATAGCTTCTGAAACCGTCGGATGTGCATGGATCGCTCGACCCAGCTCTTCCGCGGTGGTCTCCAGATACATCGCCGCACAGGCCTCCGCAATCAACTCTGTCGCATGTGGGCCGATTATATGTACACCGAGCACTTCATCATATTTTTTCTCGGCGACGATTTTTACAAATCCCTCTTCCTCGCCGATTATGCGAGCTTTGCCTGAGGCAGAGAAGGGGAATTTGCCGACCTTGACATCATATCCAAGCTCTTTTGCTTTTGCTTCCGTCAGGCCGACCGAGGCTACTTCAGGATCACAGTATGTGCAATTTGGCACCAGTCGCATATTCAATGGCCGCGGATTTTTACCCGCGATCTGTTCGACCACAAGAATACCTTCCTTGGACGCAAGGTGTGCCAGCCAGGGCGTCGGAATAACATCTCCGATTGCGTAGACGTTTGGTTCGCCAGTACGGCAATATTCGTCTACCTGAATGTTCCCGCGTTCAACCCTTATTTTTGTGCCTTCCAGACCCAAACCCTGGAAATATGGCATTCGGCCGACAGCGACAAGCAGCATTTCAGCCTCAAGCTGGACCGGATCTCCCTTTGAGGTCTTACCGATCACATGAATGCCATTTTCAGTTTTTTCCAGCTTTTCCAGCTTCGTATCGACCTGGGCTTTGATGCCGCGCTTTCGAAACGATTTTTCCAACTCTTTCGAGACTTCTTCATCCTCGATTGGAAGCAGTCTTGGCATCAGCTCGACGATTGTCGTTTCGGCGCCAAATCGCGAATAAACCGAAGCAAACTCGACCCCGACCGCGCCGGCACCCATCACAATTAGCGATTTCGGAACCTCTTTCAGCTCCAAAATGTGATCGCTGTTTACGACGCGAACTCCGTCGGTTTCAAAACCTGGTATTGGGCGAACGACCGAGCCCGTCGCAATGATGATGTTCTTCGTTGAAATCGTCTCTTTTGTGCCATCTGCACCGGTCACTTCCACCTTGCCGGGCAGTGCAAGCTTACCGGTTGCATTGAATACCGTGACTTTGTTCTTCTTCATCAGGTATTCAACGCCCTTGGCGTTCTTTAAAACGATCTTGTCTTTTCGTTTCTGAACTGCGCCAAAGTCGTAAGTAACCTCTTTGATGTTAATTCCGAACTCAGATAAGTTTTGTGCGAGTTCCAGATTATGCGCGGCCATAAGCAATGCCTTTGTCGGGATGCACCCCCTCAGGCCGCAGGTACCGCCTAACCGTTTATCTTTTTCAATGATTGCGACTTTAAGTCCCAACTGCGCTGCGCGGATGGCTGCAACATAGCCGCCGGGTCCCGCGCCAATAATCGTCACGTCAAATTGTTCAGTAGACAAGTTATGAAATCCTCTCCTGGGATAGTTAGTAACGACGGAAGGTATAGAAAGCATGAAAGGACTTTGTTATTTCTCATTTGCCGCCAGCTTTCTGTATTTGATAATTTGCGCCGCATGGTGCGTCATAGCTCGAGTTGTTATTCCATAATATACTTAGATCTGGCACGGGCGTCCCGCCCTTGAACATTCCCAACACAGTTGAATGATTTAACCACACACACTTTCGCCACCGAACCCCCATGGACACGATGCCCATGCCACGCCCGTCATCCCCTTCGCCGGAAATGTCACGCTGGCCAAAAGAGGGTATTATAATCCCTGTGCTTGATTTCACGAAATCGCGCGAGAGCGGGCAACAACAACTGCTCTCCAGCGTTTAACAATCCAGCAAAGCCTATAAAAGGCTGAAGCATAAGAGCTTCCAACCGGCATTGGATAAGTCATAGCGATAGAAAAGAGAGACCACATGGAACACACCGAAGGCTTTCTCCGACTTGCGGAAGCATCGCGCGCTCGAGTGCGCGAGATTTCAGTTGCCGCTGCTCGCGAGCGCATGAGTCACGGAGCGAGACTCATTGATGTTCGCGAAGACAATGAATGGGAGGCTGCGCACGCAGCGGGCGCCCATCACATGGGGCGCGGTATCATCGAGCGAGATATTGAAACTGCAATTCCGGATAAAAATGCCGAACTGATCCTTTATTGCGGAGGAGGATTCAGGTCGGCGCTTGCCACAGACAATTTGCAGAAAATGGGTTACACGAACGTCTTCTCGATGGCCGGGGGGTGGAGGGCATGGCAGGAAATGGACAACGATTAAAGGAAAGCTATCGGGCGGACGGATCGCACGAATTGTTGAACTATACCGCTGCGCCATAGATGAGAACTCGTAAGGCTCAATTGTGGCCGGGGTACTTTATTTTATGGCTGGATAATAGATAGCTTGATATTATGATCACTTGAGTAATCAACTCGTATTACAAATCGCCTCCATACAAGAAAATTATGGAAGCAACAAGAGATATGTACAAATGGGTCTCTCAACAATGTCCCATTTGTGAGAAGAGTCCTACGATACGGATGGGACGTAGAGGAGGTACTGCTCATCGGCAACAACTTGGAGTAGAGAGCGAGATTTGGCGTTGCAAAGAATGTGGTTTGATTTTTCCACACCCTATGCCAATCCCAATCAACGGCGTGGATCAACATTATGGCGTAGCCCCGGACGACTACTTCGAGCATCATGACAAACAGGATAAAGCCAACGCCGCCGCAGTGTTGCTGGAGCAAGCTGAGGCGCTGATAGGAGCTAAAGGAAAGCTGCTTGATATAGGAGCCGGAAGAGGAGATATACTTCGTGCTGGCATTGAGCAGGGATGGGCAGCCGTCGGAATCGAACCTTCAAAGACGTTCGCAGAACATGCCGAGCGCCATTCTGGTGCAGAGATCAGGCGAGAGCCAGTGGAAAAATGCGGCTTCTCTCAATCCTCTTTTGACGTAGTCATACTCGGTGCAGTATTAGAACACCTCTATAATCCTGACGAAACCATTAAAGAGATCGCGCGGATTCTACGTCCAGGGGGCGCCCTGTTTTTAGATGTTCCAAATGAAGAAGGGCTTTACTTCCGAGTAGGCAATCTTTATCAAAAGTTGAAGCGGCGAGATTGGGTTGTCAATCTCGCGCCGACATTTCCGCCTTTCCATGTGTTCGGATTCAGTCCGAAGTCATTGAGAGCGCTACTGTCGAAGCATGGCTTCAGACCGGAGCAATGGCATGTCTACGGTGGTACGAGCTGGGTTCCCGCTGATACAGGTTTGTTTGGTTTCTTAGAACAGCAGGCGGCGAGAATTGTCACGGCGGCGAGTAACTTCAGCAATCTCGGGACGTACATAGAGACCTGGGCGATCAAAGAATAGTGTTTGCTGGCTGAATCCCCGATAGCAACCAGCTGGACAGGATGCTAATCACGGTTTTCGACAATCGAGAAAAGTTGATTGCACAAAATAAAGTTAGTTTTTCTGTCGCGACGACTAAAGCTGACTCTCAGCCAGCGTTTTCCACTTGGCCATAAGTCTTCGGCGGTACGATGGCATGGTCTTTACAGCCTCGATACAACTCCTGAACATCTCTTGTGCTTCAGCCAGACGGCCGAGCTGATTTAGTGTTTTACCGTAGTAAAATAGTCCTTCGGGATCGTAAGGGCGGCGCTCCACATAGCGCTGCAGAGGTTCCGCGGCTTCCGGGTACATTTCAGCGGCAACGTATGTCGCCCCAATCTCGCGCCATACTTCGCTGAGGGAGTGTTTCTCGTCCAGTTCTATGACCCTGCTAAAATACTCGATCGCATCCTGCAATCGGTTTTGTTCACGCGCGATTCGGCCCAACTGAAACCATGCGTCAGTCTCAGTAGCGTCGATCTCTACGGCTTTTTTGAACCGCTCGATTGCTTCGCCGTATTGGCGTCGCTGTAAATGCACGAGGCCGAGTTGATAATGCGCTTCGGCGTCCCTCGGATTGATGGTTGACGCCTCCAGATATCGCCGAAAGTTCTGCCGCCGCCGGAACGACGAAGCCAGATCGCCGGCTCCGCCGCGCAGATACAAATAAGCGTAGATCAGCAGGAACGGCGAGAAAAGAAAAGGAGAAAGCAAGGAAAACAGGCGCTGCTGGATACTCAAGGCGGTCCACGAAACACAAACTGTGAATATTGATTTTGCGTACGAAGTGCCAAAGACCACTCTCACTGCGAGAATCATGTAGATTCCAAACAGTAAGGCACTCGCCGCCCATAACCCAAACGCCATTCCCGGGCCGAAAGATGCAACGGAGGGTATCAGACCACAAATGGCAAACGGCAGATGCGAGGCCGTCCATGCCGCAAGAGTGCAGTTCAACAGAGACCCATAATCTCTTCTGAATATAATCCCGAAACTGCCAATTGGTTCTATCAGAACAACAACAAGTATCGTGGCAGGTACATAGAGCAGCATTAATCCAAACACAGTGGACAGGAAGCTCGCGGGCTGAAATGAAAGAAAGTGCCAGCCAAAATCGCCAACCAATGGCAACGGCCTTCGGACATAAACTGGGCCGTAATATTCTTCTTCGTCCTCGTCGACTGACTCCGGCAAAGCATGGTTTCTGTTCAACCCAGTCGACGGCCTTCTTAGAGGTTGGTGGTAAGCCGGTTGAGCTTCGACCGCCTGATAGCCGGTATATATTCGTGAGCTCACGGTAAACTGGAAGACCATCGCCACAATCGCAGCTGCGATGGCGCCAAAAATCCAGTTCCCGTTGTCCATAAGGCCACTCATCGCCTTTAGCGGGCTAAAATAGAGGGCGAAGAGCAGTTTCGTGTTTTGCCAAATCATATTTAGCTTCTAATTCAGACGGGCCAGGACTAGTGGAACCGAAGAGAAAGGAAACGCTGGCGGGTTGGCTCTCAGGGTTTTACTTTCGAATGTCAGGTTGGCAAGGGATTCTAAAATCATTTCCGGATAATAGTGTCGCGACTTGCCCCACAGGCTGTCAAGCCGACTCTCGCCTTATCCATGCAGGAACGATTCCCTGCGGTTCTCTTTCATACAAAGCGCGCGATTCAGATATAATATAAAAGGCGTAGCCGCTAGCTCTAAGTCGAATCCAACTCCGGCGGCTACCTTCACGTATATCAATCCCTGCAACGGAATAAATCTACTAATGAAACTTCGCCATTTTTTCGTCCTGACAATCATCATTTGTTGCATGCAACGCACCGTTTTGGCAGCCGACAACTGGGTTAGCATTCAGTCAAAGAACTTCACCTGCGTAGGAAACGCGAAGGTTGAAGACATGAAAAAGATACTGATTCGTCTGGAAGAATTTCGCGAGGCGCTTGCACGGACCCTGCCTAACGCGAAACTCGCCGCAAACAAGCCGACGATCGTTGTTGTTTTCAAGGACGATAATGCATTTCACCCTTATAAGCCGCAGTACAAGGGTAAGACCGAAGACAATGTTGGCGGATATTTTCAGGAAAGGGCTGATTCGAATTTCATTGTCCTTTCGACTGATTCGAGCGTAATTGCGCCTTTCGACGTGATTTTCCACGAATACGAACACTTTGTATTGCGGAATAACATGAAGAAGGCTCCGCTTTGGTTAAATGAAGGATTCGCCGAATATTACAGCACTTTCGAGGCTTCGGATAAAGAAAATAAAATCAAGGTCGGCGCGCCGATTGGGCGGCATATTGGACTTCTAAGATATAAACCCCTCCTTCCTTTGAAGACTCTGCTCAGCGTGAATGCAAAATCGCCTGAATATCACGAAGGTTCGAAAGTGGGAATGTTTTATGCTGAATCGTGGGCCCTGGTTCATTACCTGATGAACGGGAATGAACTGAAACGCAGACCTCAGTTGATTCGATTTATGAACCAGCTTTCGACGGACGCGCCGCTTGACGAAAATTTTCGACAGTCTTTTGGCGAAGACTACGGGCAAATGGAACAGGAACTTCGAAGCTACGTTTCGAGATTTGTGTTCACGGTAAGGAATACAGTGTTCCTGAATGGCTTTACCTTCGATAAGCAAATGACCGTTACTCCTCTGACCGAGCCCCAGAAGTTTGCCTATCTTGGCGATCTGCTTGCAGGTGTCGGACGATTCAAGGATGCGGAAGAGAAATTACGCAAGGCTATCCAGATCGAACCTACCTTTGGCCCGGCGAAAATCTCTTTGGCTCAGGTTTTAGCAGCGCAGGATAGATATCCCGAGGCCGAAGAGGTTCTTGTTTCTGCCTCGAAGGACAGTTCGAAAGACTATCGCACCAGCTACTATCTGGGCCTCTTCCTGTATGGACGCAGGCAATTTGACGAGGCTCTTAAGTCATTTCAGAAGTCGCTTGAGTACAATTCAAACGAAGCGCGAACCTATTCAATGATAGGGCGCATTTATACGGCTCTTCGTCAGGATGACCGGGCGATCGAGGCTTACCGCAACAGCCTTAGCCTTGAGCCCGACGACGGCACAGTCTTTCGTCCTTTAAGTTACCTGAAGTTGAATCAAGCGGATGGAGCAATCGCGGCGGCTTTTGCAATGACCTTTCTTAGGGACGAGGGGTGGCAGTCAAGTTCCGCGCCCTACATGGCGATCGTGGCTGTTTTAGGTTACAGGATGGCACATAAACCGGAGCGCGCCGTCACAGTGCTTGCGACTGCGTTCTCCAGACTGGATTCCACCGACTGGGCCTGGTCGATCCTGCAATACTTGAAAGGAGACATTGACGACGAGGCACTATTGAAACTTGCCGTTGACGACGACAAGCAAACCGAAGCCCACGCGTACATTGGATTGAGCCTTTCGATCCTTGGCAGGAAAGATGATGCGATTCGTCATCTGGAATGGGTTAGAGACAATGGTAAACAGAACTTTGACGAGTACCCGCTTGCACTTGCGGAACTGGCTCGACTGCAGAAAATGCCCGAGTCAGTGGTAAAGTAGCGAGTTCCGACCGGAATCGAACGCATGACAAATACAATCGAGTTGGGGCGGTGAAACTAATCGCTTTCCAGGAATAGCTGCATGAAGATCATTCATGATATACCGACCGTTCCATATATTTTGCTCTGTTGGCTGATAGTCCACGGGGGATGCGTCCTTCTTCGGCATCTTGGCGCCGGGACAGTTCCGCGGGCACTCGAACCGTTCTCGAACTCGTGGGTTAAGTCGGGACGAAATCCAAAATGGATTAATTTCTCTCTTTGGGCCTTGTTTTGTGTGGACGCGCTTGTGTTCCTGATTCCCACGGGGTATGTCATATACGAGACTGCCATGGGACTCGGACGCCCCGGCGGTTACTAGAACGGTATTAATCCACTTGTTTGCCTGTAAGTAGAGACGAGCTCGTGGCGAGCCGGCAGTAGAATTATTTGGGTGTAGTTTACCTGATGGGAATGTCGGTAACATTAGGACAAAAAATAGAATCCATCGACTCAAACTGGGTCGGCAAGGTTTTCTTGTGGCAGGAGCAGGCGCTTTTTTTAGGACAGGCCGCGAGTACGAGCCTGCACGAATCTCCTGCGATCAAAATCTGTATTGCGATTGATGGGGAAATCAAGTTAAGAACATCCGAACATGAATCCTGGAAAGGTTTCCAGGCTGCGATAATTGCCCCCGGACAAATTCATGCAATCGATTGCAATCAGAGCACTATTGCCATGCTGGTGCTCGTCCCGGAGGCGGAAATGGCGCAACCGCTTGCGCCTATATTTACCCGGAATGGAATGTCGGCAATTCGACCTTCCGTAGTCAAAGGATTGTTGCCACTGTTTGAGGAATTTGCGGAACTTGACTGTTATGACGTCGAAACCGACAAGCTCTGCCTTTCGATGGTCGACAGGATTCGGGCCGATAATCAGATTCAACTCCATAAACAGAGCAATTCGCCACTCGACCCTCGAGTTGTTACCTCTATCGAGCAACTTAGAAGCGAAAACAAGAATGCCACGTCCGTTAAGGAAATTGCCGCTAACGTAGCTCTTTCAGAGAGTCGCTTTTCACACCTGTTTTCAGAGCAGTTGGGCGTGCCTGTTCGGCGTTACTTGTTGTGGCTGAGATTGAGGGAAGCAATGCATCTGCTCGCCGCGGGTGCATCGCTTACAAAAACAGCACACGAAGCGGGTTTTGCCGACTCCGCTCATTTGACACGTACATTTCGCGGAATGCTGGGTATTGCGCCTTCCTCATTGCTCAGGCACAGTTCGCTGATCCCCGCCAAAGAATAGCAGAATCATTCAAGCGCTTCTTTTCTTTAATCCCCATAATTAGAAAGTCAATCCGTCCGATTTTTTACAATGGGCAGGAAGCAACAAATGCGTAGAAGCGAGTCTTCCGATGTTGAAGGCGCCAAAACCGAGGTACTAAACAAACGGCATGCGAAAACAGGCGACAAAAATTTGTTTAACAATGAGTTGATATTTCCTGAACCTCTAAGGCCGAAGGCACAGGACGCTGAAAGCCCGGATGTTTGGGGTTTTCGCGATACGCGTTTTTCAATTAACGAGAACGGCCATGCTGTAATTTCAGGCAACCGCTATGAACTGAGCGGGAAAGAACTGCCCCGGTTGCTCCCATGGATACGCGAAACCCTGGGGATCCCGCTTGTTCCCGAAGAGGTTTACAAATCCTCCTACCCGACGAAAATCCCAGCGCCGGTCCCCGCCCCGCGATTTGTCGCGGACCTAAGGGAGTTTTTGACTGAACAACAACTGAGCGACGATGGCGAGGTGCGTCTCCGGCACGGTCACGGTCACACGCAGGAAGAAATGTTTGCGATCAAACATGAACAGATGGAACGTGTGCCCGATCTGGTTATTTATCCTGAAAACGAAGAGCAGGTTGCCCAACTTATCGAAACCGCGAAAGCACACAATGTCTGTTTGATTCCTTACGGCGGAGGAACAAACGTTACGGACGCGTTGCGGTGCGAGACCGGCGAGAATCGATTCATCGTCTCGGTTGATATGAGTCGAATGAACCGTATTCTCTGGATCGACTCTGAAAATCGAATGGCTTGTATAGAAGCGGGCGCGGTTGGGCGAAACATTGCCGCGCAACTCAAAGAATACGGCTTCACCATGGGTCACGAACCCGACAGCATCGAATTTTCAACCCTGGGCGGGTGGATTGCCACTAACGCCAGCGGTATGAAGAAGAACAAATACGGAAATATCGAAGACATCGTGCTCGACGTTAAGGTCGCCACTGTGGATGGCGCGTTGGAACGTACTTCCTGTGTGCCGCGCGAGTCCGTCGGCTCGGATTTGCGTCGTCTGATTTTCGGTTCGGAAGGAACGTTGGGAATAATTACGTCAGCAATCGTCAAACTATTCCCTGTTCCTGAGATTCAGCAATACGGTTCGGTGTTGTTCCCGACGTTCGAGGACGGCTTTGCGTTTATGTACGAGATGACGCAAAAATCAACGCCGCCCGCCAGCGTTCGGCTCGTCGACAACTTGCAGTTTCAATTTGGATTGGCGCTGAAACCCGCATCCAGTGGGTTGAAGGTTTGGAAAAGCAGTCTGGAAAAATTTTTCGTTACGCGGGTCAAGGGGTTCGAGCCGTACAAGATGGTGGCCTGTACACTGGTTTTTGAAGGAACCCAACAGGAAGTCGAGCAACAACAACGGGAAGTTTATCGCATCGCGCAAAAACACAAGGGCATGAAGGCGGGTGGCGAAAACGGACGCCGCGGTTATCAACTGACATACGGCATTGCATACATCCGCGACTTTATTATGAACCATTATATTGTCGCGGAATCGTTTGAAACGTCTGTCGCATGGAGCGATGCCCTCAAACTTTGTGAAAATGTCAAAAGACGGCTGCACGAGGAGTTCGAAAAGCGGGGACTGCCCGGCAAACCCTTTGTAACCGCACGCGTCACGCAGGTTTACAGAACCGGGGTCGCAATCTATTTTTATTTTGGGTTCTCCTACAAGGGCGTTCCAAACCCCGCCGAGGTCTATCTTGAACTTGAAAACCTCGCACGTGAAGAAATCCTCCGCTCAGGGGGATCATTATCTCACCATCACGGTATTGGAAAACTGCGTCGATCGTTCCTGCCACAAATAATGTCTCCCGCTGCGCTTGATTGGAAACGGCATGTCAAAAAAAGTCTCGACCCGCTGAATATTTTCGGTTCGGGGAATCAATCGCTGAATTCAGCGGAAGAATCGAGAAAAGAACATGCAGCAGGTTAAGAACTTATACAACCTCGCCACGGTCAAGCGTGATTCAGCAGACGGACCCGCCAATCCGCCGTTCAGAGCGGTTCTTGAGGTCTGGCTGCAGACTATCATTTGCTGGATAGTGCTCTTGCCGTTCGGTGGGGTTTTGGTACTTTTGTTGAAGTATCTCAGGGGATACAAGGTCGAAGACCTGGCGGAGATCAGGCGACAATTCAAAGCAATATGGCAATACAACAACTCGCCGTTGATTATCTGTGCTAATCACCTGACCTTTATTGATTCGGCAATTATTATCTGGGCTCTGGGTTCGAATTTTTGGTATGCGCTAAATTATAAAGCGTTTACCTGGAATCTCCCCGCCGGTGATTTCTTTAAGAAAAAGCTCCGCTATCATCTGACCTTATACTTGACGAAATGCGTTTTTCTTCATCGTGATGGCACTGCCGTACACAAGAATGCGGTCTTGAACCTGTGCCGTTATCTGTTGATGAAGGGTAACGTCGTGCTGGTTTTTCCCGAGGGACAGCGCAGTCGCACCGGCATGTTCGAGGAAGAAAGATTGCGGTTTGGCGTCGGCAAAATTATCGCCTCGCTCGAAGATGCTCGAGTTTTATGCATCTATTTACGAAGCCCGCAACAAGAGTCATTTTCGAACTACCCGCCAAAGCGATCGTGCTTTAAGCTGAAGATGAAATTGATCGCACCCGAAATCGATCGAACATCGAAAAAACAAGCCAGCATCGCAGCTGTTCGCGAGATCGGCCATACCATCAAACTTCTTGAAGACGAATTCTTTGCCGAGATTCGAAAGTAACATCCACGCTTGAAACAATCATAGTTTCGACGTCTGTGATCGTGGATAGTTGGTCCGACAATGTCTGCAAAAACAAACTGGGTCATCATCACCGGAGCGTCGTCCGGCCTGGGTAAGGCGCTTGCGTCGGAATTTGCCGCCGGCAGTTTTAATCTATTTCTTACGGGGCGTAACGAAGTCGTACTGGAACAGGTTGCAGCGGAATGCCGGCAAAAGTATAACGTCGAGACCAGGATATTTCCTGTGGACTTGTCCGAGTTGAACGGTATCGACAGTCTAATCCAATCCCTGCTTCGAACAGAGCTGGAATACAGTGTTCTGGTCAACAACGCGGGATTCGCGGTGAAGGGCGAGTTTGCTGCATTGGATGTCGAGTGCGAGCTCCAGCTAATGAACGTACAGCTTTCCGCAATGCTTAAGCTTACGAGGGCAGTTTTACCTAAGATGCTCGAGCGCAGAGCCGGACGCATCCTCAACGTTGCATCAGTCTATTCTTTTGCCCCCGTTCCGCTTCAGGCCGTATACAGTGCATGTAAGGCATTTATGATGTCTTTCTCAGCATCGCTGTCAAACGAATTAAAAGGCACGGGCGTTACGGTTACCACGATTTATCCGGGAATTACACAAACGGCATTTCGTTCGCGCGCAGGTATTGCAGAGAAAAATAAGGCGGCAGGGATGAGCGCACAGGCCGTTGCTCAGATCGCATATAACGCAACGCTCAAGGGCAAACCGGAAGTTGTTCCTGGATTTGCGAATCGCTTGTTCGTGTTTGTTGCCAGACATCTGCCCCCGTCCTTGTTTGCCCGCGTAATCAGCCTTATCAACAATCAGCGGGGCGTAAACAAATCTTCTGAAAACTTATCGTAGCCCCACTAAGGTGTGGCGTTTATGATTCTTTCGCAGCCCTGTACCTGTCCCCCGGATCAGGTTAGAATGCCAAAAGTCGCATTTCGAGCGACTTTGCTCTATACCTTGCCGCGGCGAATCTATCATTGCAACTCTGACTCAGCCGCTCAATCATTTAACAGCATTTGGAACGACGGGAACCTCGAATGAATAACTCGCTCACTCTCCGGATTTTGTGCATACCTGTGTTTATGCTCTTTCTGATTGTTTTATTCACCACTTGGGCACCCGCGCAGACGCCCGCCCGAAACAGGGACAAAGAGGCAAAGATCGAAGAAGAATTAAGAGCGATTGCTCCTTCAGAAGTGGAAGCCTTCAAAGCGGCGACTACAGCCTGGGATCAGGGCAATAAGCCGGAAGCAATGAAGCTCTTCAAAGAAGTTTCGAACAAGGCTCCAAACTTTGATGCGGTCAACCGCCGTCTTGGACTTATGTTGGTAGGTGCCGGTGAGACGAAGGAAGGGATGGCGCTATTGCAGGCAGCGGTAAAATCTCGGCGATCACCCGAAAATCTTATCAGCCTTGCGACGGCATTGGCATATCCCAGCGAGAAAAAGATGGGAACCAGGGCCGAGAAGCTTCAAGCGTTGTTATTGTTTAAGGAAGCCGAGAACAAAAACACAGACAAGAACGACGCTGATTACAGCATACAAGTTGCGGCGCTTGCGCTTGACGAAGAAGTCCAAAACTTCGATGTGTTTCGGACGGCGACAAACAACCTGGTCGGTAACAATCCAAATTTGATGCAAACCCATTACTTCAACGCGATCCGTGCTGGAATTGATGAAGAATGGGCAACCGCAGAGTCCGAGATTAAGCGCGCGGGGGAATTGGGTCTGCCCGCGGACGTCGTTAACGAATTTCTTGCCTCGGGCGTACATTCGCATTTAATGATGATCAGGTACTTAACGTGGAGTGTTGGTGCCGTTGTAGCCTGGGCTGCCGGAATTTTGCTCCTGTTTCTGTTTGGAACCCTTCTGTCAAAGCGCACTCTCAAAACGCTGGAATCCGCAGACCCGTTTGCCTTGATTGATGGCGGACAACAGCGTTTGCGTACTATTTATCGGGCGGTTATTACTATCGCCTCGGTCTACTATTTCATTTCGATCCCAGTCGTAATCTTTCTTTTGCTTGCGGTGGCCGGTGGAGTTGTTTTCATATCGATCACACGGCTCATCTCCACGATGCTGATCGCAATCGGGTTCGGAGCGCTTGTTACAATATTCTCGCTGATTCGCTCGTTATTCATTAAGCGCAAGGACGAGGACCCAGGCCGGTCACTGGGCCAGGAGGAAGCACCCGGGCTATGGGGACTGACTAAAGAAGTTGCTGACGCGATCGGTACCCGGCCTGTAACAGAGATTCGCGTGACTCCGGGAACCGAGGTCGCCGTTTACGAGCGCGGCGGATTGCGGTCGCGAATGAATGACCAGGCTGAAAGGGTTCTCATTATTGGTGTGGGGGTCCTGAACGGCTTCAAACAAAACGATTTCCGCGCAGTGCTGGCGCATGAATATGGCCATTTTCAGCATCGAGACACAGCCGGCGGTGATATGGCCCTGCGTGTGAGGATGACTATGGAACAGTTTGCGCTGAACATCGTCAGGGCGAAACAAAATACCATATGGAACCTTGGGTTTCATTTTCTTCGGATTTATCACCGAATCTTTGCAAAAATCAGCCAGGGCGCCGGCCGCTTACAGGAAGTACTTGCGGACAGATTGTCCGCATATCACTACGGGCCTTTGGCGTTCGAAGATGGACTGCGTCACGTAATCCGGCGCAAAGTAGAGTTCGGCCAACTGGCCTCGGCAGAAATCAATTCCGCATTAGAGTCAAAACGCACTTTGTCCAACCTCTATGAATTGCCTGAACCGGATGATCAAAAGCAGAAGAAATCGATCGAATGTGCTTATGAGGACGAAGTAACACGGTTGACGGGCGTGTACGATTCACACCCCAGTCCGATCGATCGATTCCGCCTGGTTAATATGGTCGTATCCAAGTCTGTCGAACCCGCAAGCGGAATGGTCTGGGATCTTTTTGCGGACAGGCAGGCGATAATGGTTGAAATGAGCAAGGTGGTAGAATCCAGAATGAAGCGATGACAAATTAAAGCGCCTCAATCGACCCTCCACAGAACCTCCGATAGAATTTGATATTCGTGTGCATTACGGCTTGCAGCTGTTAAACTAAAAGGAAATCAACGAAAATATTTTATAAAACAGGAAATTATTCCCGATGACGATTGATAATCAACCCGCAAGTCAGAAGACGCGCGTCGAAAAAGATTCGATGGGCGATGTCGAAGTTCCGACTGATATGTATTACGGCGCTCAAACCCAGCGTTCACTGGTCCATTTCAATATCGGTGATGACAAAATGCCACGCGAAATGATTCGCGCGCTTGGCATTTTGAAGAAGGCGGCGGCCCTCGTAAACGAAGATTTGGGCAAGTTACCACACGAGAAGGCACAGTTGATTGTCCGGGCCGCCGACGAAGTTATCGAAGGCAAACTGGACGAACACTTCCCACTGCGTGTCTGGCAGACCGGCAGCGGCACTCAGACAAACATGAACGCGAACGAGGTTATTTCAAACCGCGCGATTGAGATTGCGGGTGGGGTCATGGGTAGCAAAGAGCCCGTACATCCAAACGACCACGTAAACATGTCCCAGTCGTCAAACGACACGTTCCCGACGGCCATGTACATCGCCGCCGCTGAACAGATGACCAAACTGATTCCCGAGGTTCAAAGGGTCCACGATGCGATCGATGCCAAGGCAAAAGAATATGCCGATGTCGTCAAAATTGGCCGTACTCATTTGCAGGATGCTACGCCTCTGACTGTTGGGCAGGAGATGTCTGGGTGGGCCAGCCTGATCGAGCGCGACATTGAACGCTTGAGGTTGACTCTACCGGGCCTCCTGGATCTGGCAATCGGCGGTACGGCCGTAGGTACGGGCTTAAATGCGCACCCGGAGTTTGCCGAACGCGCCGCGAAAAAGATCGCCGAACTGACGGAGCTTCCCTTTAAACCGCATCCGAATAAATTCGCAGCACTATCCGCGCATGACGAAATCGTATTTGCCAGTGGGGCGTTAAAAACACTCGCCGGGTCATTGATGAAGATTGCCAATGATATCCGGTGGCTGGCATCGGGTCCGCGAAGTGGAATTGGCGAATTGGTGCTGCCCGAAAACGAACCGGGTTCGTCGATAATGCCCGGCAAGGTTAATCCCACACAGAGCGAAGCAATGACCATGGTCGCTGTCCAGGTATTTGGCAACGATGCGGCAATCGGTTTTGCGGGCTCCCAGGGGAACTTCGAGCTGAATGTGTTCAAACCGGTTATGATTCACAATTTCCTGCATTCAATCCGGTTGATCCATGATGCTTGTCACGGATTTGTCGACTATTGCATCGCCGGCATTGAATTGAATCGGGAACAGATAGATTCTCACGTCAAAAATTCTTTGATGCTTGTCACCGCACTGAACCCGCACATCGGTTATGACAAAGCCGCAAAGCTGGCCAAGAACGCCCATAAGAAGGGCATCAGTTTGCGAGAATCGGCGGTTGAACTCGGGTATCTTACCGGCGAACAGTTCGATCAGTTTGTAAAGCCAGAGGATATGACGCACCCCTAGGTTCAAGACAACAGTTCAGATAACAGTTTTTCGCCTTCTGGCCACTCCCCGAACCCGGAATCGGCGTTTATATGGCCTGCATCGCCGATGTTTTCCAGGCGACTACCCCATGCTTCTGAAAACTGAAGGGCGCGGGGGACAGTAATGTACGGATCGTTGTCGCTGGCGACAACAATGCTGGGAAAATTGAGCGGCCGTAATGGTAGCGGACTAAAACCTTCGGTCTCGAAGGTGTAGGTCGCTGCCTCGGGGTCGCTCGGGGCGACCAGCAAGGCCCCTTTTATCGCGCCATTAAACCTGCCCGCCCAATGTGCAATGGTCGCACAGCCTAAACTGTGTCCGACCAGCACAACCGGCCCACTTGCCTCAGCAACATATTTGTCGAGCATAGTGATCCAATCCTCGCAACGCGGGCGTGCCCAGTCGCCCTGCATGACTCGTACGTACTCGGGGTGCTTGGCCTGCCACAAACTCTGCCAGTGTTTCGGGCCGGAGTTGAACAGCCCCGGAATAATAAGAATTTTTGATTTCGCCGCCGCCATTCAATTTTCCTCCAAAGACCGCCATTTTATGACCGTCGAATTTACTCGCCGATGGCGATCGCTGTACTTTCCCGAATTAATTCGGATTTATCAACCAGACACAATTTCCTCAAGAAATTCTCTAATTGGGAAGCAATGCCGGAGATTTTATGGAATCCGACAAATCGCTCAAATCTATAAATGGTTCATACAGTGTGTTTAACGGCGATTCCTTGCGCGATATAATAATTTCGGGACCACACAAAGCTGCAAAGACGCATTTTTCTCGTCGTTATTAAGTGGATTTTTGCATCTAACAATTGTGTTAGAGGTTGCGCGTTATTTCACATTGTAGTTAAATTCATAGTTTGGCGCCGGAATTTAAATTCCTGGCGTTATCGCCCTCAGGTATCTGGGCGGGTTCAAGGAGAGTGTGAAATGTCCTTAGCTGTGATTGAAAAGCCGGCTCTAGAGCATTACTTTGGCATGGCAGACGACGAATTAGTTCGTCGCATCTCAAATGCAAGACGCGAATTGGGTCCGCGGGTTGTAATACTTGGTCATCATTACCAGCGCGACGACGTTATCTGTCACGCAGACTTCACAGGCGATTCCTTCAAACTGTCTAAACTTACCGCGGAGCGTCCGGAAGCGGAAGCCATAGTATTTTGCGGCGTTCACTTTATGGCCGAATCGGCCGATATCCTCAAGCCGGGTCATCAAAAAATAATACTTCCGGATCTGGGAGCAGGCTGTTCGATGGCCGACATGGCTTCCGTCGAACAGGTTGAGGATGCATGGGAGCAGTTGGACAATGCCGGAATTCTCCAGGAGTTCCGGGTAATGCCAATAACTTACATGAATTCTACAGCCGCAATAAAAGCGTTTTGTGGATCGCATGAAGGGCTGGTTTGTACTTCGTCGAACGCTGTGCCGCTGTTTGATAAATGTCTTAAGGCTGCAGATAAACTATTCTTTTTCCCTGATCAGCATCTTGGCCGCAACACCGGTGTTAAGTTCGGCATACCTTTGGACGAGATGGTTGTTTGGGATCCGACGAAGGATCTCGGCGGCAATACCGAAGAACAGCTTCGGAAGGCGCGGCTGATTCTTTGGAAGGGACATTGTTCGGTTCACGGGCGATTCAAATTATGGCATGTCGAACAATTGCGGAAAGAAGTGCCTGGCATCAGGATTCTGGTGCACCCCGAATGCATTTACGAAGTGGTGCAGGCTTCTGATCTAAACGGTTCGACTGAATTTATCATAAAGACGCTCGAGGATGCTCCCGCGGGTTCGAAATGGGCGATTGGAACCGAAGTAAATCTTGTAAGCAGGCTTATAAAGCAGTTTCCCGATAAACACATACAACTACTCGCTCCGGACCTTTGTATGTGCTCCACTATGTACCGGATCTCGCCGCAGAACCTGGCCTGGGCGCTGGAATCGTTGGTGGCTGGAGAAATCGTGAACCAGATCACGGTCCCTGAAGAAACGGCAATTTGGGCTCGGGTGGCGTTGGACCGCATGTTGGAGATCAAATAAGCCCGAAGAGATGTGAGATCAAGCGGGTTAGGAGCTGCGAGCAGTTAGGCGGATCATGGTAAAATCGCAGCTTGGTTTGGAGGAAGAGGCAATTGGCTGACCCGAACGAAAGCGTTCCTGAAAATGCACCGGGAACGTATTACGTAGATTCAAACTGCATCGACTGCGATGTATGCCGCGACACGGCCCCTGACAATTTTACCCGTTCAGACAAGAACGGTTATTCCTTTGTTTATAAACAGCC
>WNFR01004153.1_pt1 | contig 36951 bp, 34 predicted proteins | sample 5400221 | NCBI WGS metagenome assembly WNFR01 (sample SAMN13153357, study PRJNA577476) | soil metagenome | isolation source: 40 cm soil under Madrone tree | place: USA:California | collected 2016-06-14 | reverse complement strand
TACGTCGTGGCGGCGCTCTTGCTCTTCCACGTGTTCTCGTCGGTGCGGTCGTATCCCAACTACATGGCCTATTCGAATGAATTATGGGGAGGGCCGTCGCAAACCTACAAATACCTGACCGACTCAAACGTCGACTGGGCACAGCAGCTCAAGTCTACGAAGCAGTATCTCGACGGCCGCGGGATCAAGGAGTGTTGGTTCGCCTACTTCGGGCAGGGGGTGCTCGAGCCGCACTACTACGGTATCCCGAGCAAGCCGCTGCCGACGGCGGACTCTCTTTGGATGAACGAGCGTATCGACGTTCCCCCGACGATCGACGGGACCGTCCTCATGAGCGCCGGTGTGCTTTCTGGATTCGAGTTTGGTCCGGGCGCCCTAAACCCATACCGCCAGTTTCAACAGCTTCGACCAGTTGCAGTCATCGACGACGCCGTCTTTGTCTTCGAGGGGCACTTCGAGATTCCGCTCGCGTCGGCGCTGGGCCACGCGCAACAGGCAATGGTTCTTCTTGAAGGAAAGCAATTGAACGAGGCGCTTGCGGAAGCACAGACGGCCGTCGCGCTGGCGCCGGATTCCGTGATGACGCAGTCGGCACTGGGAGACGCGCTGACGGCGCTGAACCGGCCCGACGAAGCCCGCCCGGTCTATCAGCGGGCGCTTGAGCTTGCCCGAACGATCGAGCCAAAGTTCCAGGTGAGTTGGATTCCCACAATCGAGGCGAAGCTCGCGTCAAAATAGTGAGACGTCAAACCTCGTGTAGGCATCACCGAATGGACTTCGGTGCGCGTGACCAGTGTTTACACAACCAGACGCTAACGAATCTGGTGTCATGCGCTTGAATACGCTTGGACAGACTAAGCTGGGCAAGGTGGTGAGACTTAAGCGGAGGAGCGTGTTGGGATCATCTGACCCATCCGCTACCGGACGTTACTGACCTCAATGACCGAGAAGCGCAAATCGGAAATCAACAATCGGAAATCGGCAATGGAAGTGGTGCCCCCGCAGGGATTCGAACCCCGAACCAACAGATTATGAGACGGTTTGAGGGGCATCAACAAGACGAGACGAAACGAGATGAAGCAGTATTTGCCGAATCCGCAGCCGTCAAAGTAAGTTAGGTAATGCTAGGTAAGAGGACGCCATCGCGCCATAATCGCGCCATCGAGTGGCCAGTTCTCATTAGTTCATTTCCAAGATTTAATCGATGTAGTGTAGTTACTCTTGATCGAATCTATCGAAATACCATGTGCATTGATGAAGTCTTGGATTTTCTTCTCTGATAGGTCGCGAAAATCTAGATCCTTAAATTCCGCGAAGAATTTTCTGACGTTCTCTCGCAGTTTTGTCAGGCCCTTTTGCTCCACTACTTTCACATCGTGAGTAAGAGCCGCCGCGTTAGCCAATCGATTTGTTGGAATTATCATCACACTCGTCGATTGGGAACCGGCATAGTGTCGATCAAACCAAGCACAAGAACTGTTCATCTGTTCGGTCTCGCCCTTATTGATCTCAGACCGAGTAAGTTGCACTTGGCTCTTGCATTCGATCAACAGGTATTCGTTATCTCGTAGGGCCCAAAGATTGTCCGGCCCTTCCTTCCACTCTTTATCTGGTCGTTCCCCAACAAAACCCAGTGCCTTAGCAAGATTGTCGACTGCTGCCTCGAAACGATCAGCAAGTGTACCGAAGGTCAGCGAGCCTAAAATGTCCTCTACTGCGAGACTCAGCTCCTCGTAATTATCGAACTGCTTGACCCAAGAGATAATGTTTTCGATTCGCCTTTGGCTGATTGTTGCGATCTTTGATACCTGCATTCCGACCTCTGGTTTCAAAAGAAATCGGTTCTTGCGGTGAGCAGCAATCTGCAGTTTGTTCGATTCTGACTTGCTGTGCGGATATCGGTAACGAGCCATTTCTTGAAGATACCAACCCTTGTCGGATTCATCGGTGATCTGCTCGTCAATCAATGATTGGAGCGTTCTAATCGCTCCATCAATATCGCCGCCCTGATACTTTTTCTCTGCCTCGAACTCCTTCTCGAAGAGATCAAGGATCGCTCTGCTTGGCTCACTTGGCGTTACTTTGTCCATTCTCTCAACATAAAACTCTTTCCACCCTGCATCGCGCCTGAGGCACTGATTTATGAGCCCAACCAGCGCCCTCATCGCTTTTTTTCCTTCTTCGGTATCCTCCTCTGCCATCTCTGCTATTTCAAGGCCGATGTCGATCTGAGTGCGGGTCTGATTTGACAGATAGCGTCTTGATGTCTTTGCGCGAATTGTCTTCACTAACTCTGGCCCAGTAAGAACAATCGCGCAATAATCCTTTTCTCCTCGCACGCTTCGACCCAATCCTTGCTCGATGGTTCGGGCCGTCCTCATGGCGGTAACTTCGCTCGTGCTTCGGCAACCTTCGGTGTATCGATCAACCAAACTGTGGCCGTGTGGCTTTGAATCCATAATAAGAACTCGACACGCACTATCGGGCAGGTCGATACCATCGTAGCGATTTGCGACGACCAGCGTCCGCTCGCAATCTCCAGTTTTTAACTTTTCGATCTCAGATTCAAGGGTGACCTTGGTTGCAACAGTTGCTCCATACGCGCCAGTCCTTAGTCCACCCGAATCCGGGAACGAGAGCGACGAACCCAAATCGCCTTTTCTCTACCGGCTTCGCAAAACGCGCGACGATGGTGGATCGATCCAATAATGGATCGATGAGACTCGGAATCAAGATCATTTTTTCACCAGACCATCGTTCTTCGTTAAACAAGAGTGGATTCTTAATGGTTGAAGGTGATAGACCGAGACCGCGAATCAAGAATGAGTCGTCAGTGACTGTCGCTGACATAAAGACACGGTGTTTAGCTGAATAGTAAGAACCGAACAGATTCAACGGAGGCAGGTATGGAGATATCTCAATCGAACTACCGGAGATTACACATTGACACTCTGCTAACATGTCTCGCAGCAGTGGCCACGCGAACTTAATAGAGTTGCTGTCGGTGTGTTTAGCGAGCAGATTGACGACCTCCGCTTGGCGGTCGCGCCAATCCCAGTATGGAACGAGCAAAAGAGCATCAGGACTTCCATTAGATATCTCGGCAAAAGTTCCCATGCCTTGATCCTGAAGCGAAGAGCTGAAGAGATTTCGAAGTTCGTTGTAAACCCCTTCATCCTGCGCGATTCGAATGGACAAGGCCTCCCGAATAACGTCGATACAAGCGTGAGCGTCGTCCATCAAGACGGTTGATACGGGCACGGATTGTGGGCCAAGTCCGAATTTAGTACGCCCGTTGAATAGTTTTTGAATTGACGTTATTAGAATCTTCTTGCCTTCCAAAAACTCAAACGGAAGGCTACCGTCATCATCGGGTGTGCAATGACTCACGCCGAATTGTTCCGCCTGCGTGCACGTTTGATTAATCAAGAAATTATTGGGACAAAGATAAATCGCTGGACCAGCATCCTCGTTAAGCTTTGATTGCAATAAAAGCAGCCCGCCGAGCGTTTTGCCCTGGCCGGTATGAAGCTTCAATATGACATCGCGCTCAGTGCGGCGGTTCTCGTGCCATTCTTTCAATACGGCGAGTTGCGCTGGGCGCAGCGGTCCCTTGTCGCTGGCACGATCCAATGTGTCGTAGATCTGTATCGGATCAATGATCTTGGGCAAATCTTTGCTCGCCAATCTTTTCTTAAAATCAACCATAGCGATTCCGTTTCTAATTGACAGCGACTCTATCTTCCGAGCGAATTCGACGTATCGTTTCAACGGCGAGCTTCCCGTGTTCTTCTGAATCGATCAGTCTCTCGAGAAGTGATGCGGAGCGAACATCACCGACATCAGTTAGTTTCATTATGGCGAAATCCATATGGCGTTTACCAAAGATTGCGCCCTGGGGATCTTCAAAAATCGTTGGCAAGCATTCGTGGGATAGTGCGTACTCAAGGATGGTTCTTATTTTGTTTGGGAACCGAGAGCACAGTTCGCCTAAGGGATGTCGATCATTCTGCTTTACCTTCCAGTCGGCGCTCTCCATCTGCATTAGCGGGTCGACGGACTCTGACTTGAAGTCCGTTATCAAAGACTCCCACAGGGGTTCACACTTTTCTGCCAACTCCTTATCAGTCAGACCACGCTTGAAGACCCAAAACAAGATCTCACCATATAACTGCCAGGCGCGATGGCTATTACTAGGCAGCACTTTGAGTCTGGGCGGCGAATCCAAATACTTTGCACAGCCCACAATTCCCAAAAGATAGCACGCTACTGAATCTTGAGGGCACCATGTTTCGCTAAAAAACTCGGTGGCCCAACGTTGGAATGCGATTTGAGCTTCGGGACTTCCGACATCGAGCAACTCGCGGAGAGTCCAATCGGTTAGAAACGCGCCTGGCTCCGCCCCTAAGGCCGCCATTATAAGCAGCTGTCCCTTTTCATCGGTTGAGAGACTTCCGTACGCTTCACCATATGCGCCCTCGAACACCTCTTCGAAAATGCACGTTAGTTCGCTGTGCGCTCTTTTCCGCGAGTTCGCATCAGTAGGGTTAGCTAGAATCTCTCGAAAAGAAATAAGAACATCCTCCGAGCTAATCTGCGGACTTAGAATTCCGTACGCCACTTTTGTTTCTATTAACGAGTTGTTAAGGAAGAGATGATTTGACTCAAGAGGAGCGATCAGTTCTTCCAGTTCAGTACGAAGAGCAGTGCCTCGGAGCTCAAAAGCGAAACTACTAACGAGATCCAATGCCGCAAGACGCAGATGATAGAATTTCGAATTCCAGCAAGTCTTCAAAAACGCAGGAAGAATTTGATGAACTTGTGAATCGTGAGAAAAGCGAACTGATTCGGCAAAGAGGTAAAGCAGGCCAAATGACTGCTTGTTGATGTTCGTAAACATCTCCAATAGCTTCTTTCGGAAGAGGCCATTGCTTTCCTCCCACCTACTTTCCTTAAAGCCCTGAACTATCAGTGACGCCGGAAAGCGTCTTCGTCCAGATGGAACAACTACGTACAATTCTTGAAACAGGCCATTCTTGTACCCCAAGATTTCCTTTGAGTCTTCAGCGGCCTCCTTGGCCATCTGCCAGCAATGTGACTCTACGGCTTCAAGAAGCTCAGCTACGTCACTGAGGAACATTCCGTCGTGAAGCACTATTCCAATCGCTCTTAGTAGGGACTCTTCGTATTTTGATCGAGCGACCAAACCGTCAATCGTGAGGTATGGACATGCCCGTGTGACGGGATGCGCATTAGCCGCGTCCTCGCGCGCGGAATGAAGCAAGGTTGTCGCATCTTCCAAAGCAATCATCTTCGCTTGATTTCCCAATGACCCGCGAAGAGCAAGCACTAATAAAGAAGGATCAGCAACCGCAAAAAAACAATCCCGAATCTGATTAGAATTAGACAATGATGCCGTCACCAACTCGGCAAGCCGGCGATTTCGCGGCCTCGCGAGTTCTTTAGCGAGATCTCCAGAACCTTGCCAATGACGAATAAACGCATTCGCCTCGAAAGACAGACCGAGTAATTCATGTCTAAAGGCGCAGCGCCCTTGAACCGAATCCATCAAGCCGCACGCTAACAGTTGGTCGATGATTGCAACGGATACCTTTTGTTTTTCCGCAATCGCCTCCGCCATCCGTTGGAATTCTGATGTCGTTAGGCTGTTGACAAATCTTTCACTCATAACGCGGGCAACTTCACCGAGAATTCTAAACGAGACTGCAAGACTTTGGGTTGATGCTAAGTGCCGACGTACAAAGGCATCGAACAAAGTAGTTTTGTTAAGTCGTTGATTGAGAACTGATGCGCACTCTGCGGCAATACTGAGTTCGTACGGCGTTTTGAATGGCTTTAAGAGATCGTTCAGATTCGTGAGTTTCCCTTTCTGAATGAGATACGAGTTGAATATGGCGTATCTCTCTTCCGCCGACAAATCAATCATTCGCAGAGTCACACCGCAAAGCGTCTTAGGCAACGGTTCGTTCTCGTGAGAGGTGATCAAAATCGGAAAGTGAAACTTCTGAAAAAACGCTTGCATCGCCTTGACAAGAGTTTGCTTTAGATCCTGAGGACACTCGTTAAACCCGTCTATGATCAGGGTGACTCGCCCGCTGGTTTTTACTGCGGCTTCTAGAAAACTGGAAGCTGCAAACGGGTAAGCATGAGCAATACCCCTACCAATGAGCCTCGACAAATCGCCGTCGAAATCTCTGGCGCGCAAGAAAATCGGCAATCGTTCTCCCGCAAGATTTATCGCAGCATGCCTAACAAGATGTGTCTTTCCGCTTCCTGGTGGCCCGATCAGTAAGATATGTCCGCCGCGGCGTATAGCATCAAGAAATTCATCAAATGTTAAAGTGCCACTCTCCGCCGTAATGTGAGTCTTTACTAGTTCATGAAGCGCCGTCCCATGAAAATCCGCAAAATTGGATCGGTATTGGTTGAGCGAATCAATATCCGAACTCTTTTTGTCGCATGGTTCTGTTTCGAAACTCTCTGCCTTTTCAAGACCAAAATACATCGCGAACTGAAGCCATTGTTTTCGGTTCCAACCAGGATTACGTTCGTGAGTCAACAGAAACTTCAACAGATCGTCATAGGACTTCGTTCGAACTTTGTTGTCAGTTGAAATTCGAGAGCCAGCAGCGACCGTAGGGAAAATGCAGATGACACTTTCGATGAAGCTATAGAATTTTCGGTTTTTTACTGGCGGTAAAAGGCTTGAGTCTCGTCGGGCCATCTTATGCATTGCATCGCTGATGCCGTACTTGCAGTTGAGTGCCTGATGATATGGATTCTTGTTCCGGTCGAGAGTAAAATCGCCATCGGGCTTAATTAACTTCCATGTTCCGTCGACACCTCCAATGACTGGTGCCGTATAGTTCTTTAGCTCAATATGGCAGGCACACTTAGAGGTGACAACGAAAAAATCAACCTGAAGTGTGTTCTTCCCGGTGTGAAAGTTCGCGAAGATAAAGGCGCTCTCGCCACGAGAGCGCAGATCGGAGACTAGCCTGTCGAGAAACTCTTTCTCAGAAGCTAATTCAAGCGGTGAACCGAAGTAGATATCAATAACAGGTTTCATATCCTGTGCCTCTAAGGGCGTCTGAAACCACAACTCCTGTTATCGACGAGTGAAGGCTACAAAATTGGTGTTACCCTTGTCAAGAGTCTCATAGCGCTCTCTAACGACACTGATATTCACGCAAGTAGAACCTCGGGGTGTTTCTTGGCTATCGTCAGCAATTTAAGCGCGGCGTCACCAGGTTCTCTTGAGCCTTGCTCCCACGCCTGGACCGTCTTAGGACTTATGTTCAGCATCATCGCGAAAACCGCCTGTGAGCAGTTGAGCCTTAGTCGGATTCGAGCAATATCTTTCGGTGACATTGCTTTCGGTGGTCGCGGAGCCTGAATTCGCGTTACCTTCAAATCGCGGCGCTCGCCACGCTCAAAAGCGAGAGCGCCCTCCATAGCCTCCTTAAGATCGGCAAATGCCTCGTCACTCATGTAGTTTGCCTTGTTCGTCTGAACTTTCCGAGTTCTTGCTGCTTTCATAGCTCTCAACGTTCCTTCCTAATCTCTTGGCTTAGCGCCCCGATGATCCGCTTTTGCTCCGGCGATAAATCCGCTTGCCCACCTTTGCCGAATAGGTACAGCAAATGAATTCTGCCAGCGTGTTCGAGATAGAGATACAGATATCGATAGCTCCCGCTCTTACCACGCGACGAGGCGGGATCAGCGACTCGGGCTTTTCGAACGCCATGCGTTCCTTTTACAACAGCGCCGCGCTCTGGATTCTGCACCAAGTCTGACTGGATATTTGCCAAGAACTTGCCCGGCAAATCCCGGACTTGCTTGAAAAAGATCTTCGATTCAACGAATTCAAACCAGACTGTATCGCCGACCTCCACCGGTTCGTAGGCTTCGCTGCACAGGTTTGCGCCCTAACTATCTGCTCGATTGCTATCGCTGGCGTGGTGTTCACAGTTTCGATTCAAATCAACTAACGACAGGCACAGTAGGTGCTACGCACCTGAGATGTATTTGACACGTCACCCCCTGAATTCGGGGGTGACGCGTCTACGTTGTAGACGCCCGTGTCTACAATGTCTACTTTGACAGATAAAGGGCTTATCGAATTTTTGTAGACATTGTAGGCAAACGTGTAGACATGGTAGGGGGCCTGTATACAACCCTTTTTTCGCTCTACTTGGAGAATAGAAATGGACGAAAGCAAGGAAACTAAGAAATCAAGAAACATTACGTTTCGCCTGACGAATGAACAGTACGAGCAAGTGGAGAACGCGGCGCTGGCAGCCGGCGAAGACCCTAACAGTTGGTGCCGGAAGATCGCCCTCATCCAATTGACCGAAGGCTTTGGGCTTACGAAAAATGACCGACTGATCTACGAGGAGATCGCGCGTGTCCGCTATCTTGTGGGGCATGGATTCAGAATGCTAATCGGAGGGCAAGATGCAACGGCTGAAATGTGGAAGAAGATGACTGCGGACGCTGACTACCACAGAGAGGTAATCGCTGACGATCTACTTTCGCGGAGGCAAAGAGCCGGTTAGGACTGACCTTTCCAGCGAGCGATCCTGGACCCGAGTTCCCGTCTCGATCAGTTACCGTCTGGCTTTGGTTGCGCGGCTCTTTCGCCCCTCGCTTCCATGCCCCGCAGCTTTCGGACTTTTGGCCTTCCTCTTAGTCTTGAATCTCTCGAGCGCGTTTTCAAGCAACTGGCGCGGCTCGTCCCAAGGCTTTGGATCGCCCGACAGGTAGATCTCATAGAGCTCACGCGCGAGTTTGTGTTCTTCGGTGTAGGGCCAGACCATTCTGATTCCGTCCTGGAGCGTGTTCATAACTCTCATGCAGCCTTCCGGGCCGCTGGCGATTGCTTTCTTGAGGATGAACAATAGATGAGCCAGACAGTCAGCCGCGCTGGGGTCATTACAGAATGCAGGATCGAGAATGATTTCCCAGGTTTCCTGATCAGTAAGTGGCTCTCTGCAATTACATTGAGGTTCGTTTTGGTCGCTCATGTTTCCCCCAGCCTGACAGAGTTCAGCAGTAATAATGGCTTGTCTTAAGGCAAGGTATTATACGCGCTCATAACCTCTTGTCAATAGACAAGTGGTTAATAATTACTTTCGGATCGACAAGAGGTTTGCCTATAATCCACGCGTGGCGAAGGCTAACCATGACTACATCTCAACCCCCGAGGCCGCCGAGATTTTGGGCGTTAGCCGTCAACGGATCCTTCAACTGATTCATCAGAAAAGACTGAAGGCAACAAAAGTCGCCAGCGTCTATCTCATCAAGAAATCGGATTTGGCGAATATTGAGACTAGGAAACCTGGCCGACCGTCCAAGAAGAAATCTCGCGGCAAATAGCCCAAGCAATTTCATACCAGTCGACAAAAGATCGAGAAAAATCTTCGGAATCCCAACCCCAATCATGAGGTCGTTAATCGTGTTGTGAAATACATACTCTGAAGTGTTTTACAACACGTGCCGCTTCTCACCTTCCGGTTTGTCACACCCAGGACACTTGAAAATGATTTCCTCGTCTCGTAGCGCGCCGGATTATTCAAGACACGCTCCGTTCTCCATGGCACATACTTTGTAATTGTCGATCCCACTATGATCGACCAAAACTCAGACCTAAAAGAAAAGCTCACTCGGGTACTCGATCGCGCGAAGCAAGATGCGATCGCATTGCTCGTAGCACAGCGGGAAGTCGAGAGCCTCCCCGCCGAGCCGACGCCCGAATGGATGACGGCAAGTCAGCTCGCACGCTATTGGCAGCTCGTTAACGGCAACGGTGAACCCACGACCGCCGGAATAATTAAGTGGGCCAGGCGCTCAGAGAATGAGCATCCGTTGCCACATGCATACATGGGCGACCTCTTAAGATTCCATCGAGACGAGGTTAATCTGTGGGCACGGGAAGAGGCTGAAAGACGAAGGAGCCAAAACGAAAAGCGCCGTCTGAGAATCGCGTGAGAGTGCTGTCTAGAAATCACGCAATCCGACGTTAAGAAATCGCGTGACACCAGACTCCTCTGGATTTAGAATCGAGCCACTTTGACGGCTGGGATTCCTTTTCCAGAAGGGAGAACAGCCGAATGGCAAATTACAAACGATATAAAGGAAGGAGACTCAAGCGCACCGACGCCGATTGGGACGAAGGCACCTGGTGGATTGAATTCAGTCTGCAAGGTCAATACATCCATCAATCGGTTCCCGGCGCGCGCACTCTGGCTCAGGCTCAGCGAGCTGAGAACCAATTCAGAGAAGGGATCTATGAACGGAGGTACATTCCGGGAAAGAAACTCTTCTCTGAGTTTGTCGATGAAACATTCTTACCATGGTCGAAGGCGAACAAGCGCAGTCACCGCGAGGATGAACAGCGCTCGGTTACGCTCAAGGCTTTCTTTGGTGAGAAGCATCTGCGAGACATCAAGCCAATGATGATAGAGAAATTCAAGCGGGAAAGGTTGGCCACGCCGACCAAGCACGACAAGGAGGACCGGCCCAGGCCGCGCACTCCGGCAAGTGTCAACCGCGATCTCGCTTGTCTGTCAAAAATCCTCTCGATGGCTTTTGACAATGAATTGATCGACTCGAATCCCATGAGGCGAGTTCGCTTGCTGAAAGAGAATCCGAGTCGAGAGAGGTTCATCACCGCAGAAGAAGAGAAGAAATTGTTTGCGCAACTCACCGGCAGACGAGATCACATCCGCTCCGTAGTCACCATCGCTCTTAACACCGGGATGCGGCGCGGTGAGATTCTCGGTCTGCAGTGGGAACACGTGAACTTTCAAGCTCGAACAATTTTCATCGCCAAGAGCAAGACCGGCAGGACTCGGACGATTCCAATGAACGACATCGTCTTTAAGGAATTGATGATGCTCAAGCAGGATGCTGGACCGAAAGAATTTGTATTCAGCAATTCCCGCACGGGTATAAACATTGATTCCATCAAGACAGGGTGGCGGAATGCTTGTGAAGATGCGGGACTCGTGAATCTCAGATTTCACGACGCTCGTCACACCTTCGCAACTCGTCTAAGAGCCAATGGCGTTCACGAATGGGACATTCGAGATCTACTCGGTCACACTTCAGTGCGAATGACGAGTGTCTACACTCATCAGACGCCGCTGAATCTGTGTCATGCAGTTAACACTCTGACCAACGCCAATCTTGGTAAGGTTGTGAGGTTTCCAAGGAAGAAGCGCGATCGTAGCACCAATCAAATCGCGCCATCTTCGCGCCATTGTGAGGTTGAGCAGCTACTCGCCCAACAACACAATGACGGAAGTGTAAGACAACTCGCCAGTTGATTGGTGCCCCCGCAGGGATTCGAACCCCGAACCAACAGATTATGAGTCTGCTGCTCTAACCGTTGAGCTACAGGGGCACAAGGACTTACAGGCGTCCGCTCTCGGACTGTAGCAGATACTATAGCGACTCTTTGTCGTTTTCTTCTTTTTCAGCCGCCTCTTGGTTCAGATTGGCGAAACGCTCGAAGGAGCGTCTATGGCCTGACGGAGTTGGGTGAATGTATCGTTGCGATATCGTAACGCTGCTTTGACCCGCGACCATTTAATCGTAAAGGCATCAGCAGCTTCACCGAACCTTGCCAAAAACGTGTGGCGCAATGAGTGTATCACGCAGTCCTTTAGAAGCTGCAAATGCTCTCTCAACCTGCTCATCCTCCTTACTTTCTTGTGTAGATGATCGAGCGAAGTAACAAGATATGATTCACCTCGATGATTGCGAAAACATATTCCGATATGCTTTCGAGCCAGCGGTTGAGGAGCATCTCTTAGGCATGAGGCGTCAGGCTTACATGTCGGCGGGCGTTCCTGGGATTTACGAACAAAGAGATAACCGAGCTTCTTTCCGTTCAGTGTGAATGAGGTTGCAAAAAGGTGACGTTAGGTTGCGTCCAAACTGCAACGGGATTAGGTGATCTTCTTCATGATGACCCACGCTACCGCTAATCTCGCTCCTATATTCCTTCATTTGCAGTGCAGCGGGGGCGCGGGCAACGTGCCGGCGATAAAAGGCGTCGCACTAACACCAGCGGTTTCGCACTTCAGCTCAGAATTCTCGACACGCCGTTTGGTTTGGTTCCCCAACCTTAAACTAATTTAACTAAGGAAAGGAAAGGACTCATGGATCTTCCGAAACAATATGACGACGCGGAGCGCCGCTTTCTTAAGAACCAGGCGCAGGAGCTGAGGAACAGCAATCAGCCGTGCGAACTTCACACGCGAACGCAGGGTTCACTCTACAGGGGCCGCGTACTGGAGGCCGATGAAGGCGGAATCGTGTTCCAGCAGGAAGACGGCCGACGTGTCGCTGTACCCATTTCGTTGGTGGAGAAGTTTGTTGGCATTCCCATTTCCTGGGGCCAGCAGACCAGCGACTTGATGGCGCGCAGTACCGCGGCTGGCGGCAGCGCTTTCTAAACGCCGCCTTAACTCGGAGCAAAATAACGCGAGGCCCCCACCGGCCTCGCTTTTTGCTGCTCGCTACTGTGGACACGCTCCACTGTGAGACGCTGCCGAGGCGTCCAGCTCTTCCGTGCGGACCTCGCCAAGCTGGGTGAATTCGTGTTTTCGGATTATGAGTCCGCCACTCTATCGTTGCGCTGCAGACTCTGGTTGTCAGCTCTTTGTCCGGGAAGGATTCTGAAGCAAACCGTTCACCATGATTATCAGTTCGGCGGGGTCCACGGGTTTGGACACATGAGCGTTAAAGCCTGCGGCCAGGGCCGCCTTCGCATCCTTCTGCGAGGCATAGCCGGATAGGGCAATCGCCGGGACATCCTGATAACCCGCGATCTCGCGCAATCTTTCAATCATGTGAAATCCGTCCATCTGAGGCATTCCGATGTCTGAAATAATCAGATCCACCTGCGTCCCAGACGCCACTCTCAGCGTCTCTGCCGCCGACTCGCAGGCAGTAACGCGAAAGCCGCGCGACTCCAGAGTGGCCCGCAGCATCTCGAGCGTATCGGGATCATCCTCGACGATCATCAGGTGGACTTTATCCGGCGGCGATCCCGCCTGAGGCTCTTCAGCCGGCTGAGATATCGTTTGTGCTTCAGGCTTGCGCAACGGCAGCTTCACCGTAAAACAAGTACCATGGCCGACCCCCTCGCTTTCAGCTTTCACCGCTCCATTGTGGGCTTCCACAAAACTCTTCACCAGAGCGAGGCCCAAACCGAGCCCGGCGAATGAACGGGTCTTTGAGCCGTCAGCCTGACGAAAACGTTCAAAGACGAAGGGCACAAACTCGGGCGAAATTCCCTTTCCGTAATCCCTGACGCGCACGATCATTTCCAAGTCATTGGCTTCCGCATCGACTTCAACGCGTCCGCCCGCCGATGAAAACTTTATCGCGTTATGCAAAATGTTCCAGAAGACCTGGACCAGGCGCGCGCGATCTCCACTGACAATTTCATTTTGGCAATCATGAAAGGTTACGACGATATCAATGTCGCGAGTGGCCGCATACGGTTGAACTGTCTCGACAGCTTCGCGCACCGCCTGTTCCAGAGAAACCGGCAACTCTTCCATGCGCATCTTACCGCTCAGAATTGCCGACATATCGAGCAGATCATTGATCAGGCGCTTCAGCGCGTACGAATTCTTCTCGATTACTGAAAGGCCGTGAACTGTTTCTTCGTCCGGCAGAATTCCATTGCGAATCATGTGAATCCAACCAATGATTGGAGTCAGCGGTGTACGCAGTTCGTGCGAAATGGTGGTGAGAAACTCGTCTTTGGCCTGGCTGGCCGCTTCAGCCTCCCGGCGTGCCACACGTTCCTCTTCAAACAGCCGCGCATTTTCTATCGCCAACGCGATGCGGTCAGCTACCAGTTGCAACAGGCGTGTGTCGTCTTCGGTAAATTCGTATCGCGTGAATCGACCGACGTGCATTACTCCAGTAACTCGTCCCTCGATGAGTAACGGCACTCCCAACAGGGATTTAATTCCCTTCTTTTTCAACAACGGGTTCAGCACGTCGGCTGTTTCGATGTCGTTGATTATCACCGGACTCCTTGTGGCTGATACTTTGCCGGCAAATCCCTTTCCCACCGGGATGCGCACGCCCAACTCAACTTCTTCCTCCAGACCCTTTGCCGCCCAGGCTACTAACTCATCACCTTCGGGCTCCATCAACAGAATTGCGACGGTGTCCACATTCATGGCTTCTTGCACCCGGGTCAAAAGTTCAGCCAGCAATTCATCCATCGACAGATGTGCGAGCGCGACGTCGGTAACGGTTTGGACCTGCTTCATCCGATCTATGGCCGCCTCGACCTCATGCCGAGCTCGTTGCTCACGATCGTAGATCTGCGCCCGCTCCTCTTCCGCTCGTTTGCGCTCGACGAAGTGCCCAATCTGCTGCCCCATAATATTCATGATTGCCAGCAACGATTGATCGGGAGTCTGACTATCGCGGCTGAAGAATTCCATCACTCCGGAAACTTCGCCGTCGATCATAATGGGCAAACCAAAGGCCGAACGTAAGCCGGCCTTCGTCGCAAATGGCGCGCGCGGAAAATTTGCGTCGGACGCGATGTTGGTGATCCATTCAGATGCGCCCGCTGCCCAGATGCGGCCTGGCAGGCCAATACCACGGCCAAAGGTCCGGTTTCGGCTTGCCTCTTCCAGGTCGGCCGCCGCGACTGAGGCCAGACGCCAAACGCCCAGGTAGCGCAAGACATCCGCCGCCCGATCTACGCTCCACATTTGGCCCATGTCCCAGCCCACGCTTTCGCCGATCGCCTGTAACAACTCAGCCGCCGCGGCTGCCAGCGAGTCAGAGACCGCCAGAATGCTGGCCACTTGAAACTGCGCGTCCAGGCGCCGCTCCAGCCGACGCCGCTCAGAAATGTCGCGCGCAATACCGGTAAAGAAACGCCGGCCGTTTTCGGTAAACTCGCCGAACGACAATTCCAGGGGGATCTCTCGACCGCTCTTGTGCAGACCCGGAAGATCGACAGCTTCCCACGAGATATGCCGCCCCCCCAGTGCGAGGTAGCGTTGCAGACCGGTGCGATGCACCTGCCTGAGATAGTCAGGCATCAGCATCGTCAAAGATTGTCCCAGGAGTTCGGCACGGGAATAGCCGAAGATCTTCTCGGTTGCGCGATTAACGAAAAGCATCGTGCTCTCTTCATCGATGGTGATGATCGCGTCTGAGGCGGTATCGGCGATAACACGGGTAAATAAATCGCTCAGCGGGGCGTCGAGGTTTTCTGTCGCGGATTCGTTCATCGTGATGATCGAAAGCTAAACTAACTTTGGATGGCGAGTCAATTCTCCGCGTAACCAGTGTGTCGGAAGACCAGTGCCGCAACCCGGTCATCTTTGACAACTCCCGAAGGGAAATCGACAATCGCAAATCGGCAATCGAAAAATAATCTATGTATCCAGCTGGAAACCTTTTCATCCCATCGCCGCACGGACAACTGGAAGCCATTCTGAAAGCACCACGCGGTCAGGCGCTGGGGGCGGCGTTGGTACTCCATCCGCATCCGCTCTTTGGTGGCACGCTGCACAACAAAGTCGTCTTTCGCGCAGCCACCGCGCTCAACGATGCCGGGCTGGTGGCCCTGCGGATAAACTTTCGCGGGGTGGGACAAAGCACAGGCGAGCATGACGAAGGCCGTGGCGAACGCGACGATGCGCGGACGGGACTCCAGTATCTGACGGACAAGTATCCCGGACAGGAGATCACGCTGTGCGGGTTTTCTTTCGGCGCGCGCGTTGGCCTGGAAGTTGGAATTGCCGACGATCGTGTGGCGCGATTAATCAGCATCGGCACCCCGGTAGACAAGTACGACTTCAATTTCCTGAAACAAGTTCGCAAGCCAGTTCTGTTCGTCCAGGGCGATCGCGACGAGTTTGGAGGCGTTGAGCGCCTGCGGCACTTTCTGTCAAAGATCACAGCACCCGTGGAATTGAAGATCATTAAAGGCGCGGGACATTTCTTTGACGATCAGTTGGACGAGTTGAAGGCGGCGATTACTGAGTGGGTCTTGAGAGAAACGGGGCAGTCGCCCGGCCGTTAGGGAGGGTTCCGTTAACACTCGCCCAGGAATGAGCTTCCCTAACGGTCGGGGTACTGCACCGCCACGCCGCGAATCGTGTTGCGACTCAAAGCCGGTGATCGGTTTCGCCGTCCTTCAACGCAGCATCACTTCAGTTCATCCGTTGTATCGAAATAACCAATGATGCAGTCACGAATCAGTTGGTAGGAGCGTTCATAAACAAGGCTGCCCTGGCCGAAGGGATCGGCAATCTCGGCGGCCCTTTGCTGCGGGTCAAAAGTGCCGAGCAGGCTGATGCGGTTGGGTGAGATGCCGAAATCGCTCGTCAGCACTTCTGCGTGGTAGTGCTCCATCACAAGGAAACGATTGATCGAGTCGAGTGGAAGCTGACCTACCCAGGTAGGGCTTTCCCTGGGCGGCGGTGTCTTGTGCTGCACGCAGGTTCTCGTGGTTTCGTCCAATGGAGGCGCGTCTGAAAAATCAAAGACCCCGGCAGAATAGACTTCGATTGACAGAGATCGTTTCCTGGCCTCGGCCACAAAGATCGCGTGAGCCATCACGCTCCGGCATCTGTTCGCAGTGCAGATAAGAGCAACTGAAGGCATGGCGGATTTGGAGTGCGCTGACTTGTCAGCGCTTTAGTACGCGGCGACTTGTCGCCGAAATTTACGAGTAGGCTGTTGGCCGCGACAAGTCCCGGCTTTTAAAAGCGGAAACAAGTTACCGCACTCCACATTTCCAAGAGCGATGTCTCCCGATGCTTCGGGATTGCCGCCACACTCCAAATTACAAATACCCTCGCGCAAGCAGCAATTCGGCGTTCAAGATCGCCGCCCCCGCTGCGCCGCGGATTGTGTTGTGACCCAGCGCCACAAGGCGGTAATCGAGTACGTTATCACGCGCAATGCGTCCCACCGTCACGCTCATCCCAAACCCCGCATCCCGATCCAGCCGCGGTTGGGGACGATCAACTTCGTCGCGCACAATGATTGGCTTAGCCGGCGCTGAATGTAATTTCAACTGCTGCGGTACGGAAGTAAACGAGACGAGCGCCTCGCGAACTTGCTCCGGCGAAACCGGCTGAGCGAGCCTCACCCGAATCGCCGCCATATGGCCGTCGATTACATTCACGCGGTTGCATTGCGCGCTGACCGCCATCGCCGCTCCTCTGATCGTCGCGCCATCGACGCGGCCAAGGATCTTCACGGTTTCGCTTTCGATCTTCTCTTCTTCGCCGCCGATAAACGGCAAGACGTTGTCAACAATATCCATCGAAGCCACGCCGGGATAGCCGGCGCCGGAAATCGCCTGCATCGTCGTCGCGATGCATGATTCAACCACGAAACTCCGATGCAGCGGCGCCAGGGCCATCGCAATTACGATCGTTGAGCAATTCGGATTGGTGACGAGGTACCCGCGTTTGTAACCGCGGGAGACGCGCTCTGTGGCTATTAGTTCAAGATGTTCCGGGTTTACCTCGGGAATCAATAGCGGCACGTCCGGGTCCATACGATGTGGAGATGAATTGGTAATGACCGGAAAACCCGCGCGCGCAAAATTATCTTCCGCTTCACCTGCAATTTCTCCCGGAAGACTTGAGAACACGAAATCACAATCGAGTGGCGGCCCCGGCATTTGTACGACGATCTTTTTCACGCGTTCGGGCATTTCACCCGGAAGGCGCCAGGTGCAAGCTTCCGCATAAGTCTTCCCCTGCGACCGTCCGGAAGCCGCGAGCGCAGTGACCTCAAACTGCGGATGAGCTTCCAGCAATTGAATAAAGCGCTGGCCTACTACACCAGTCGCACCCAAAATGCCCACTCGAAGTTTTCTGTTCATTGATTCGGCCATGTTTTCGTAGTGTCTTTCGTATATCAGGTTTTACGCAAAGGGCGCAGAGCATTTCGCAAAGGAAACGCAGAGAAAAGCCTTTGCGACCTTTGCGACTTTGCGCTTTGGCGTGAAAAAATAATTCTCGCAAAGGCGCCAAGTCGCAAAGTAAAACCTCAACTCAGCGATTTCAACGCCTCCCCCAGACGCCGCACGCCTTCCGACAACCTGGCTTCGTCTGCACAATACGAAATGCGTAGAAACCCATCGCCTTCACTGCCAAACGCCGATGCCGGAATCGTAACTACGCCTTGCGCGAGTCCCGCTTCCGCCACGCGCAGCGATTCGCCGTAACGACTGACGTCGACCATTGTGTAGAAGGCTCCTTCAGGAGTCACGCACCGCAAGCCGAGTTCGTTACGCAGCAGACCGAGCAGATGGTCCCGGCGTCGATGAAATATCGCGCGCATCTCTTCACGCGCCACCACCGCTTCATCGGTCCAGGCCGCCAGCGCCGCTTTCTGCGATATGCTCGACGCACATGTCACGACATATCCGTGTAGTACCAGCGCGGCGCGCATCACGGCTTCCTCTCCGGCCAGCCAACCAATTCGCCACCCCGTCATCCGCATCGACTTTGAGAGTCCGCTCACGACGATCGTCCTTGGATAGAACTCAGAGATCGAAGCTGGCCGTTCCGGCGTGTAGTAGAGTTCGCGATAAATTTCATCGCTGACAATGAAAGCATCTGAGCCGCTCGCCGAGACGGCCTCGGCAATCGCCTGCAAATCGTCTCTGTTCAACGCGCGTCCCGTGGGATTCGATGGGCTAATGCAAATCACGACCTTAGTTCGCGGGGACAGTTGGCGCTGGAAATCATCAAGGTCAAAACCAAAGTCAGTCTTTGCCGGAAGTGCGTATGTCACGGCCCGGCCGCCGGCCATCCGGGCAATCATCGGATAAGCAATGAATCCGGGATTAGGCATCAACACTTCATCGCCGGGCTCGACCAGGGTCATCAGGATCAGATAAAGAGCTTCCTGCGATCCCGCAGTGACTACCACTTGATCCGTTGAGAGCTTCATGTGCGGATAGTCGCCGGCAATCCGTTCACGTAGTGGGAGTATCCCCGCTTGCAGCGTGTATCCGCTTTGCTCATCCTGAATGATTCGTACGGCCTCGCGTCGAATCACTTCCGGCGTAGGCAGATCAGGTTCACCCAAACCGAGACTGATGCTGCCCGGCTTGGCGCGATCCGAGATCTTACGGATCATGCTCTTTTCGATGCCGCGCAGGAAGGCGGGTGGTTGGAATTGTCCGGATGAAAAGCCAGCCTTCCGTTCCGATTCACGCGCCCTTTTTTTCTTCCACTTATCACCAATATGGCAGAGTTCCATAATCTTAGTTTCAAAGGGATACAGAGGGTGGATAGCATCGACCGTGTGCTTCTCAATTTCGGTTCTCAATAGGCGGAGGGCCTCATTCTTTTCCGCAAAGAGCTCCCATTCGTCGACCACGCCGCCCCAATAGCGATCATAGCTGGTCACTCGCGTTCCAAGATTGTCCATTACAATGAAGACCTTCGGAAAAATAAAGTGGCCGAGCTTACTTGCAAATACCGCCGAGCCATTCTTGATCTCAGCCATCATTTCGTAGAAGTTGGCAATATCTTCCCAGTGTGTCGAACTTATTGATGGTTCACCTCTTGAAAGGTTAACGATCCGATAATACTCGACTCGAATGCTAGGAAGTTTGGCCTGTAACAGGCCATAGAATTTGGCTCGGGTGTTGCCTGGTCTAGAGGAGCGGAGCGCCTTCCAGCGAACGAGACGTTCAATTGTTAGATTCAGCCACTCTTCGGTCAGTCCGTCAATACGGTCCTCATAGATGCATTGGTACTCATGGTTCAAGTAATCCTTTGGCCACTTACCCTCCTGCCACCACTTCATACCCTGTTGAAGGTTCTCGATTGATAGCTTCATATTATGAATCGAACCGGCATTAAATGACCTGAATGCCGTGGGTGGTAATTAGAATATCGATCTGCTGAAGCGATTCTTTGAGGCGCTCTTTGAAGTCTTTCAAGAACCTCTTTGCAGCTCTATCGTTTGTCGCGACGACTTCAACCTTTATGATTTCGTCAATGTATTCGACTCCGCCGTATTTCCATCGTCCCTGATATGGAGCTGATAGCGGGCTGACCGTTATGCCACCAAACGCATCGGCAAGTTCGTCCCAAACTCTGACGATCTTCTCCGACTCAATCCCCTGGCCATCGTTGTATTTCAAAGGCAGGTAGATCTCGTATTTTCTCATAGGGCCAAGGAGGGTTTTGGCATTGGGATCTTGCTTGTGTCCAGCTTTTTGAAAGGGATGCGTTTGCGTTTGAGAATCTTGAGATGCTCCTCGCGAACTCCATATCTTTTCTGAGGAAGGCACACAATGGAAAGGCCGCTTCTAACGAGCATAAGCAGTGCATCTGCCCTGTGAGTCTCTGGAATTTGAATGTAGATCATCGGAAACCTCTTGACGGAACATTAGGAGCGTTATCTTAACGTGTCAAGTAATCAAATTTGCATCTCAACGCAGCAGATCCTCCAGTTGCGTCGCCGCATCCGTCTTCTCATCGCGATACTTCACGATCACGGGCGCATATAGCGACAGACCCCACTCGCGTCCTTTTTCGCTTTGCACCGCGCGCGCGCCCGGCACTACGACCGCGCTTGCGGGAATCTCGAGTGGCGCCTCGCCATTCCGCCGGTAGATTTGTTCGCGCGCCAAGTCGAAGACTGGAGTCGAGCCGGTAAGGATTGTTCCCGAAGCCAGCACCGCGCGCTCGCGCACAATCGCGCCTTCATAGACACCGCAGTTACCACCCACGATCACGTCGTCTTCTATAATCACCGGCATGGCGCCGGCGGGTTCGAGCACACCCCCAATCTGTGCGGCGGCGGAAAGGTGTACGCGCTTGCCGATCTGGGCGCACGACCCTACCAGAGCATGGCTGTCGATCATCGTGCCTTCATCCACGTAGGCACCCACGTTAACGAACATCGGCGGCATGCAAACGACGCCGGTGGCAAGGTAAGCACCATCGCGAATGCTCGAGCCGCCAGGCACTATCCGCACACGGTCGCCGGTCGAAAACTTTCTAACTGGATAAGTATCCTTGTCGAGAAATTGCAGGCTCGCGCCGGGTGGCGTCATTTCAACAATTGAGCCCATGCGAAAGCCCAGCAGGATGCCGCGCTTGACCCAGGCATTCGTTTGCCACCTACCATCCGCGTTACGTTCCGCGGCGCGAATCTCACCACGATTGAGCAACGCTTTGAACTCATCGAATAGCGCGAAGTCTTCCGGGAAATATTCGCCGGATGTGCGCGCCGCGAGTTGTTCGATCAGTTCACGCAGTGGCATGCGCACTCTCCAGCAAACCGAGTTCAGCTATCACTTCGCGAATCCGCGTACGGCTATTCTCCTGAATAGGAACCAGCGGCAGACGAAAATTCTCTTCCAGCAATCCCATCATCGCCATAGCTGCTTTTACCGGTCCTGGGCTTGATTCGATGAAGTTGATTTCCATCAGGGGCAACAGCCGATAATGCAGAGCGCGCGCCTCCGCCCATTTTCCTTCGAGGGCCAAATCAGTCATCCGCGACATCAAATCAGGAATCTCGTTGGAGGCCACGGAAACGATCCCTTCGGCGCCGAGAGCGATCAGCGGCAGGGTCACTGCATCATCGCCCGACAGCACGCAAAAGTTCTCCGGACGCTCGCCCAGAATCTCCATGATCTGCGACAGATTTCCTGACGCTTCTTTGATAGCCACGATGTTCTCGCAATCCCTCGCCAGCCGTAGGACGGTCGGCGCACTAATGTTCGAAGAGGTGCGGCCCGGAACGTTGTAAAGCACGATCGGAGTGGCCGGGATGGCTTCGGCGATCGCGCGAAAGTGCGTGTACAAACCCTCCTGTGTCGGCTTGTTGTAGTAGGGAGCGACCTGCAGCATGGCGTCGGCGCCCAGCTCACACGCCCTTTGTGAATATTCAATCGCCGCCGCCGTCGAGTTGCTGCCCGTGCCGGCAATCACCCGAGCACGACCGCGCGCGACCTCGACAGTGATCGCGCAGGGAACCAGCAGACGTACACCGCCGGTGATCTGTCTATCAACCAGCGCGCGCAGCGGATCTTCGTCAATTGCGCCGTCGGCTTTGAATGGCGTTACCAGTGCGGTTGCGCATCCACGCATCCAGTCAACTTTCATAGTCATGGTTCGGAGTTCCTTTCCGTCGTACTTGTCGTGGTTCTCGCTCCTTTAGGAGCGAAATATTTACAATCACGGTAGCCCATATTCACCGAAGTTCCTTTAGCAGCGAAATAACATCTCGCTCTGAAAAGGCGCTCGAAAGGACTCGCGTGACTGAAACTATAAAGATACCGCTCTTACGGAGCTGCACTCCGAAGAATTTCATCAAACACTGCCGCGAACTCAAAGACTCCTTCGCGGCCGATGATCCAGCCTGCGGCGACCAGTGCGCCCACCGCAAAACCTTCGCGAGACCGGGCCGTATGCGTCAGCGTAATTTGATCTGCCACGGAATCAAATCCGAGTCGATGCGTACCGGGAATGTAGCCTGCTCGCGTCGAAGTCACGGGAACGTCGCGACCAAGCCCTTTGGTTACGATGGTGCGCAGTTGAACCGCGGTGCCCGACGGCGCGTCACGCTTGCGCTGATGATGGGCTTCCTCAATAAAGCCGTCGTACGATTCGAGCCCACGAAACAAATCGGCGGCGCCGGCGGCGATCCGGTAAAAGAGCTGAACACCCAGCGAAAAGTTTGCGCCGTAGATCAATGCGCCGCGGTGTTCAGCCACGATCCGCTTTACCCAGTCCAATTCATTGTTCCAGCCGGTGGTTCCCTCAACCAGGGGCACGCCGGCCTGCGCGCAGGCATCAATATTTCGGCGCACTGCCGAGGCGATAGAAAAGTCGATCGCCACGTCACAGCCGTGCAAAGAATTCGCGAGGTCTTCAGTACCGCGCTCCGCGTCGTGAGACGTAAACGTGACCGCGACTTCGTGACCTTGCTCGTTCGCCAACTTCGCAACGAGTTGGCCCATGGCGCCGTATCCGATCAGAGCTAATTTCACAATCGAACCCTTCGTGTTAACGCAGTACCTATCAATTGACCTTCAATAGACGACGAACCAGATTCGCATAGATGTCCACGGCCCGTTTTAACTCGCTTTTCGCGACTCGCTCATGTTCAGTGTGCGCATCCAGAATCGACCCTGGCCCGATCAGCATGGGCGTGCCCCAGTTCGTCAGGTACGGGATGTCCGTCGTGAAACGCACAATCGTCGATTCAAATCCATCGAACGCGAGCAATCTAATCGGATCGTGGACGGACTTGTATTCCAATGCAGCTCGCCCGCCCACCGCGCTTTCCAGCAAGTCTATTGCCGCCTGGGAGCCGGCCGCCAGACGAATTTGCAAAGTCGTCTGGGCTGCGTCGGGAACCACATTCGCCCGGGTGCCTCCGGAAATCACCCCGATGTTGCAGGTCGTTTCGCCAAACGTTTCGTCGGAAGGCCAAACGATAGTGCGCACATCATCCAGCACGTCCAGCAATTTCTCGATCGCCGAATCACCCTGCTCAGGGTAAGCCGAGTGCGCCGCGCGTCCCGCGGTCTTGATCGATACTTGCAGCGAACCCTTTGTTCCGATCGCCAGTCGATTGTCAGTCGGTTCACCATTGATCAGGTAGCGACAGGAAGCAGCGAGCGGGAGTTCGTTCAAAGCTTTTGCGCCCGCGCTGGTTACTTCTTCATCTACGGTAAAGAGCAGCCCAATTTCATTTACACCCTCCGCGCGCACTTTCTCGGCTGCGGCAATTTGCGCGGCGATTATTCCTTTCGCATCACAGGCGCCACGACCGTAGATGAATTCGTCGTCCTCGCTCGCAGCGATGTAGGGAGGCACCGTGTCCATGTGCGTCGAGAGCACAACCTTTGGCTGGTCACCCGTCGTCGCGATCACGTTCGCGCGATCGTTCTCAACCTCCTGCAGATCAACCTGGTAGCCACGCCGGTTAAGCAATTCGGCGAGAGACGTGCCGACATGAAACTCCTCTCCAGTGACTGACGGAATATCGATCAGCTCGCGCGTGAGTTTGAATACGTCTATCGGCTCACTCAAGCCATAACCTCCTCGGCCGCGACAAGATCGGGGCAGTAGCCCGACCGTAAGGGAGGGCTCAGGGTCATCGTGCGATGGCCTCCTCAGCGATATCGATCTTCATGGCACTCCCGGCACGTTCATCTTCAAAGCAGACATAGTGCAGCCGCTTGATGGTTTCAGTCGCGCGTGACTCATCCACCATGAACGTGAGGTTCACACTCGACGCGCCTACTGAAATCATGGTCACATTAATGTCGCTAATCTCGGAAAACACGCGCGCCGCAATGCCCGGTGTGTTGCGCAATCCTTCGCCAATGATCGAGATTATGGTGTGGTGTTCTTCGACCTCAACCACGCCCAACTGCTCCAGTTCGGGAATCAGTTCCGGCAGCGCGCTGGCATCGTCAATCGAAAGCGAAACACTCACCTCAGACGTAGTGACCACGTCGACTGCGGTGCGATGGCGATCGAAAACTTCAAACAGCGCGCGCAGGAAACCGTAAGCACCGAGCATCCGCGCTGAACTCACCTGCACCGTAGTAATACCGTTCTTATGCGCGATGGCTTTGACAGTTTGCGGCGCGGCTTCGGACTCGGCGACTATCAACGTGCTTGCATCACCAGCCGCGCGCGAGTTACAGACGCGCACCGGAATCCGTTGATCAATCGCCGGCTGAATTGTTTTGGGGTGCAACACCTTCGCGCCAAAGTAAGCGAGCTCAGCAGCTTCCTGATATGACAAGACCGGGATCGTCTTCGCTTTATTGACGATGCGTGGATCAGCCGTCAGCACTCCGCTGACGTCAGTCCAAATCTGTATTTCACGCGCATCAAGGGCCGCGCCAATGATCGCCGCCGAATAATCCGACCCGCCGCGACCCAGCGTGGTAGTCACTCCTTTGCCCGTGCTGCCGATGAATCCACCAAGCACAGGGATTCTTGAAGACTCCAACAGTGGGATCAGTTCGGCTCGCGTCGCCGGCGCCGTCTCAGGAAGGGGCGCGGCGTTCCCATAATTGTCATCAGTCCTGAGGCAACGACGCGCGTCAATGTAGCGCGCCGCGAGCTGGTTTTCGCGCAACACGGCCGCGAGCAGTTGCGAGCAAAGTTGTTCACCATAGGCGACTATTTCATCCTGGAGCGGCGGGTGCGTTACCGGATGCACGGCAATTATTTTGTGGAGTTGGCGAATCTCGCGACGGGCCACGGCGACTGTCAATTCAAAAGCGGCGCACGATTCTGCCTTGAGCAGTTCACGAGCGATCGAGATGTGCCGCCGCAGATCCTGATCCAGCAATCTGGTGGCGGCGCGGGCGTCGCCCTCGATTGCTTTCTGAACGCTGGCCAGCAACGCATTAGTGAATCCGCTAATTGCTGAGACGACGACGACCGGCCGCGACGCTACGCCCGCTCTTACGATGGCCGCGACGTTGCGAAACGCACCCGCGTCTTCGACGGAGGTGCCGCCGAATTTCATGATGGTCGGATTCATAAAAATATTTGGAGTGCGGCGACTTGTCGCCGCTTTCATAAGCCGCGACTTGTAGCGGTCACCAGGAATAGGACAGTCCTGCGGCGACAAGTCGCCGATTAATAAAGCGCTGACAAGTCAGCGCACTCCACAAACAAAAAGGGCCAATCGCAAAGCATACGACTGGCCCCTCAATCTCGAGAAACTTTTGCGCCGAAAAACATTCGGCGCCTTGTCGTAGCTCTCCACCGACTAGTGTCAGAAGCCCGCGCGTAAGCAAGGGCTCCTCAGCCTGCCCTCCCTCACGGTCGGGCTTCTGAAACATGTTGTCAGTGACAGTCCTGCGGATTTAGCCACAGCAACCAACTCGTCGTGCCCGAAGACGCACGTCCGAGCTTCGGCGACCTTCCCTTTCGACCGAGCCGTCATCGAACCCTTCACGTTCTCTGGACTCGTTTACTCTTGAAGGCCGCGCCTCTACTTCGGAAAATTTAAAGAACAATAACGCGAAACTGAAAACTAGCTGGCGCTATGATGTTTGTCAAGTTCCAACAATGGCTCTTCATGCGCAATGGACTCAGTCCATTCCCACCCGGCTTGCCCGTCAACTCCACGCTCTCGTACAATCTCCAGTTGCATTCAGATCGTGAATTTTGGCAGACAGTCGACTACAACAACTGAGCAAGAACCATTATGGGTTTCGATAAAGTACTAACCAAAGTTTTTGGCAGCAGTAACGAGCGTTTTCTGAAGGCCATTCGCCCGACGATTCTCACGATCAATGAGTGGGAACCCGAAATTCAGGCGCTTTCGGACGACGAGTTGCGCGGACGCACCCAAAAGTTCAAAGAACAAATTGCTGAGGCGGTTAAGGACGCGTCCAACGAATTAGAGCGAAAACGTCTCGAGCAGGAAGCCCTCGAAGAAATTCTGCCGGAGGCCTTTGCTGTAGTCCGCGAAGCCAGCAAGCGCACCACCGGCATGCGGCATTTTGACGTCCAGATGATCGGCGGCATCGTTCTGCATCAGGGCAAGATCTCCGAGATGCGCACCGGTGAAGGCAAAACCCTGGTCGCAACTTTGCCGACTTATCTCAATGCCCTAACCGGCCGAGGTGTTCACGTCATCACCGTGAATGACTACCTCGCCGCCCGCGACGCGGAATGGATGGGGCAGATTTATCGCTTCCTCGGTCTCGAGGTTGGTTGTATCCAGAACGACATGGATGATTTCGAGCGTCAGGCCGCGTACGCCGCCGACATTACCTACGGCACAAACAACGAGTTCGGCTTTGATTATCTGCGCGACAACATGAAGTTCGATCTGGGAACCTGCGTGCAGCGCGGTCACTATCATGCGGTAGTCGACGAAGTAGACTCGATCCTGATCGACGAAGCGCGCACACCGCTGATCATCTCGGGGCCATCTGAGGAATCTACCGATAAATACTATCAAGCGAACGCGATCATTCCACAGCTTCAGCGCGGCGAAGAACTCGAAGAAGGCAAGAAGACCGGAGATTACATCGTCGACGAGAAAAACCATTCCGCCGTCCTGACCGAAGACGGTGTGGACAAAGCCGAACGGCTGCTCGGAGTCGGCAATCTTTACGATCCGGGGAACATGGAACTGCTGCACTGCGTCGAACAGGCCCTGAAGGCGCACACCCTTTACCGGCTCGATCATCAGTACGTGGTGCAGGACGGTGAAGTGATCATCGTCGATGACTTTACCGGCCGGCTGATGAAGGGGCGGCGTTGGTCCGATGGCCTGCATCAGGCCGTTGAAGCAAAAGAAGAGGTGAAGATCGAACGCGAGAACCAGACGCTGGCGACGATCACTTTGCAGAATTATTTCCGGCTTTACGAAAAGCTCTCGGGCATGACGGGAACTGCCGAGACCGAAGCCAGTGAATTTCACTCGACATACAAGCTCGAAGTGATCGTCATTCCCACTCATATGCCGATGGTGCGCAAAGACAATCCGGACATGATCTATCGCACGCTGCCCGAAAAATGGGACGCCGTCGTCGAAGAGATTCAAGAGCGGTACGAACATGGCCAACCGGTGCTGGTGGGTACGGTTTCGGTGGAAAACTCAGAATTGATTGCCCGTCGATTGCAGCGGGTGGGTGTCCCGCACAACGTGCTGAACGCAAAGTATCACGAGCGCGAAGCCGAAATCGTCGCGCAAGCCGGGCGCAAAGGCGCTATTACGATCGCCACGAACATGGCCGGCCGCGGTACGGACATTCTGCTCGGCGGAAATCCTGATTTCATGGCGCGCGAGTTTCTGAAAGAAGAGGAGATCGATCCGGACGAGGCGACCGAGGAACAATGGAAGGAAGCGTTCGCCAAAGCCAAACGCATCGTTGAATCCGAGCACAAGGAAGTCGTCGATCGCGGCGGCCTGCACATCCTCGGCACCGAACGCCACGAATCTCGTCGCATCGATAATCAGTTGCGCGGGCGCGCCGGTCGCCAGGGCGATCCGGGATCATCGCGTTTCTTCCTCTCACTCGAAGACGATCTGATGCGCATCTTTGCCGGCGACAAGGTCAAGGCGCTGATGCAGCGGCTCGGCATGGAGAAAGGCGTCGCGATCGAATCCAAAATGGTTTCCAAACGCATCGCCGCCGCCCAAAAGTCCGTCGAAGGCCGTAACTTTGAAACACGCAAGCACTTGCTGGAATACGACGACGTCATGAACAAGCAGCGCGAGACCATCTATGGTCTGCGCCGCCAGTTGATGGAAGAACCGGACCAGCGGGAGTACCTGGTGGGTGAAACGGGCGTCGCGCGTGACTTGCTCGCGGACACCACCAAGCAATATCTGGATCCGAATCTTTCTGAGGACGATTGGGACCTCGATAATTATAAGGTCAAGATCCAGTCGATCTACGGACTGGCTCCCGACGCCGAAGGTATCGACTTTGGACATGCCAACTCGGAAGAGATCGAAGACCAAATATGGGAGAAGCTGAAGGCCAGGTACGCCGACAAAGAAAAACAGATCGGCGACGAAGCAATGCGTACTTACGAGCGCATCATCATGCTCAACATCATCGACGCGCAATGGAAGGATCACCTCCTGGCGCTCGATCATTTAAAGCAGGGCATTGGATTGGTGGGCTATGGCCAGAAAGATCCACTGGTCGAGTATAAGAAAGAAAGTTTTGACATGTTCCAGGCGATGCTTGATCGCATCGACACCTTTACAATCCGATCGCTCTTTAACCTGCAAGTCGTCGCTGAACAACAGCCCGACGAACTGCAACGCCGCCGGGCCGCCCGGCGGACGTCGATGAATTTCACCGGCCCGAATGAGGGTGCGGCCCCCGCCGGCGAGGAAGCAGGCAAAGTGAAAACAGTCGTGCGGAGCGAGCCCAAGGTGGGCCGAAACGATCCATGTCCATGCGGTTCGGGAAAAAAGTATAAGAAGTGTCACGGCGCGACGGCGTGACTCTTAAACCTGATTTGATTCGCCTGATTGCCAATCCAACAAATGCGCGCCAAGCTAATTCTCATAGCGCTTTTCCTCCTGGTTTCATCAAGTCCAGGTCTGGCGTCGGCGCCCTGCCAACATCTCTTCCTCGCCGGTGGTCAGAGATCGGTTAAGGAACTTGAAGCGAAGCTCGAATCTCAATACCGAGAAATCCAAAAGCTGTTTGCCTCGCCGCCACGTTCTGCCGGTCTTTTGCCTGCCGATTATCATCGCCTGCTGCGCGAGTGGCAGGATGATTTAGCACAAAGTTTTGTGCGTGCAGCGGCAACAGTTCAAGAGATTCTGGCGCTGAATCCCGCGGATCATGCGGTGTGGCAGGAGCGCCTGGAGACTCTGCTTCTGTATTCGCAACCGATTAGCAGTCCTGAAGAGCGACGAGTCTTTGGATCGGGCGAAGTACAAACCTCAGCGCGCATCCTCGAAACTCCTCTGGCTGAATACACTGATGAAGCGCGCGCGGCAAAGACGCACGGCGACGTAAGACTACGCGTGGTGTTAGCCGCCGATGGAACGGTTAAGAACGTATTTCCGATAAAGTCACTCAGCCACGGCTTGACGGAATCGGCAATGAAGGCAGCACGGCAAATCAAATTCGAGCCAGCCGTTAGAAATGGACAGCCGGCCTCGGAGTTTATGACGTTCGTTTACGAGTTTGAAAAGGGACGCTCGCGCCAGCCCTACATTCCCAGGACAATATTCTAGTAATGTGTCTGACTCTCAGGAGTATTGGAGACGCGCGTTTTGAACTCCTAAACACCACAAGACCTAGCGATAAAGCTGCGCCAGCAACCACCGTCAGCAAAAGAAACTCGACGATCACCGGAACTTCAATATGATTTCAATCCTGCTTGAAGCTTCCACCCTGCTTCCGCGTCCCCACTTGGGTTAAACTCTTTCCGTGACTACTGAAGTCAAATCTACCAACCCCATTGTCAAATCTATCATCGCGGGCAAAGCGCCGCCGGCCGCGCGTCTGGCCGCCGCGCGCGGTTTGCTGCCGTTAGCGCAGGCTGATCTCCTCGAATTACTGGTTCATCTCGGGGCTGACGACGACACCGACCTGGCTCTGGCTGCGCAAGCTACGCTGCAGGGACAGCCGCCGCAGGATCTTTTGAGCGTAGCGAAGGCAGATGACGCCGCGCCCTCCGTACTGGGATACTTTGCTTCCCTTTCCGGCGGCGGCCGCGACTTGCACGAAGCTGTGGCCGGCAACCCCAACACGCCAGACGAAGCGATCGCCTTGCTCGCTCGCATCACCGCCGACGCTTCGTTGCTTGAGTTCATTACCATGAACCAACAGCGGCTGATTAGAGCGCCGGGAATCATCGATGCCATCCTGCTGAATCCGGCGCGCACCGCAGAAGCCGAACGCAGGGCGAAGGAAACGCGACGAGAGTTTTTCGAGAAAGAAAGGGGCGCGCGTCAAATCGCCCATGAGTTGCGCGCTCGCGGAAACAGCGCCGCGGCCGAATTCTTTGAATCCGCTGAGTTAGCCAGCGGCACCGGCACCCTGTCGGTCGACGATGCCTGGGTGATTGCCCAGCACATCGAAGTCTCAGATGCCGACATTGACGACTCGTGGCTGGCGCGGGAATTCATCGAAGAGATGATGGCTGAGACACATGAGCAAATCGCCGCCAATGCTCAGGCGGTAATTAACGCTGAGCGTCTGGAAGGCGACGCTTCCCCCGAACGGGTTTCTCTGATTCGGCGAATCATGTTTATGTCAGTCAAGGATCGCGTCAAGCTGGCGGTCAAAGGAGACCGCGAGGCGCGCGGAATCCTAATCCGTGATTCAAACAAGATCGTCGCCACCGGCGTGATACACAACCCCCGGTTGACTGATAACGAAGTTGAAAACATCGCGAACATGCGCACGGTCGCTGAAGAGGTCCTGCGATTGGTTGGCATGAATCGCGCATGGACCCGTTCGTATCCAATCATTCACAACCTGGCCAGGAACCCGCGCACACCGCTGGCCACGGCTGTCCACATTCTCCCCCGAATTCGGACGAATGACCTGAAATCCATTGGTCTTAACCGCAATGTTTCGGAAGCAGTAAGACGACAGGCCTATCGTCTCTCTGAGATGCGACGACCGTAGGAGGCCCCGTCGCCGAGCTGTCTTTGTCACAGATCTGTTACAAATTCGTCAAATTTGGCTTGACGGCAGCCATGTGACGGGTATAGATTCGGGCTTGCTGAAAACATTTAGTTATTTGACACTGGGGCGTTAGCAAGGCAAAGGCCTTCAAAGACGGAGCGGAGTTCCTGGAAGCAAGCGCGGCAGCTTTTCTTTTTTTTGGCCGCTGACTTTATACCGCCGTCAATAGCAAGCACCACCTTTGAAGTACGGGATCGGCCATATGCGACGATTCTCTAGTCTGGACTAGCCACCCCTGATAAACCCGAACCTACCCTGATGTTTCGCCCCGCCGTTCGCAAGAATCGGCGGGGCGCTTCTCTTTTTAGAGCTTTGAACTTTGTTCTTAGTACTTGGCATTTCAGACTTCGCAGGATCATATCGGCCCTGTCTGGAGATCAAAGCACCAACTTCAAAGTAGCAAGTTCCTGTTCGCTTCACATCGCCAGGCCGCCATCAACTTGAAGAACCTGGCCGGTGATATAGCGAGCATCCTCAGATAGCAGGAAACAAGCGATGCGTGCGACTTCGTCACTCTCGGCAAACCTGGCCAGAGGAATTTGCTCGAGTATTGTCTTACGATACTTCTCATCCAAAGCCCCGGCCATGTCGGTCGCCACCATACCCAGCGCCAGGGCATTGACGGTAACCTTGCGGCTCGCGACTTCGCGCGCCAGTGCCTTGGTTAAACCAATCAGGCCGGCTTTTGAAGCCGAGTAGTTCGATTGGCCGGCCATCCCGACGACTCCGCTGATGGAAGTAATATTTAGAATCGAACCGCCATCATCCTGCCGCAGCATCACGCGTAAGGCCGCTTTAGCGAAGTTCCATGCCCCTTTCAGATTTGTGTCGATGACTGCGTCCCAATCATCTTCCTTCATTCGCAAGATCAAAGTGTCCCGCACAATGCCGGCATTGTTCACCAGGAAGTCGATGCGCCCGAAAGTATCTTTGACCTGCTTTACCATCTCGGCCGCCGACTGGGTGTCGGCGACGTCTCCCTGCGATGCCATCGCCCGCACGCCCAGCGTTTCGATTTCCGCTTTCAGTGCTTCGGCAGCTTCTGTGCTCTTCGCATAATTGAATGCGACGTCCGCGCCGCGCCGAGCGAGTTCCAGCGCAATCGCGCGCCCGATGCCCCGCGTGGCTCCAGTGACGATCGCACTGCGCCCTGTAAATTGTTTATGATCCGCCATTTTTACCGCCCGACTCAACTCGGCTTAAATGATTTCAGATATTGTCGAAACTCCGGCGCCAGATCCTTGTGCTTCAATGCGAACTCGACGGTTGCAATCAAAAAGCCAAGTTTGTCGCCGGCATCGTAACGCGTTCCTTCAAACCGGACCGCGTAGAAATCGCGCGTTCGCAAAAGCGCGCGCATGGCATCGGTGATCTGAATTTCACCAATCACGCCAGGCGTCGTATTTGTAATCTCATCAAAGATATCCGGCGTCAAAATATAGCGGCCGATAATCGCGAGGTTTGAAGGTGCCTTCGCCAGGCGCGGCTTCTCAACCATGTCCTTAATTCGATAAACACCGTCTTCAACTTCGTCGACTTCGAGCGCTCCAAACCGCGAAATCGCTTCGCCCTCAACTTCCATCGTAGCCAACACCGGCGCGTCATACTTCTCGTAAACATCGAGCAATTGCTGGAGCGCCGGAGTTTTGGAATCGATAATGTCGTCACTCAACATCACCGCAAAAGGCTCATCGCCGACCAGGTCGCGGGCCTGCAAAATGGCGTGGCCTAATCCGAGGGCCTCGCGCTGGCGCACATAGCTCACGCGCACCATATCTGTAATCTCACGCACCAGACCCAACTCTGCTTCCTTGCCGCGTTCTCGTAGTACGGCCTCCAGTTCGAAGGAAACATCGAAGTGATCTTCGATGGCGCTCTTACCCCTACCCGTAACGATGATGACTGATTCAATACCTGAGGCAACCGCTTCCTCGACGACGTATTGAATCAGGGGCTTATCGACCAGCGGCAGCATTTCTTTCGGCGACGCTTTGGTCGCCGGCAGAAAGCGCGTGCCGAGGCCGGCGGCGGGGAACACTGCTTTGCGTACTCTGTTTGCCATTTCAAAATTTCAGATCTCAAATTTCAAATCTCAGATTTTCCTTTACCAACGCACGGGTTGCCTTGGCCTCGGCGCCGGCTAATATTGGGTCATCCGCCAGCGCGCAGAATGATCGCACGACCTTTGCATCCGGGACGGCTTCTTGACACATTGCCGACGCTCAGCTAGCGTCAGAAACTTCGAACGGAACTGGTCAAACGGGATAAACTTCTACCACACGCAAAGGCCGGCAGCAAATGCTCGATCTCAATTATGTGCGGGACAATCTTGATCACGTGCGCGCCGCGCTCGTCAAGCGCAGCATGCCCGCCACAGCGCTTGATGATTTCGTCCAGGCCGACGCTGAGCGCCGGCGCGTGATTGCCCAGTCCGATCAGCTTAATGCCGAACGCAACTCGGCCAGCCGCGAGATCGGCGCGCTGATGAAGGATGGTAAGCGCGAGGAAGCCGATGCCCGCCGCAAAGCCGTCAATGAATTGAAAGAACGCATCGCGGAACTCGATCAAAAACGGGAACAGTCGGAAACGCGCATGCGCGAGTTGCTTTCGACACTGCCGAACATCCCGCACGAAAGCGTTCCCGTCGGACGGGATGAGTCCGCGAACGTCGAAGTCCGCCGCTGGGGAACGAAACCTGAGTTTAATTTTGAGCCGAAGGATCATGTCGATCTGGGAAACGCCCTCGGCATTCTCGATCTCGAGCGGGCGACAAAAATTACCGGCGCGCGCTTCGCGATTCTCAATGGCGCCGGCGCCCGTCTTAGCCGCGCTCTGATTGATTTCATGCTCGACCTGCACACCCGTGAACATGGTTATCAGGAAACGCTGCCGCCATTTATCGTTAATCGCGACTCGCTGTTTGGCACCGGCCAGCTTCCCAAGTTCGAAGAAGACCTCTTCAAACTTAAGGATGAGCGCGGATTTTATCTCATCCCCACGGCCGAAGTTCCGGTGACCAATTACTATCGTGAAGAGATTCTCGACGCGTCGCAGTTGCCGATGAAGTGGGCCGCCTATACGCCATGCTTTCGCTCTGAAGCCGGTAGTTACGGGAAGGACACGCGTGGTGTGATTCGGCAGCACCAGTTCGAAAAAGTTGAATTGGTGAAATACTCTCTGCCTGAGAATTCTTACGATGAACTCGAAGCGCTGACCCGCAACGCGGAGACAGTTTTGCAGCGGCTCGGAGTTCATTATCGCGTCGTTGCGCTCTCAACCGGCGATCTCGGTTTCAGTAACGCGAAGACTTATGACATCGAAGTCTGGCTGCCCTCGCAGAATTCTTTCCGTGAAATTTCGTCCTGTTCGAATGCCGAGGCGTTTCAGGCGCGCCGGGCCAACATCCGCTTTCGCCGGGCCGGTGGGGCCAAACCGGAATTTGTACACACCTTGAACGGCTCTGGCCTCGCTGTCGGCCGCACCTGGATTTCGATCCTGGAAAACTATCAGCAGGCAGACGGCTCAATAATCATTCCCGAAGCGCTGCTTCCGTACATGGGCGGGATCGAAGAGATCAAACCAGCGTGAGCACCGGCCCAAGGGCTCTGGCGCCGGGGCTGGGGCGAGTTGGAGGAAAGCCATTCATCTTTTCAAGCGCCAGAGTCGCCACGCGCCCAGCCAAACAAGATCGCGAGCAACGGAGAAAAACAATTGCACCCACGTACGCGCCCTGACCACCGGGACGAATCGCCGTAAGCCCGCGCGTCACGTAAAGAAGCCGAGCGGTGTAGAAAACAAAGAACAGGCTCAGCAGGGCCAGGACAATTCCGATTATCATTTTGATGGGTTTGCTGATTCGCGACCTCCAGCTTTGCGTTTACTCTTTCCTCAAGCACCAGGTAGTCATCGAACGCATATTCTGCACGACTGTAGTCTTGATCGGTTCAATGAATTCACCGCCCAGCGTCGCGCTGACACTAAGCAACGTCGCCTCATCGACCAAAAAGCGTTCGCTGCCATCAGGAAGGTGATACCGCCGCCCGTCGATCAACGTGATCTCGTCTTCAATGCCGATGCTTGATGCCAGACGAGCAAAGAATATCCCGCCGGGTTTCAGCACGCGCCACATTTCCCTGACCATCGATTGCCATTGTTCTTCATCGCGAGCAAAGTGGAGCACGGCGCTACTCAACACCAGGTCAAAGCCGGCGTCTGCGTGCGACATTCGCTCAACCGGCTCGACGCGAAAATTGTCTAAGGGCAAATGCGGAGCTAACTCAGTCGCCAGCCGCTGAGTCTGGGTCAGCGCCTCGCTGGATTCATCGACGCCAAAGACTTCAAAGCCGCTCTTCAGTAGATAGACGAGGTTCCTCCCCGTTCCACAGCCGGCGTCGAGCACGCGCATCCCCGGCACAATTCGTCCCTTCAAGAGCTGATCGAACAAATAAATATCGATACCCCCGAACCATTCCTGCAGATTGAGCCGAGGTGACATGCGTTCTGTGCGAGCGCGCCGTCGTAACCTAATACTCCTTTTTGAATCGCTTGTGCATTGCCCACCCAAAGAGTCCTGGGATCAGGTAAATAAGCAGGATAATAAAGTTGATGCCTTCGATTTGCTCTTCGTAGATTATCCCCAGGGCGGCGCTGAAGGCGCGTTGCTGGCGAAAGACGATGATCAGGTAGCGCAACTCGAATATCAGGAGTGCGGCGAACCAGATAAGACTGCACCAACGAAAGACAATCGAAATGGTTTTTCTGGTACTGGCGTCCATCTCAGCCAATCCTAAATCGAAAATCGCAAATGGTAAATGATAAATGGTTCAAGGTGGGTGTCCTTAGTCTTGTCTGCGCAGTCTCCGCCCTCTGCGTCTTGCGATGAACGGTCTTCAAAACTTTTCAACGCAGAGACGCAGAGCACGCAGAGGTGGCGCAGAGAATCCAATAGAATGTCTGTAATAGTGGCGACAGATTCTGTTAATATCGCGCACACCATGCCCAACAAAAACGATTTCCATCAGGTCTTTGCCAGACTGAAATCCATCCTTCGGCCCTACGTAAAGAAGATGGATGTCGCCCAGAACAGCCAAACTTATTTTTTGCTGAATACGCGGTACATCATGAAGAACAAACAGCCGCTTTGCTTCGGCGGGGTACGACAAGGCAAGTCGTATGTCAGCTTCTATCTAATGTCCGTTTACGCCAGCCCCGACTTACTGAAATCCATGTCTCCCGAATTGAAGAAGCGGATGCAGGGCAAGTCATGTTTTAACTTTAAAGATGTGGATGAGAAGTTGTTCAAGGAACTGGCTAAGTTGACCAGGGCGGGCGTGGCGAAATTCAGCGATGAGAAGTTTATTGAGCAGCTCCGAGCGATGCAGGGATCCCGGTAATGTCGTCAACTAGAATTTCAAACGAAATGAGACCTGGAGGGTGGTAGTTGACTGCTGATTGTTGCTCCCGATCAGTTGAACACTCGCGCCAACAATGGTGGCGCCTGCCTGGTCCTGAACTGTCCCCGTAATCGAAGAACGCCCGGTTGGAGACTAAGAAAAACTCGTCAAAGAACCGCTCAATATTATGGCTAAGAAGAAACCGAATCGACTTATTTTAGTTTAGATGTCCTTCACTGGTAACACTTTAAGTTGCGACTCAGGAAACCGCAACGGCAACTCAACGGTAAACGAGCTCCCCCGCCCCACCGCGCTCTCAACCGAAAG
>WNFR01001216.1_pt1 | contig 36968 bp, 32 predicted proteins | sample 5400221 | NCBI WGS metagenome assembly WNFR01 (sample SAMN13153357, study PRJNA577476) | soil metagenome | isolation source: 40 cm soil under Madrone tree | place: USA:California | collected 2016-06-14 | reverse complement strand
AGAAGTCTTCCATGATCTTGTACTCATGAATATCAAATTGATCAGGCAGCGCGACGAAATCTTCAGACTTGAGTATCTCCCGTGCCTTCAAGATCGATTCCCGCTGCCACTCCGGATATTCCGAGATAAGTTCATCCTCCTCGGCGGCATCCATCTCTTCGTTGGTAATCAGCACGATCTCACCTGTGCGCTTGTCGAGGTAATGCGAATGGTCCTCTCCCGCTGTATCAAGTGCTTCGATAACGTCGTCGAGTTTCACCCGGGTTGGCAGGGTCGAAACCTCCTGCGCGTTAGAATATTAGGTTCTCTTTCGTGGATTACATCATCGCTCTCGATCACATAGATCCACGCCGTATTACAGAACCGGGAGCGATAGCGACCGGATGCGAGCATTCAACTCGCGAGTCTATCAAACTCTGGCCTCCGCACTTTCCAAAGCTGAGAATTGGATCCCCGCGTATCGCCCGGGATTTCACCGCTCCGTGGGCATGTTCGTCTCGCCCATAAATGGGCGCAGAGATGTGGATAGGCTGCTCGTTGCTATAAACATCTCGTCCCTACGGGACTCTAGAACACACTGCTCGATTGTCGGCAGCGCCAGTTTGAAAGCGGTTCACGTCCGCGCAGCGACCGGAATTGGCCCAGCGATTCATCGCTCGGTAAGCATCAATCAATAAAATCGAAGCCCGTGAAACGGGCGACGGAGGTTACGGAACCGCGACCGGTAGGGAACGGGATGACGGCGCAACATTGACCAATAGTGAGGTTCGGGGTCGCGCATCGTGACTGCGCACGATTCCTAAATCACCAGCGGACTGTAACAACTATGCGGTGAGTTGAATCCTTATCCCGGTCGCTACAGCTCCCGGTTCTGTACCGGAGCCCTCACTTGCAGCCGGGCTACTAATCCGCGTGCGCCGCACTCATGGCCTTAACTTCATGAATGATGCGAGGTCGGTTACACTTGATGACCAACACTCAATGAACTTCAACACATACTTCCGCTTTGCTTCCTACGCCATGATCGCCGCGGCAGCGCTGGCGCTGTTTGTCGCAGGCGGCACCGGAATATGGCTGGCGGTCGCGTTTTCTCTCGTTACCATAATCGCGTGGAAGCTTGAAGGTACGCGCTGGCAATTCTCTGAGCGTGTGGCGCTTATCATTATTCTCGTGTCGCTGCCGCTGTTCTATCTGGATTGGCGTGTGCTCCCTGTATTCCTCGATATTCAATACTTGGAAGGTGGAGCTGCAAAGCGCGGCAGCGTTGAGGTGACCCTGCTCGCTCATCTGATCTTATTCTTGTCGGCGGTCAAGCTTCTCCAGCAGAAGAGTGATCGCGACTGGTTCTTTCTCTATTTGATTTCGTTCTTCGAAGTGCTGCTCGCTGCCGGTCTGAGTGCCAGCCCCGTTTTTCTGGCGACGCTGGTTCTCTACCTCTTGTCGGCATTGACTACGATTGTCGCTTTTGAGATTCAAAAAGCGCGTCGCAAAGTCGCCACCACGCAAACCAGACTCCTGGTTCCACCAGATTCGATTCTGTTTCGTAAGCTGCCCATGCGCCGTTGGCGTCGACGCTATCTGGAAACCCGGCGTCTGCCCTTCGTTTCTGTTGGTTTACTCCTCTTGATCGTCGTCCTGGCTTTGCCATTCTTTCTGATTGCACCCCGCACCGCCTCGAGCGCGCTCAAGCGCGGCGGGAGCGGCGTCTCGGGCGTCATAGGCTTTTCCGACAATGTGACCTTAGGCGAGATCGGACAACTGAAGCGCAACGATGAGATTGTCATGCACGTCAGGGTCGAAGAGGGCATCGTTTCGCCGCTCGGTGGATTGCGCTGGCGAGGAGTGGCGCTGGACCAGTTCACCGGACGCGGGTGGATCAAGTCGGTCGAGGCCCGGCGTTTTGAGGACAAGACCGATGATCGCGGCTTCTTCAAACTTGGTACCACTGAAGATCTTGCGAGACTAACGTCACAGACCTTTTTTATCGAGCCGATCGATACGCCGGTGCTGTTCGGGGCTCCGCGAATAGTGGCCGTGCAGGGCCGGCTGCCCTTCCTGCGGGTTGATTCGGAAAGTTCAATTCAAACGCGCCCGCACGAGCAGGACAAGGTTGTATACAAAGTTTATTCGGATACCGCGGCGCCCGCTGTGGCTGTGCTTCGTTCCGATCCGCTGGATTATTCGGCGCCGGCAATGCGCTACCTGCATGTGCCTCGCAACCTCGATCCCCGAATTGCCGAACTGGCTAAGGACCTAGCGGCTCGCTCAGGAGCGCATAGCGGCTATGATGAAGCCCTGGCGATTGAAACGTATCTTCGCGACAACTATCAATATTCTTTGGATCTGAAAGCGAGCGGTCCGGATCCGCTGTCGGATTTTCTTTTCCATATCCGCTCGGGTCACTGCGAATATTTCGCCACTGCGATGGCCGTCATGCTGCGCACGCGAGGCATAGCCTCACGCGTGGTCAACGGCTTTCTGCCCGGTGAATACAACGAAGCGGCGGGAGCATACACTGTGCGCCAGAGTGATGCGCACTCCTGGGTTGAAGTCTACTTTCCGCAGACTAACTCCTGGGTAACGTTCGATCCGACTCCGCCGGCGGGGCGCGCGGCGCGTTTGCGCACTGGGTTGGCGGCGCAGTTGAGCAAGTATTCCGAAGCGCTGGAGTTGATGTGGGTTCAATACGTGGTGGGTTACGACAAGCAGGAGCAACGTTCGCTGGCCGCCTCGCTGCGAAAAGACTTAGTGGATCTGCAGCACGGCTCAACAAACGCGCTGGATGGTGCGCGCGGCGCGTTGCCCGCGTTGCTTCGGCCAATCCTGATTGGTATCGCTGGCCTTGGTGCGCTGGCGGTGGTCGGTCTGCTGGCCAGGCGCGTACGCCACTTCGGCTGGCGACGCGGACTGAAAGTGTGGCGGACCGGCACGGAACTCGATAGTTCATCAGTCGATTTCTATGAACGGCTGATCAAGTTGCTGGAAAAGCAGGGGATTAAGCGCGAGCCGAATCAAACCCCTCTGGAGTTTGCTCTTGCGTTGGGTCTGAGTGAAGCTCGCGCAATCACGAACGCCTACAACCGGGTGCGCTTTGGTGAAGAGCACTTGTCAGACTCGGAGAGAAAGCAGATCGAGCAGTTATTATCCGAGCTTGAGCGAAATCGGAAAGGCGATTGAAATACAAAGGGACGCAATGGTTTTCGCAAAGGACGCAGAGATTTCTGTGAATGCACCGCTGGCCTTTGCGTTCCTCTGCGGAATCCTCTGCGACCTTTGCGGTTGATCACTCTCACATAGAGATCAAGATCGAAGTTTATGACAAAAATTGGATTTATCAGTCTTGGCTGTCCCAAGAACCTCGTCGACAGCGAAGTAATGATGGGGCAGCTCAAGCAAAAGGGTTATGAGATTACCGCCGACGCCGCTGAGGCGGATACCGTGGTTGTTAATACTTGCGGATTCATTGAGTCAGCTAAACAGGAATCGATCGAAACGATTCTGGAAGCGGCGCGGCTAAAGACGGATGGCAAGGCCACGCGCTTGATCGTAGCGGGATGCCTGGTTGAGCGTTATCGCAACGAGCTGAAAGCGGAAATACCCGAGGTCGACGCGTTCATCGGCACCAGTCAGATCAATGACATCCTCGCCGTCTGTGATCCCCGCACGAACCCGAGATCGCTTCCCGTGGTCCCATTGGGTAATCAGAGCGCGACCTATCTTTACGATGAGTCGACACCCCGAGTGTTGGCGACTCCCAGCCATTATGCCTTTATTAAAATCGCCGAAGGTTGCGACCGTCCCTGTGCTTTCTGCTTCATTCCGCAGATGCGCGGCCACTTTCGCAGCCGCCGCTTTGGATCTATCGTCGCCGAAGCACATCAGCTCGCTGAAGAAGGTGTGAAAGAATTGATTCTGGTGGCGCAGGATTCATCGCGCTACGGTGAAGACCTCGACAAGCAGGACGCCCTTGCACATCTGTTGCGCGAGCTATCGCGCACCGAAGGCATTGAGTGGGTGCGTGTTATGTACACTTATCCAACCCACATCAGCGATGGATTTCTCGATGTATTGGCGGAAGAACCGAAGGCTGTCAAATATCTCGATATACCGCTGCAACATGCTTCACAGAACGTTCTAAAGCTAATGAAGCGAGGCGGTAATCGGGCCAGTCTCGAGCGCTTAATCGAACGCGTGCGTGATCGGGTACTGAAGAAGACTTTGCGGAGCTGCTGACCTTTGTTCGCAATGTTGAATTCGATCGGGTGGGAGTATTCACCTATTCAGATGAAGAAGGCACGCTCGCCTACGATCTGCCGAACAAAGTCGAGCCGAAGATAGCGAAGATGAGACGCGACCGTCTGATGAAAGAGCAAGCGAAGATTGCCAAACGAAAACATAAGGCGATGGTTGGCAATCAAGTCCGAGTAATGTTCGAAGGCGAATCGAATGAGAGCGAACTGCTCTGGCAGGGAAGGATGGAAACGCAGGCGCCTGATATCGATGGGTGCGTCTTGATTAACGATGCACCTGAAGGCCTGGTTCCTAAACCCGGCGAATTCGTTAACGTGCTGATTGAAAGAGCCCACGACTACGATGTAATCGGCCGCATCGTGGTCTAGGTCTGGAGTCCTTACCATGAAGTATCTGACAGCAACGGCGCTCCTTGTTTGTTCATTCATTCCGGCTCTCAATGAAACAGCGGCTCAGGATAAGTCCTGGATAGAAGTCTCTCCCAAAGGCGACTTCTTCAGTGTGTCTATGCCGAATCAGCCGACTGAAAAGGAGCAGGCAAGACACTTTGGAGAAATCGACGCTAAGGGGAAACTATATGAGTCGGAGTCTGAGGGTGCGAGTTACGCAATCTGGTCGCTCACAGACAGCAAATATCGCTCGACCCGAGATGTGGATGAATATCTTGATGTGTGTGCGCAATTGATTTGGGGCGACCTGTTGAAATCCGCGCGGGATCAGTTGCCGGAGGACGTCCGCGCAACGGCCGGAATGACTTACGTCAAGGAATTGCCGGCCATGCCTCTTCCCGGACGCGAATACTCGTTTACTTTGGGCGCCGCAAGCGGGACTACGCACTTGTATGTTACAAAGTCACGCATTTACGTGCTGATGGTGGTGTATCCGGCTGGAGGTGTGTGGGCGCAAGAGAAGTTTTTCCCGTCATTTGTTGTCTCGGGAACCACGCTAATGCCGCCGCAAATTAACGCAGGTCCTGGCGGTTACGGCCCGGTCGTGACGAACAGCGACCCAACTGATTACAATCGAATCTTCTCCGGCCGTGAAGTTACTCAAAAGGCCCGCGTCCTCGAGAAGCCTGAGCCGACTTACACGGAAACCGCGCGCATGTTTGGAGTTGAGGGCACGGTCGTTCTTCGCGCGGTTTTCTCGAAAATCGGTGAAGTAACAAACCTCCATGTCGTAAGGAAACTTCCACACGGTTTGACGCAACAGGCAATTACAGCGGCGCGCGCGATAAGATTCACGCCGGCAATGAAAGACGGACAACCGGTCTCGATGTGGATGGAACTTCAATATAACTTCAACCTTTACTGATCTCTCGCTCAACTGCGGAACGATGATAGCCAAGAAACAATCCAGCGATGAACTGAATCCAAAGCTTGTTGTTCCCGCAAACGAGATCCCGCCGCGAAAACGCCGCACCGCGGGTGATTATTTTGCGCTCGCTGTCTCGACGTGTGGCGTTGGTTATTTTCCCATCGCCCCCGGCACAATGGGCTCGCTGGTGGGCGTGGGTCTGTTCGTAGTCATTTGGGTGGAGAGTTTTTCATGGCTCGAAGCGCATGCGGTCAGAGGGCGGCTCAACCTACATTATATTTTTACTCTTCAGATGTCGTTCATGTTGGTCATCATTTTCCTGCTAACGATGGCCGGAATCTGGGCGGCCTCTCGCGCTGAGAAACTTGTTAAGAAAAAGGACCCCTCGATAGTGGTCATCGACGAAGTCGCGGGTCAAATGATTGCTCTGTTGTCAGGGTCGTTTTGGGCTCCCACCTGGTGGAGTGTTCTCTCGGCGTTCCTGTTATTTCGCGCGTTCGACATTTGGAAGCCCTATCCAATCAGACGACTCGAGCATCTCGATTCCGGATTGGGGATTATGCTGGACGACGTACTGGCTGGAGCTTATGCCCTGATCGTCAATTCGGTTCTGATCTCGGCCTACCTGTTGTGGTTTCCCTTTGCTGGTTAAGGCATGCGTCAACACTCGACGCAAATTCGACAGGCTGCTACCATACCCTCTCTCTTGCAAACACGAATCAAATAATCACGCGCTTCTTGATGTCCAAAACCCAGACCAGGATTTTTGTCGCCGATGATGTGAGCGATAAAGGCTTGCAGCCTCTGCGTGACGCCGGCTTTGTAGTCGACAAACAGACCGGGCTCGCGCCCGAGGCTTTACTCCGCGCCCTGGCCGACAGCGAGGGCCTGGTTGTCCGCAGTGAGACGAAAGTAACTCCTGACGTGATGGATGCGGCCACGAAGCTGCGCGTGATCGGTCGCGCCGGAGTGGGCGTCGATAACATCGACGTGCCGGCGGCCACTGCTCGAGGCATCGTCGTGATGAACGCGCCCGATGGCAACACGATTACCACTGCCGAGCACACACTCGCTTTGCTCATCGCCCTGGCGCGCAACATTCCGCAAGCCAGCGCGAGCGTGAAGGCGGCCAAGTGGGAGCGGAAACGTTTCATCGGCGCCGAACTGCAAGGCAAAACTCTGGGAGTCATAGGCCTCGGCCGCATTGGGCGCGCCGTGGCCGCGCGGGCACGCGCCTTCGGCATGAAGATCGTTGGGCACGATCCCTTTATTGCGCCGGACCAGGCGCGGGACCTGGAAATTGAGTCGACTACACTGGATGAAGTATTTTCGCGCTCGGATTTTCTTACCGTGCATACGCCTTTGACGTCTGAAACTCGCGGACTCATCGGCCCCAAAGCCTTCGCCAAAATGCGAAAAGGGGTGCGCGTGATCAACTGCGCCCGCGGTGGATTAGTAGACGAGTCTGCGCTGTATGAAGCCATCAAATCAGGAGTAGTGGCTGGTGCGGCTTTGGATGTTTTTGAGCTCGAGCCGCCTCCGCCCGATCATCCACTGCTTAGTCTTGACGAAGTGATCGTTACTCCGCACCTTGGGGCTTCGACGACAGAAGCGCAGGAGGGCGTGGCCGTCACCGTCGCGGAACAGATGCGCGACTATCTACAGCGCGGGACTTTGCGCGGCGCCGTCAACGTGCCGGCATTGGGTGCGAAAGAATTGAGCGCGCTGCAACCTTACCTGGCTTTGGCTGAAAGTCTGGGCCGGTTTCAGGCGCAACTCGTCGATAGCGCCGTCAGAGAGGTTCGTCTGGAGTTTGCCGGAGAGATGGTCGAACTGGATGCCGCTCCTGTGACCCGCGCATTTCTGGCCGGATTGCTGCGGGATGTCAGCGCGCGCGTCAATGTCGTCAACGCATTTGTGATTGCCGAAGAGCGGCGGATTACGGTGACAACTTCATATGTGCGCGGCGGCCACCTCGCTCCGGCGATTCGCACTCGAGTAGTGTGTGCCGGGGGAGAACAAACCGCTTCGGGCACGGTGTTTGGAATCGCCGGTGAACGCGAAGGCCGCATCACGGAGATTAACGACTTTCGCATCGAAGCCGCGCCACGCGGTCGCATGCTGGTTATGCACAATCGCGATGTCCCCGGAGTGATTGGCCGCGTTGGCACCATTCTTGGTGAGCAAGGCATTAACATCAGCGCGTTCCATCTAGGCCGAAGAGAGCGGGGCGGGGAAGCAATGGCCGTGATCGAGGTTGACGCGCCTCTGGATCGAGAAACGATTGATAGTATTCGTAACTTTAATCCAGTGATTTCAGCAAGCCAGATAGAATTGTGATGTGGCGATGCCTTCTTGCTGGATTCTCAGGTTGACCTTGGTGGCTTGAGTGGAGGCGGCGTCTTCCGCGTGATTGAGAGAGGACTGATCGCCCGACCGGAGTTGTTAGGAATAGTCTATGAGGGTCACCAACAATTTGAAGTGGTTTTCGCACCTCCGTTTACATCTATGAGGCCGGACGGCACCTTTCTGCAGTAGGAGCCAAGGCGAAGCCGCTCGGCGAGACTGGACATTCGACAATGATTCAACCAGATCCCAAAGAGCGGCCAATGCGCTCACGCATCGATTCAATCGATCTGCTGCGCGGCATTGTGATGGTGATCATGATGCTCGATCACACGCGAGATTTTGTTCATTACGCGTCCTTCCAATTCGATCCAACCGACCTGACAAAGACCAACGTCGCGCTCTTCTTCACGCGCTGGATTACGCACTTTTGCGCGCCCATTTTTGTTTTCCTTGCGGGCACTGGAGCCTATCTTCAGTTTGCTCGGGGGAAGAGCAAGAAAGACTTATCCCGGTACCTCGTCGCGCGTGGTTTCTGGCTGATCGTGCTTGAGTTCACTCTGGTGCGAATCAGCGTGACGTTCAATCTTGACTATCGCTTTTTGGGAGTTATGCAGGTTATCTGGGCAATTGGTGTCTCGATGATCGTGCTGGCAGCATTGATTCATTTGCCGGTGCGGGTTATCGCCGGATTCGGCGTAACGATGATTGTCCTGCACAATCTGCTCGACCGCTTTCACGTGCCAGGCTGGGGCGGGCCGGAGAGCGCGGTGCCCGGTCTATGGTCGAAGCTCTTCATAATTCTGCATCAGGGAAATGAGGCCTTCCCGATCTTAGGCTGGCCCAGCCCGGTCGTGTTCGTGCTCTATCCGCTAATTCCCTGGATCGGCGTGATGGCCGCCGGCTATGCGTTTGGCGCGATCTACAAGTATGACCAGCCGCGGCGACGGCGACTGCTACTGATCATGGGAAGTGCAGCGACACTTGGTTTCGTCTTGCTTCGTGCCGTTAATTATTACGGCGACCCGGCGCCCTGGTCCCGGCAGAGTTCGATCGTGTTTACAGTTCTTTCATTTCTAAACACAACCAAGTATCCGCCGTCGTTACTGTTTCTGCTGATGACCCTGGGACCTGCGCTGTTGGCTCTGGCCTATTTCGAACCAAGCACCGCTGCACCAGGTTCAGGCGAGTCTGGTCAGACGTCTGCGTTTGCCGGGCTGCGGCGTTTCTTTCTCACCTTTGGGCGCGTGCCGCTCTTCTTCTATCTTTTGCAGTGGCCCACGTCGCACTTCATAGCAGTCTTTGTGCACTTTGTCGCGGGCAAACCCTGGCGCTGGATGTTTGGCAGTCTGACCGGGGTTGAAGGCCCGCCGCCGGGAATTGGCTTTTCTCTCTGGGTCGTGTACGCGTGCTGGATTGCCGGCGTGCTGCTGCTTTATCCGCTCTGTAAATGGTTCGCGGGTGTGAAGGCGCGCCGGCGGGATTGGTGGTTGTCGTACTTGTAATAGTAGAAGCCGATGCTCAGTGAAGCGGTCAACCATTATCATGATTTGCTGGCCGACGAAGAACTCGCGCAGAGTTCGTTGACCATGCTGGACCACGGCCTCGAACGCGCCCGGCTGATGTTTGGCGGGCGGCGGCTGTCGCCCTATCTGCGGCCTCACTTTGTTACTGAAGAAGACTTCGCTCGCGTCAGTCAGGTTTGCGAAATCGTTTGGGGCGCGATTGAGAAGGTCAAGGACGCGGCCGTTACCGACCTCTCTTTGCTGGATGAACTTGGCCTCACAAAGGTTGAGCGCGAACTGGTTCAGATCGATCCGGGTTATCGCGCGGTCTCACCCACGGCGCGCCTCGATTCATTTCTAACCGAAGACGTGTACAGCTTTGTCGAGTTAAATGGCGAAAGCCCGGCGGGCATCGCTTATGCCGATGCGGCCTTCGAGGTCTTTGCTCAGCTTCCGGTGATGAAGCGATTCGCGGAGAGGTACAACTTGCGGCGGTTTGAGGGCCGGCCCCTGATGCTGAAGGTGCTCGTCGATTGCTATGAAGAGTTTCTCGGCGCCAAACCCGTCCGCGCTCCCCAGATAGCAATCGTTGATTTGAAAGGGATGCCCACACAGAAAGAGTTTGAGCTCTTCCGCGAGTACTTTGAAGCGAAAGGGTATCCGTCAGTGATCGCATCGCCGGACGAATTGGAGTTTCGCGACGGGCGCCTGCGCGCAGGTGAATTCGAAATCGACATTGTCTACAAGCGTCTGCTGGTTAATGAGTATTTGCCGATCATGGGCCGGCATCCGGCGCTGCTCGATGCTTATCGAGCGCGGGCGGTGTGCATGGTCAACAGCTTCAGATCCAAGATTATTCACAAGAAAGCGCTGTTCGCCGTCCTTACCGACGCCAGGCACTCTGAGCTCTTCAGCGAGGAGGAACGGGCGATGATTAGCGGCCACGTTCCCTGGACGAGACAAGTGCGTGCGGGCAAGAGCGATTATTTTGGCGAAGAGATCGATCTGCTCGAGTTCATCGGCGAGCAACGCGATCGTCTGGTGCTCAAGCCAAACGATGACTACGGCGGACACGGAATTTACATCGGCTGGAACATAGATAAGATTGGTTGGGACGAAGCGATTCATAACGCGCTCGCGAACGGCGATTATCTGGTGCAGGAGCGCGTGCCGACCGCGCGCGAAGTTTTCCCGGCCCTGACGACGGAAGGAACGATTGCGTTCGCCGAGCAGCTCGTCGATCTCGATCCACTGCTCTTCAACGGCAAAGTTGGATCGGCGTTCACGCGTCTGTCTTCGAATGAACTGGCGAACGTTACTTCCGGCGGCGGCATGGTTCCAACTTTCATTATCAGCAAGCGCTGAACCTGGGTGGCGTGAGGTCAGAACCGGGAGCAGTAGCGACCGGGTCTCAATGCTCCACCTAATCTGAGATCGATAGTGCGACCCGGTCGCTACGGCTCCCGGTACTGACCTCAGTTAGCCCGCGCATTGACATCGCCGTCGTTATCGCGCTAACGTGTAATCCCGTGGATCCCACGGACAAAAATTCCAAACAAATTGCAGTCGCAGTTATCCCCGCTCGCTACGGTTCAAGCCGTCTGCCCGGCAAGCCTTTATTGCAGATCGCCGGCAAACCATTGATCTTGTGGGTTGCCGAGCGGGCACTGGCCGCGCATAGCGTGTCGCGGGTAATCGTTGCCACCGACGATGCGCGAATATTTGACGCGGTCACTGCGGCCGGGTTCGAAGCAGAGATGACGCGCAAGGATCATGCGAGCGGCACCGACAGGATTGCTGAAGTGGCGATCAATCTCGACGCGGAGATTATAGTTAACGTGCAAGGCGACGAGCCTTTGATCGAGCCCGCGACGATCGACCGCGCGGTCAATGAACTGTCGATCAACGCCGAGGTGCAGATGGCTACTACTTCTGAACCGATTACCAAAGCGGCTGAGGTCTTGAATCCGGCGGTAGTTAAGGTCGTAGTCGACGGTGATGGCTATGCCTCTTCCTTTTCTCGCAATCCGATTCCGTGGCCTAATCAGGCCGTCGCCCAGCATGGCTCGATCGAAGCAGCGCTCAGGAACACTCCGGCGCTGCTTTTTTCTTTTAGAAAGCATACTGGTCTCTATGCGTACCGGCGCGATTTTCTTTTGGAGTTCGCCGGCTGGCCGCAGTCAGAATCCGAGCGCCGGGAATCGCTCGAGCAGTTGCGCGCTTTGGATCGCGGGGTAAAAATTAAGGTCGTCGATGCTGCGTCACCATCGATTGGAGTCGATACGATCGAAGATCTTGAACACGTGCGGGCGTTGCTCGCGCGCGAAACACGAATCGCCGTTTAGAGGGCGAATTTATCGGCCGAACTTGGTGGCACAGACTTCAGTCTGTGGATCCCGTGACCAATCACAGACTGAAGTCTGTGCCACTCAAAAAGGGATCGGCGCACAAGATTAGTGCTTTGGAATTGAGGATTGAATGAGCGCTGGAGATTGGATTGGCCTGGGAATTATCGCGCTCGTGATCGTCGGCGGGTTGCTCCTGCTCAACCAAATCACCAAGCCGTATGACGTGAAGGACGAAGAAGAGTTTCAGCGACGCAGAAGAGAAGGCGGGCGGGCCACCGGATTGATGGGCTTGCAGGGGATTTTGGACCCGGCCGCAAAGAAGGCCGTCGAGGTTCAGCAGGATTTGCGCCGCGGGATTTATGACGACGAAGAAGAGCCCGACGATCCGCCGGAAGCGGGAAGAAAAGAATAGGTCCCATATGATCTGGAAGTTCTATTAAAGATCCAAAAGGAGAGTTTTAATGCCTAAATATATTTTCGTAACGGGGGGCGTGGTTTCGAGTTTGGGCAAAGGCCTGGCGGCTTCTTCGATCGGAGCTCTGCTCGAAGCGCGCGGTTTGCGAGTGACTTTGATCAAACTCGATCCATATATCAACGTCGATCCCGGGACTATGTCGCCGTTTCAGCACGGCGAAGTCTTCGTCACCGACGATGGCGCCGAGACGGATCTCGACCTCGGGCATTACGAGCGCTTCACGCATGCTCATCTTTCCCAGGCGAATAACTGGACCACCGGACGCATTTATCTTTCGGTGATCGAGAAAGAGCGCCGCGGCGATTATCTCGGCAAGACCATCCAGGTCATTCCCCACATCACCAACGAAATCAAAGCCGCGATTCGCGCGGTCACTCCCAACGGCGAAGCCGATGTCGTGATCGTCGAAATTGGCGGCACCGTGGGCGACATTGAATCATTGCCTTTCCTGGAAGCGATTCGCCAGATGGGCAACGAAGAGGGCCGCGAGAACGCGCTGTTTATTCATGCGACGCTGGTGCCCTACATTGCCGCCGCCGGCGAACTAAAAACCAAACCGACCCAGCATTCAGTGCGTGAGTTGCGCGAGATCGGCATTGCGCCCGACGTCCTGCTGTGTCGTTCCGATCGGCCGCTGTCGCACGATCTGCGCGCGAAGATCGCTCTCTTCTGTAACGTTAAGGAATCGGCGGTGATCAGCGCGCAGGACGTCGACACCATTTATGACGTACCCCTGTCGCTGCACGATCAGGGTTTGGACGAGCTGATCGTTTCGTCTTTGCAGTTGAAAGAAATCGCAGCCGCGGTCGACCTTACGGGATGGCGCAAACTCGTCTCGACGGTGCGGCAGCCTTCGTCGGGCGAAACGGCGATCGCGATCGTCGGCAAGTATGTCGAGCTCGAAGATTCATATAAGTCTCTGCGCGAAGCCCTCACTCATGGCGGCGTCGCCAACAATCTGCGTGTCAACGTTCGCTGGATCGAGTCGGAAGAGTTGATGGACGACACTTACGAGTCGCGGCTGCGAGATTTTGACGCCATCCTGGTGCCGGGTGGCTTTGGCAAGCGCGGCGTCGAAGGAATGATCCGGGCCATCTCTTATGCCCGGCGCACGCGCACGCCATACTTTGGAATTTGTCTGGGCATGCAAACCGCCTGCATCGAGTTTTCCCGCTACGCTTGTGATTTGAAAGATGCCGACTCGACTGAGTTCAACATCGAAACTCCTCATCCGATCATTTTCAAACTACGTGACCTGGTTGATGTTGAGCAGCTCGGCGGCACGATGCGTTTGGGAGCCTGGCCGTGTCGTTTGAGTGAAGGCTCGCTCGCCCGCGAAATTTACGACGACTCAGAAGAAATCAGCGAGCGGCATCGTCATCGCTACGAATTTAATCCCGCCTACCGCGAGCGGCTGGAGCGGGGAGGGCTGGTATTCAGCGGCGCCTCTCAGGACGAGAAATTTATCGAGATCGTGGAACTGTCGCGAGATGAACACCCATGGTTTCTCGCCTGCCAGTTTCATCCGGAATTCAAGTCGAAACCATTGGCTCCACATCCGCTGTTCGCATCATTCGTGCACGCCGCATTTCAGAATCGTTTGCAGACTGAGACTTCGCTTGAACAGATTGGTGAACCGGAAACTCCGGCCCTGGAACGCGTCGCGACTGCGAGTGAGAATTAGACTTGCGCGGGTTGGCCGCTGGCTTCCTTCTTTAACTTGATGCGTCTGACTAGGGTCTTCTCCGGCAGGATCATTAGAGTCCCTGCTATCGTATTTCCCTTGACGGTCAATTCCCAGAGACCGTGAGTGTTCCCGCGAGTGAAATCACAGACTAAGGTCCGTTTCTCTGAATCGTATTTGAAGTCCAACACACCCATTAGTTCAGGTTTGCCGTTGACGATCTTATCCGCCGTGATCGTGACGTTGCCCGCCGGATCCGGACCTTTCGCAATGCGATAGACAATCTGTTCGTCGTGACAGGAAGCTCGGTTGCCCACACAAATCGAGCCACCGGTCCAATAGCCAACCAGCTCAGCGCCGTCGTCAGTGATCGCAATTGCGGTTGTTCGGCTGGGGATGATTGAAACCGCGCCGAGAACCAGAAGAATGATTAGTTTTATCATTTGTCCGGAATGCATGCTCAGCTTAGTCATGGACGTTGTAGACATGATCGATGATGCAAACTTTCCATAGGTAATCAAGAAGCATTTCTCAACTCGACCAGGACAGCGGCAGCTTTCGCCTTCAAGTGGTGTCTTACTTTGCGGTTTTTCCCTTGCAGATTTGCGCCTTGGCGTGAAAAAGTCCTGTGCGAAAAAGTAGTTTCACGCAAAGACGCCAAGGCGCGAAGATACGCAGAGTCAAAACAAGACGCTACTCGCCTGCGCCGAACAATGCGAAAAACCTTTCCATAAGCGATAATGCTTAGGCTCCCTGATCAGACTCAATCATGCTTCAATGCCCCAGATGTGCCCGCCAATTTCCCGATGACGTATACGTCTGTCCCGATGACTTCACTCCTCTGCGAGCTGACGAGACGATTGCCGATGTTCTGATCGATCCGCTAATTGGCCGCGTCTTTGACAATAAGTACCGTTTGGATGAGCGCCTGGGCGGCGGCGGCATGGGTACTGTCTATCGCGCCACGCATCTGATGATCGAACGGCCGGTTGCCGTAAAGGTGCTTAGCCAACGCTTTGTGGGCGACGAGACAGCACAGCAGCGGTTTCGCCGCGAGGCACGTGCCTCAGGCCGCATGCAGCATCCGAACGCCGTCATGGTCAACGACTTTGGCGCGACCGAAGACGGCTGGCTCTACATCGTGATGGAGCTGCTCGAGGGCCAGACGCTGCGCGATCTGCTGGCGCGGGAAGCGCCGCTCGATCCCGCCCGCGCTGTTTCGTTCATGATGCAGACCTGCTCGGCTGTCGGTGCAGCGCATGAGGCGGGATTGATTCATCGTGATCTAAAACCCGCGAACATCTTTATCGAGCAGCGGCCCAACCTCGCCGCGGTTGTGAAAGTCCTTGATTTCGGAGTGGCGAAGTTCGTGGTTGAGGAGCATGACGACGATTACAACACCCTGACTCAAGTGGGCGCAATCATCGGAACGCCGCGCTACATGTCGCCGGAACAATGTTCCGGCGTCGCCCCGCTCACGCCGGCGTCGGATGTCTACAGCCTGGGAATAATTCTTTACGAGATGTTGACCGGCTCGGTCCCGTTCAGCGCCGAAACACCTTTGGCCGTCGCTTTAAAGCAGGTAACTGAGGCGCCGGTGCCGCCGCGTGGAGTAATACCTGCCATTCCCGCTGAGCTGGAAAGAGTTGTCTTGCACGCGCTGGCAAAGGACCCGCGAGCGCGTCCCGCCGATGCCAACGAACTTCGTCATGAGCTGCAGGCGGTCGCTGCGAATCTGGGGCTGGAACATTCGACCAGCACGCTGGCGCCTTCACTCGCTGCGCTGCGCAGCGCAGGGACCGAAAGCCCGTCGGGCCGTTTGGTGATCGATCTGGCGACGCTGCGACAGGTGCAGGCCGCGAGCCACAGCGATCTCTCAGCAGGTTTTCCGAAGCCACGAACGATCAGTTCGGCCGCAGCCGTCGAGGATCGCGCTCGCGCTCCATTCGGCCGAATGAATGTTCTGCTCGAGAAGGGAAGCACTCCTCAGAATCAGAACCGATTTCGTATTGGAGCGGCGTTGATGATCTTGCTGATTGTGATTCTGGGTTCAGGAGTGCTGGCGGCGCGTTGGTGGCGCGGGAATGCCCTGGTGAATGGAGGGCCTGTGAACAATGCCAACGCTCAAATCACCGCATCGCCGAGCCCAACGGCTTCGCCTTCGCCTTCGCCCTCCCCGTCGCCAAAGCCTGTGCGGAAGCCAGAGCCCCAAAAGGTCGAGAAACCATCCAAGCTAAAATCTATCTGGAACAAGGCGAAAGGAATATTCAGGTGAGGCAGCTGTGTGGCACAGACTTCGGTCTGTGATGCGAGGCGTCACTTTTCAGCAAATCATTTTTTTGTTCAGCATACAGGATGACCAGTTACCGGCCTCTGTCGCCCGTTTCACGGGCTCTTGATTTCATACTATCATTGCCTACCCAGCACTAAAGTGCTGGGCTATTTTCAATCGCCCGCTTCGCGGACGCAGCAGCTCTTAATGCAAACAGATTCACAAACAAAATCTTTTAAGGTTGGCGCCGCCACGTTCGGTGATGGGCGCCTGACGATAATTGCCGGCCCATGCGTGATTGAATCAGAAGAGCATGCAATGATGATGGCCCGCGAGTGCGCCCAGCGCGCGCGCGACGCAGGGTTGGATTTTGTTTTCAAGTCTTCATTCGATAAAGCGAATCGTTCTTCGATCAAGAGCTTCCGCGGAGTTGGCATGGATGCGGGCCTGGAAATTCTTAGGCACATCAAGACCGAAGTCGGCGTTCCGGTGGTCACCGACATTCACGATCCCGCGCAGGTTGAAAGCGTGGCCGAAGTTGCGGACATGCTTCAGATCCCGGCCTTTCTCTGCCGGCAAACCGATTTGATTCTGGCGGCCGCGCGTTCCGGCCGCGCCGTTAATATCAAGAAGGGCCAATTTCTGGCGCCGGAAGACGCGCGCAACATTGTCGAGAAGGCACAGGCTGCGGGTTGCGAACGATTAATGCTGACTGAACGCGGCGTGAGCTTTGGCTATAACAATTTAGTTGTCGATATGCGTTCGTTTCCGATCATGGGCGAGTTCGGCGTGCCGATTGTATTTGACGTGACGCATTCGCTTCAGCTTCCGGGTGGTCTGGGTAATGCAACTGGGGGATTGTCGCAGTACATCGAACCACTCGCGCGTGCCGGGGTGGCCTGCGGAGTCGATGCGGTGTTCATGGAAGTTCATGACGCACCGGAGCGGGCGCCGTCTGATGGCCCAAATATGTTGCCGCTCGCGCGCTTGGGCAGTCTGCTCGAGAATCTGCGCGATATTCAGGCGCTGGTTAATAACATGGGCAGTGCGCCCCGGAGCAGGGAAGCACGGCGCTAACAAGAAGTGCGATCGCTTTAGTTTTCTCGGACTTCGCTTCGAAAGCATGATTACGCACGGATTCAAAATTCATACTTACAATTTATGATCAAACGCAGAGCTTCGCTCCTGTTTCTAATTCTCATCTTCGCCATATTGTCCGGCGCGCACGCGCAGGATGAACTTCGCGCTGCGTGGCAGGCAACTAATTTCGATATTACAGTGAACAGCCTGGACGCAGAGCGCGCCTTGAATGCGCGGGCCGTCGTTACTTTGCGAAATGTTGGCCGCGGCGCCGGATCGACGTTGAGTTTACGTATCAATTCGAAGGCTGAGATCAAATCTCTGAGCATCGCTGGCGCGACCGCGGCCTATAAGTCGCTGCCGGAGAGTCGTGGAGGCGCGCAACGTCTAACAATTACGTTGCCAAACGCAATCGGACCAAACGAAAGCGTGATCGCAACCGTCGAGTACCGGCTGCCCGTGGCGGAAAATTCAGGTCTCGCCGCTATTTCACCGGTAGCGTCGCAGTTCTTGCCTATGTCGCTATGGTATCCGTCGGCCAACACTCCGTTCGCAGTGCGAGGCGCGGACTATGCTCCGTTTCGCCTGACTGTTAATGGCGCCAATGCAATTTCGTCGGGAACCGAAAAGAGCACGGGCGGCAACAGTCTGTTCGAGCAGTCGCTTAATGGCCAACCGTTCTTTGTCGTCGGCGCGTGGGACCGGGTCGAAGGGAGCGGCAATGCGAAAGGAATCAATGCCTTTGTGCCGAAGGGCGCAAACGCAGATGAACAGAAACAGGCAGAGGCACTGATTGCGCTGGCGAATGATGCGCGGACATTCTATGTCGGTATGCTCGGACCGGCGCCGGCGGTTCCTTTGCGTTTGGTCGCGGTCGCACGTGGAGCGGGATTTGATGACGCAGGTACGATGCTGATCACTGAGGGAGCCTTTCGGCGGAGAAAAGTCGACTCAGTCACTGCTCTGGGAATTGCCGAAGCTGTAGCGCGGTTATGGATAGGGGCGGAAACGCCGGTGCGTGGCGAGGGATACGGCGTCTTGCGGGAAGGCCTGGTGCGGTTTGCGGCATCGCTGTTTATCGAAAAGCAATTTGGCGCCGAGGCAGCTGAGGCTGAGCGCGGCCGGCAGAGACTCTCATATTCAGCAATCGCGAAACGCGATGCGCCCCTTGCGCTGACGACGTTGCTGGATGGAGGGATCTATCTCAATTCGGTGGCTAACAAGGGCGCCATGGTCTGGCGGCTGGCAGACCACGTGTTAGGGCGGGATGAATTCGTGGCCGTGGTGCGGGGTCTGCTGTCCAGCGCGAAGAGCGACGCGGAAGGATTATCACTGGCGCGGACCCGACGCGCTTTGGTTGAACGGGGCGGGGCGTCGATGAAAACCCTGCTTGACCAACAACTCGATCAATCTACCAACATGGATCTGATGGCCGGGTTGCCGCACATCGAAGGCGGACAGTGGGTCGCGGCCCTACGAAACCTGGGCTTAACAGATGTGACGGTGAGTGTGATGGGGACCACCGATACTGGCCAGCAAGTAATAATTCAGGCAGCAATCCCGGCTCACGATTTTGGTCAGGCGACTTTCAAGAGCACTACCAGGATTGTGCGCGTGGAAGTGGACCCGGAAAAATTTTATCCGCAAACGGATTATGCTGACGATGTGGCGCCCAGGGTTTTAGACCTGGCGGCTGCTCTGGCTGAAGCCACCCGATTGTTTGGGGCGCAGGAGAACGCCAAGGCAGAGGCGCTGGCGCGCGAAATGCTCGTCAGTTCGCCTCGGATGCAGGAAGCGCGCATTGTCCTTGCGCGGGCATTGCTGGCGCAAAGCAAAACTGATGAGGCTGAACGCGAATTTCGCCAGTTGGCCGGCGAGCGTCTGCCAACGCCGACAGCCGAGGCCTGGTCCAGTATCGGACTTGGCGAAATTGCCGTGCGACGTGGTCGGGCCGCGGAAGCAGCGCGTGATTTCAACGACGCCGTGCGCGCGGATGCCGAATATGCTTCGACAATATACGCGCGGGCCGCTCGCATTCGCGCCGAAGCGGCAGCTAATGCAATACCCGCCATCGATGAGGCGGCCAGGACTTTTGTCGCTCAGCTTGATGCCGCGCTTCGCAGTGGGCGGCAAGCGGAACTAGCGCCGATGATCGTCGCGGGAGAGTTGACCGGGTTTATTCGCGGCGCCGTCGGCACGCAACCCGAAGCCTGGCAGACTCGGGTGCTGCGAAGCGAACAAATCGATGCGAACCGCCTGGCGCTCGACGTGGCTCTGAGCAGCAGACAACTAGGAGTGGATCATGCGGGCACGGCCGTCTTCATACTGGCTCGGATGGGCGGAGCCTGGAAATTGAATGCGATTGATTTCTTTGAAGTGAAATGAGACGGTAGGGCCGTGAGCCGTAAGCGGTGAGCAGTAGTCAGCCCATATCACGGCGGATCGGAAATGAGGTCAGTACCACCTGCGTAAGCGCGTGAGTCCAGGAGGCCTCATTGATCCATCCGCGCATGCGGATGGTACTGACTCAAATCTAATACTTGAAATGAATGAACTGCACATAAGACTAGACCTCCTGCGCAGGCGGCTTCGCACGCTCGAATCCTGCGCGGTAGCGTTTTCCGGCGGGGTCGATTCGACCTTCGTCTTGAAAGTCGCGCAAGAGACGCTGGGTGCGCGGGTGATTGGCGTGACGGCGCTCAGTGAATCGCTGCCGTCTGGCGAACTGGAAGAGGCGCAGGCTCTCGCGCGCAGAATTGGCGCTCGCCACGTGGTGCTTCGCACATTTGAAACGCGGGATGAAAACTATCTGGCTAACGCGGCCAATCGTTGTTACTTTTGCAAGACCGAAATGTATACGCGTATTAGCGACTTTGCGCACGCCGAGCGGCTGGTTGCAGTGCTGGACGGCTTGAATCAGGATGATCTGCAGGATCGCCGGCCTGGCAGGGCAGCCGCGATCGAGCGTGGGGTGATTTCACCTTTGGTCGACGCCGGATTAACCAAGGCTGAGATCCGCACGCTTTCGCGCGAAATGGGATTGCCGACCTGGGACAAGCCGGCGTTGGCTTGCCTGTCGTCGCGTATTCCGCACGGTACTCCGATTAATCTGCAGGCGCTTAGTCAGGTCGACCGGGCTGAAACATTTTTGCGAAAACTCGGCGTAGGTCAGGTGCGTGTTCGACACCACGGCCGCCTCGCACGGATTGAAGTTGAACCAAAGGATTTTACTCTGCTGAGATTGAAGGAAGCCGAAATCAATGCCCATCTCAACACGCTCGGCTTCGCCGAAGTGGTGCTCGACCCGGCGGGATATCGCACCAGCAATCCAAACTCGCCGGCCGCTCAACTCTAATGCAAGCCGAACTGCTCCGCGATCTCTTGAACGAAGTGCGCGCCGGGACGCGCACGGTTGAAAGTGCGTTGGATCGTCTGCGTGATTTGCCGTTTGAGAATCTTGGCTACGCACGGCTCGATCATCATCGCGCTTTGCGCACAGGCTTTCCCGAAGTTGTGTTCTGCGAAGGCAAATGCACCGATCAGATTGTTGAGATTCTGGAGAGACTCGAGCAAAAGCATTCCTCAATTATGGCGACCCGCGCCTCGAGCGAAGTCTACAATGCAGTAGTCGCGCGGATTCCGTCGGCAAGTTATTTCGCGAGCGCCCGGATCATTCAGATTGGGGTCAACGGCGCTGAGCCAACCGAAACCACAGTGCTGGTTGTTTGTGCGGGGACCGCCGACGTTCCGGTTGCTGAAGAGGCCGCGGTCACTGCCAGTGCGCTGGGCAGCCGGGTTGAGAAGCTCTACGACGTGGGGGTCGCGGGGGTTCATCGGCTGTTGGCCGCTCGTGATAGATTGAACGCCGCGAATGTCATCGTGGTGGTGGCGGGAATGGATGGCGTGTTGCCGACGATCGTCGGCGGCCTCGTGGCGGCGCCAGTGATCGCGGTGCCGACGAGCATAGGATACGGAACTGGTTTAGGCGGAGTTAGCGCGTTGATGACAATGCTGAATGCGTGCGCGCCGGGCATTGCGGTGGTGAATATTGATAATGGTTTTGGCGCGGGTTATCTCGGCCACTTAATCAATACTCGCGGTAAGTCAGAACCACCTGCGGTAGCGGGTGGCTGATTCTCAGATTTAACTTGGCTGTGAAACTCGAAACTCGAAACTCAAAACTCGAAACTGACGAGCTCAATCGCCGGGCCCGGCGCATCAAGCTTCTCTTAATGGACTGCGACGGCGTGCTCACTGACGGTCGTCTGGAGTTGCTGGAAAACGGCGACGAGCAGAAGTCCTTTCACGCGCGCGACGGGCAGGGAATCTCTCTTTTTCATCGGGCGGGCTTGAAGACTGGAATAATCTCTGGCCGTACTTCCAGCGCCGTCGAACGCCGGGCTCAGGATCTCGACGTGGGGTATGTGAGACAGTACGCCCAAGACAAGGTGAAAGCGCTCGAGGAGATTCTGGCTCTGGCGCAAGTCACGCTCCATCAGTGCGCGTTTATTGGAGACGACCTGGCCGACATCCCGGTTATGGACCGCGTTGAACTAGCCTTTGCCGTCGCCGATGCGGCGCCAGAGACAAAACAGGCCGCGCACTTTGTCACTGAAGAAAAGGGTGGACACGGCGCCGTCCGCGAAGTGACCGACCTAATTCTCAAGGCGCAAGGGCGGTGGGAAGAATTGATGAAACGGTATATTGGTTGATACGCATTTAGCCTGTATGCGAGTCGTCAGCAAATATATTCTCTGTGCAGCAGCATCCTTTCGCGAGCCAGCGGTGTTTAGTCTTGTCGCCCTTCGTTGACTTTCACTGCATGACCAAATAATCTTTGGTCGATTGAGCGGGCGTAACTCAATGGTAGAGTGTCAGCTTCCCAAGCTGGAGGTTGCGGGTTCGATCCCCGTCGCCCGCTCCAGTTTCCTCAGTGAATTTGCAAAGGCTGATCGTTGATTGCGTTCAAAACCACGACCGTCCCCCAAAACTTCCCCCATCTTCTTCGGAAATCACAATAACTCCTACAATACGGGCTGTGCCGTACATAATACTAAACGCTTAGCGGCAATCGCGCCGCTCTGAATTTTTGGATCCTTCGAGGTCGCAAGGGGCTTATTTTAGAAATCCCGCAAAAGCTAAAATAAGCCGGCGATAACGCGCGGCTCATTAAGGGGAATGTAATTGGACAGTCGCAGATTGCGTCATCGGACAATGTCAGAAAAACAGGTCGTTATTTCTGATATTAGAACTGATGAAAGTAAGCAAGATCGAGTTTCGCGCACTCTCCCTTGATTGAATGAGACGGCCGGGGGAGGCTGGAAAATTAACGTGGGATTGCACCCTTTTTCTTACGCTTGAGACTACAAAACAGCCCAACGCTTCCCACCGAGGATGATTAACGCGTTCAGAACCGAGACAAAGAGTCATTTCATCATGGTGTGAGTGACGATCCATGCAGCGATATCGTCGATCACTTCTTTCGGGACATGGTTTGATTTCTGGTATTCGGAGCCGGAAGATGGGCCAGTGCCCGGCATGAAGAGATGATTAAGCGCGGGGTAGAGTTTGAAGGTTGCATTCGCATGACCGGAGAGTGCCTTTTTCCAACCTTCAAAATCCGCCATTCGCACCTGAATGTCCCGCTCGCCTTGCAACACGAGAATTGGAATCTTCAACATCGCGGCAGTCTCGCCCGGCTTGTAGCCACGCAAGTCGAGGACGTAGGAAGCCGGAACCGGAGAGCCCAGCAGATGGACGGTCATGCCCGGTTTCAGATCCGGATTGCGCCATTCACCCATCTCTTTTTCGGCCGCTTCGATCTGCTTTTCTCCTTCCGGCGTTACTTTGCCGCTGAGTGAAACGCCATAGCGAACCTGCTCGACCACCAGATCTTCCACCGGCCGAGTATTGCCTGCCAGCAAAACCAGCCCGGCTATCTTTGTGTTGCCCGTGGCGATCCGCGGTGCGATGTAGCCGCCGAGACTATGACCGAGAACGCAGATACGCTTTGGATCTATCCCCTGAGTTGCGGCCCAGCGGAAAAGCGGCTCACCTTATACATCCGACGATCGTCCGAACCCAATCAGTGTCTATGGAGAAACGAAGCTTGGAGGGGAACGCGCGGTAACCGCCATTTCGCGGCGATGTTTTATTACAGTTACAGCTCATGACCTTTCTAGGGTATTGTTTCTTGGTTTGAGGAGATCATTCGATGTTGATAGCTATAGCCGGGCCATATTCGGCAGAGATGGCGGAACAACGTCGGCAGAATCTTGACGCGCTGAATAAGGCTGCAGCCGCTGTAATGATGCGGGGCCACATCCCAGTCGTTGGTGTCAACGCTGCGCTGCCCGTTCTGGAATGGCTTGAGATGGGGGCGGATCGCTATGAGTCTATAATGGCTATCTCATTGGCCCTCGTCGACCATTGCGAAGCTCTCTTGGTGATCGGTGAATCTCCAGGTGCGAATCGAGAGCGAGAGTTGATTAGATCGAAGGGATTGCCCATCTACACTGATGCGGCCGACATACCGATCGGATCGGCGTACCAAAGTCCCCAACGAGTCACCTAACGTCGCCGGGCCGTTGCATCGCTTCGTCTCGCTCGCGAAAATTAACGTTGGATTGCTTGAGACTCTTCGATAAGATTCTTCAGGATTCAGTTTGAGGAGTATTACCTATGGAGATTTGCCACACACAGTCTATCTTTCCAAGCAGCGTCATACAAACACGAGACGTATCGGGTTTTCAAATGATGGAGGGGTTGTATTATGCAAATACGAAAGTTCCCACACACTCACATGAGCAAGCCGTTTTTTGCATCGCCCTAAAGGGACGCTGTTCCGAAGTCTATGGCAGCCAGGTTCGGGATTATCAACCACTCACGGTACAGTTTCTTCCCCCGAATGAAACTCACTCGTTGGAAATCTCTTCATTGGAGGTGCAAGCCTTCAGCGTAGAAGTCGCGCCTCAATGGTTCGAACGGACACGCGAATACTCTCTGTTCCTTGATAAATCGGTGCATTCTCGTGGGGGGTTGTTGAGCCGGCTTTTCATGGCCCTGTATAAAGAATTTCGTCAAATGGACGACGCTTCGCCTCTCGCCGTCGAAGGTCTCGCGCTTGAAATGCTCGCAGAAGTTTCACGTTGCCAGATCAAAATCTCAGACTGCAAGCCCCCGCAGTGGTTGGTCCAAGCCCTGGATCTTCTCCGTGAACAATTCTCCGAGCACTTGACTGTGGCTCAGATCGCAACTTCAGTCGGCGTACATCCGGTTCATCTGGCCCGCGGATTCCGCCGGTTTCGTCGTTGTAGCATCGGAGAGTACATTCGCCATCTTCGCATCGAACACGCCTGCCACGAGCTTTGTGCGTCCGATACTTCGCTGGCAGCAATCGCTTCCGCCGCTGGGTTTTCCGACCAGAGTCACTTTTCCAGAACCTTCAAACGCTTTATGGAAATGACTCCCGCCCAATACCGCCACGCCTTTTGCCGAAGTTAATCCCGTTCCATGAAGTTTCGGTTGTTCAATACACTGGCTGGACGGACGGACTAGACTCTGCCTGCTCGCATTCGGGATGAGTGTGCTCAGGGTAAGGCGACCTATCCTTGAGTCAACATGAAATCAATCATGCGGATCCCAGAAAGGCACTTGCCAATCTGGGTAGCGGGGGAAGCCCTTGGGGGTGTCCGCACTCGCCGACTTCCCTCGCTTAGTATTTTTGCTTGGCTCTAGTTAGGAAATCACCTTATTCAGGGTCAAGGCGATAGAAGTTTTTGAGGAGGCCCGAACATCATGAAGCGTTCCAATCTATGGTTGTTATGTGTCGCTAGTCTTGCCACGTTTCTGGCGGCCTCAGTGCCCGGTGCCAATCCGCGGGCAAAGCCCGACGAAATACTAGTTCTTACAAACGTGACGGTGATCGATGGAAATGGCGGCCCACCTGTTCCTAAGATGACGGTGGTAATCTCGGGTGAGGGTATTGCAGACATGTTTGCCAGCGGAAAGAAGCGGATTCCTGCGGGTGCGACGGTGATGAATCTGACCGGGAACTATTTGATTCCCGGCTTGATCGATTCGCATTACCACTTCATGCTCGGCATGCGCAGCAAGGAAGAGGAAGACGCTCTGCATCGCTTTGCATTCCTGGGTGGCCTAACCACGGTGCGTGACATGGCGGGCGACGCGATCGCCCTTGCGGAGTTGGCTAAGACGGCCGCCAACGGAACCTTCGAGTGCCCGCGAGTGTACTACTCCGCGTTAATGGCTGGTCCGTCACACCTGCTGGGTGACCGGCGCGTCGATCAAATCTCACATGGACGGCCCCGAGGCGAAGCACCATGGGCCAGAGCCATAACGCCGGAAACTGATATCGCCAAGGCTGTCAGCGAAGCTAAAGCCAACGGCGCCACTGGAATCAAGATTTACACCGATCTGGCTCCCGAAATCGTGGCGAAGATTACCGCCGAAGCTCACCGGCAAGGTCTCAAAGTGTGGAGTCATGCGGCGATTTACCCGGGCAGGCCAAGCGATGCTGTCCGCGCAGGGGTCGATGCGATCTCGCACAGCAATTTGATTATCGCGGAAGGGATGGAGAAAGTTCCGCAGCAATACGCCGGTAGTTATCCATTACTTGATTACAACTCAGCGGGCGTTGAATCGAAAGCGATCAGCGACTTATTGAAATTGATGCTCGTGAAAGGAACTTTTCTTGATCCGACTATGGTTGTTATCTCTCAGTTGGAAAAGACTGAGAAGGGGAAAATATTTCAAGACCCCCAACAGATGGCCCAGTGGTCGTACATGTTCACGATGCGCGCGCACATCCGCCGGATACCGATCGTCGCTGGCACTGACGTTCAGGAAACTCCGGCAACCCGGCAGTTTCCTAACATCCATACTGAGATGGAGTTGCTGGTTACGAAAGCCGGATTAACGCCAATCGAAGCGATCACCGCGGCAACGCGAAACGGTGCGCAAGTGCTCGGTATCTCAGATTCCTATGGAACCATTGCTCCGGGAAAGATTGCTGACCTGGTGGTTCTAACTGCCGACCCCAGCACGGACATTAGGAATACAACAAAGATTGCCTACGTTATCAAAGGCGGCAAAGTGCACAAGAGAGAAGTTGCGGTAGGTTCGGAAGAGAAGGATGACTTGAGCGCTGTGGGAGAGTTACGTAATCTGGTGCGCATTTGGGACGAAGCAGATGTGAACGGCGACGCGGCAACTCTGGATCGCCTCCTGGCTGATGAATTCGCCTTTGTCGGTGGACCCGACAAAGCGCAATACCTGGCATCGATCAAATCCAAATCGCCCGACACGTATGTTAAGTCTGCGGTGAGTAATGATGTGCGAGTGCAGGTTTATGGGGATACTGGAGTCGTAACCGGACTCGATACAGTCAAAGGAAAAAACAAGGGTCAGGGTTATGAGAATAAGTACCTATACATGGACGTGTGGGTTAAGAGGTCGGGACGATGGCAATGCGTTAAGACTTACTCAGCGCTGAGCGGAAAGAATTAGTCAGCCCCAATCCGGTTATTCGAGCGGAGTGGAGGAAGATAAAGAGTATGAAGAAACTGATATTCGGTATCAGAACTCGATTAGTTAGCGCGGTCATTCTGCTGAATCTGTTAAGTTCCATCACGGCGATGGCGCAGGGCCCGGCGACACTCCCCACCGACAAGATCGCAAAGATCGAAGCCGCAATCACGGCACTGATGTCGAGTAAACACATTCCAGGGCTCTCAATCGCCATCGTTAGTAATAATCAACTTCGTTGGCAGAGCGGCTACGGCATTGCCGATCTGGAAAACTCCGTTCCAGCCAAAGCCGTTACGGTTTATCGCATTGCCTCGGTCGCAAAACCGATCACCGCTGTTGCGGTAATGCAGTTGGTAGAGAGAGGCAAACTCGACCTGGATGCTCCGATTCAAAAATACGTTCCCACATTCCCAGCAAAACCTTGGCCGATAACTACTCGTCAGTTACTCGGACATCTGAGCGGCATCCGGAATTACAAGCAAAACGAATTTCCCAATCAGGCTGACAGCACACGTTTTTACAACAGCCTGACTGAGGCACTAGGCATTTTCAAGGACGACCCGCTGGATTTCGAACCGGGCACGAAATTCTCGTACACGACCTACGGCTACACCCTGCTGGGCACAGTAATCGAGGGCGCGTCTGGAATGTCATACGTGGATTACATGCGCGAGAATGTTTTCAAGCCGGCTAAGATGGGTCTCACACAAGTGGACAGTGTTTATGACATCATTCCGAACCGTGCGCGCGGCTATCATCCGAAGGTCTACGGCAAGTTCGATGGTAATCTGCGAAACGCGGATCTGGCTGACACCAGCTATAAGATACCCGCCGGAGGGCTCGTGTCGACGGTAGAAGACCTGGCCAACTTTGCTATCGCTGTACAAAACGGCGTGTTGATAAAGAAGGAGACTTTCGAGCAGATGTCCACGCCTCAAAGGACACGCGACGGCAAGGCGACCGCTTACGGTCTCGGTTGGTACATTGACGGATTAGGAGATAGAAAAGGACTAGTGTGGCACGGCGGCGTGCAAGCGGGTGTAACAAGCATGCTATTCATATTGCCCAGAGAACGCTTTGGACTTGTGATACTAACCAACCTTGAGGGAGGAGGAAGGTTGGGACTAGAGACTCTACTGAATCAAATATCCGACATCATGCACCCGTAAGGCGACCCGCGCGCAAACTAGTCGTGCACTTTCACTAAAGGCAGCCTCGTGAAAAGGAAAACCTCACCCGGTGTATGTTGGCGGATGAAAAAAGGCGCAATCCAACAAATCGTTTGGACGCGAGCGGCGAGAGCGTGTTTTGTAACTTGATTCGTGCGGCGATGCTTGATTGAATGCGCCGCCGCGTCAACTCAACCGTTAGACCTCTTGGTGAGGCAAGTCCAGTAAGCGATTCTAATGTCTTCATTCTTGTCACAAGGATAGCGGGAGTGTTGATAGAGAAGAGAGTTTCTGAGTTCTCAAAATTAAGCTCCGCTAGATTACTGAAGAGGAGAACAATTGTGAGACTAATATGGATTTTATTAATTTTGACAGTAATCTGCGGTACAACTGTTTTGACTGTACTCGGTCAGCAAACGACCGCCTCGCAGCCGCAGCAATACTACGACATCCCTATCAACATCGAAGCTCCCGTCCAACCCATTCCTGTAAAAGGCGCGGACGGAAAGTGGTATCTGGTTTATCATTTGTTCCTGACCAATCTCGGATTCTCCGATTTGACGCTCAAAAGGGTTGAGGTTTCCGATGCGACCCGTAAAAATGTTTTAGTCCGCTATGCGGATAAAGAGCTTGCAGAGTATTACCGTTTTAGAACACTGCTTCCCACTCCGCCGCGCTCGGAGATGCCGAACAAACAATACCCCAGACAGATTTTGAGCGGGCGCACTGGAGTTCTTTTCTTTTGGTTGACGATTGATTCTCCCACTGCGATTCCGGCGAGTTTGAAACATCACTTTGTTTTTGAACTGAATCCGCTGATCAAACTGCTTCGCGGTTTTGCTTCCGACCGAGAGGGCGGCGAGATGACTTTAGACGATTACAACGTTTTGGTTAGTAACGACCAGCCCGTGGTCATTGGCGCACCGCTGCGCGGGGGCGACTGGCGGTGCGGCAACGGTCCAGCTTACAACTCAATTCACCAGGTTTTAACCATCAGAGGCGGAAACGTTCGCATTGCACAGCGATTCGCCTGCGATTTCAATAAAGTTGATAAGGAAGGCAACACACTGCCGAATCCTTTTCCCGACGAGATAACGAACAAGATGTTTTACGGCTACGGCGCGGAAGTTCTGGCGGTAGGCGACGGCAAGATCGTTTTCGTCAAAGACGGCATTCCGGAAAACGTGCCGCAAGCAACAGGAGAGATAAAACCCGCCGTGCCGCTAACGCGCGAAACCAATGCCGGTAATTGGATCGCGATTGACTTAGGAAATAATCGGTATGCCTTTTACGCCCATCTGCAACCGCACAGCATTCTGGTTAAAGTTGGAGATAGAGTCCGCAAAGGTCAGGTCATTGCACTACTCGGAAATTCAGGCAACGCCGTCGGGCCACATCTGCATTTCCATGTTGGAAACGAATACCGAATAAACGGCGGCGATTTCAACGGGAATGAAGGTTTGCCGTTTGTCTTTGACTCGTTTGTAGTTGGCCGACAAAAACATGAAATGGAAATACCAATTAACAATACCGTTATGCAATTTCAGTAGAAATGTTTGTTGCGGAAAAACTGTCTATTCAGGCGAGGTCTGAAAATCGTTGGACGCGAGCGGCGACAGCGTGTTTCGCATCATGACTGGTCCGGCGATGCTTGATTGAACCACTGACATGAACGCTGACCGTAACGCTTCACAAATAGGATTTTGGCGAATATCGAATACTGATAACCTCGAATTATTGAAGGTCTCCGTTAATGAATATTATTATCCGCGTCACATACACCCAGAATATTCTATCGTGCTGATGCTTCAAGGGGTGGAAACTACTATCTGCCGAGGCATGACCTACAAAGCATATCCCGGCGACTTATTACTAATTAACGCCGAAGAAGCGCATTCGAGCACCTCGATTAGGAGCAGTTATTGGGCAATTAAGATAAGTCAAAAAATGCTTAGCCGAGTTTGGTCTCAGATGACTGGAGGAAATCGCAACGAACCATATTTTCCCGAACTGATCGTCGATGACCCCACAGTGTTCCGATTATTGTTAAATCTCTACCTCAAACTGGAACAAAACATATCGTCTCTCGAAAGGGAGTCCGAGTTCTTTTCCACGATAGGAGTGCTGAATTCCTTGATCTAATGGTTGAATGGACCGTGTTGCGCGTCAGAATTATTTCGTAATCCTAAAAGGAGCAAACCGATGAAGATCATCTCTTTTATCTTTGCGCTGGCGATGGCCTCGACTCTCTGTCTTAGCCAGACGAAAAGTAATGAAGTAACTCCATTAAGTGCCGCCGAGCAGGAGATCGTCAATTTGGAGCGTGAGCGCCTTAAGGCCTTTGCTCTGGCTGACAAGGCAGCCTTCGAGCGACTTGTTACCGATGATCTCACCATGACGCACGGTTATGGGGAAGTCTTCAACAAGACGCAAGAAATGGCGGTCATGAGAGCGTCTACCCCCGAGCGCCCGCTCCCCGCACTCTCCATCGAAGATCCGAAAGTGAAAATTTACGGCGATGCGGCGGTCATAACGGGCAGCCTGGTGGAGACTAACCGCGACGGCAGGCGTGAATTGGTCCTTCGTTTTACCAATACTTACATTAGGCAAAAACAGCAATGGCGATTGCTGGCCGGACAATTGACTGTTCTGTCACGTGAGCGCGCCTCGACCAAAGTGGACCCGAAAATCTACGATGCCTATGTTGGGCAGTATCAGAATCCTGGCGGTCCGGTTCTTACGGTTACGAGAGAGGGTGACAGACTTATGGTCGAGGTAGGTGGGCAGAAGCTAGAGTTGTTTGCAGAATCAGAAAACCCTCCTCGTATTCGTCAAAGATGAACAAGGTCATGTAGTTCGTCTCATTAATCGCCGTCCAAACGGTAACATTATTCAAGCGACGAAAATTAAGTGAGGGTTACGTGGAAGCTTTACTCCGGATTCCAAACAGCGGCCCCCGAGGACTCGTCATCAGGTGGCTCCTAAATCTTGCGCGTCGACAGATCGCCGTTGAAGCGCACGAGTCATAGTTCGCAGCCGAACACATCGTTGCAGGTGAGCCGCGGTAGCGCTTCTCTCAACTTGAAAGATAGAATCCACCTGTGTGCCGGCGCGCGGCCATCTGAACTCTGACGTTCGGCTGCTTTCTCTACAACCAGGGATGTCGGGAGTTGTGTGTTCAAAGTCTTGGAACTTTCATCTCTCTTCCGCGTGAATTAAGAGAATAAAGTCTGCCGATCTAACCCTTCGCTAATCTAGCCGCGCACGAGGAGAATAAAAAATGCTTCGGAAGAACGTAGGCTCTGAAAGAGTCTCTCTATCACTGGCAACACTCGCGTTTCTGTTTATCGGGCTGTTCTTTATCAGCCCATTATCAAGCGTAGCCCAATCGCAGTCTCCGTATTCCCAGGGTAGTACAACAACCATCGACCCGGCTGCTGTCGAAGTGCTCGAGAAACACATTGCGGCTATCGGTGGGAGAGAGGTCAACCAGGCAGTTAAGACTTCAGAGTTGCAGACGGAAGCGGAAGTCTTTGGAATGGTTAACAAAGCCACGCGCCTCGAAGACAGAGTCACCGGACGTTTTTACCAAAGGACAGAGGGGCCCAACGGATCAGTAGAGATGGGCTTCGATGGCAAACGGGTTTGGCAAAGGACGCCGAGCTTCAGGGGCTACTTGTCAGAAACGGATCCTGCTACCAAGCGAGTAATGTCCAGGGAAGCATCTTTGCTTGAATACAAAGAGAGCGGAAAAAGATTCGCTCGTTTGCCGAACGAAAAGATAGAAGGCAAGGAATACTCCGTTATCGAGAGCACGACAACTGATGTAGTCTCAGGGCAGCAAGTACCGATCAAGTACTATTTCGATCCGGCGACCTTTCTACTCAAGCAAACAGTGCGGGGAGCCGCGGTTACGCAAAAGACAATCTTTGACGACTATCAAAAAGTCGACGGGATTATGGTGCCTTTCACGAGAATTCAGGAAACCCCGCAAGTTACAATTAAAGTAAGAGTAAAGAGCGTTAAATATAATGTCACCATCGATCCCACCAAATTCGACTTTCATGAAGACTCACCAAAACAAGAGAGTCAAAAACTATCGGCCAAACAAGAGGAAGCACGAGTTCCGCTTGCTCAGCCAGAGAACAGCGCGGCCCAATTGCTGCCGGAGGTAACGCGCGCCGAGACATTTGAATTCGTTTGGGGAAAGATCAATGACACTTATTGGGACAGGTCGTTCAATGGGGTTAATTGGAAGGCGATTCATGACAAGTATTTTCCGCTGGTTAAGGTTGCGGCGAGAAGTGACGAATTCCATAGGTTGCTTAATCAAATGGTCGGGGAACTTCACGTCTCTCACGTTAGAATCATGCCACCGGGAGCCGTCGTGGGCTTGGCCTCCCGTGCTTCAGATTTAAAAAACGGCGGGGTCGGGCTAGAGCTTCGCTGGATTAACAATCAACTTCTCATCGTCGATGTGGAACCTGATTCTCAGGCACAAGCTGCGGGAATTCGTCGCGGGTTTGTTATCTCGACTGTGAATGGTAAAACACCGCAGGTCCTCTATACCGAGTTTTTCAAGAAGAATCCTGGATTTCCCTTGAGAGAAGAAATCTCACGCGTGAGATCAGTTGACGCAGAAGTGAGAGGGAGTCCGAACACCAACCTAACCTTGGATGTTCTTAATGACCGAAACGAGATTGTCAAACTGGCGCTAGAACGAAAAGCACATTCATTAGGCGCTAGTTTTGAATCTAAGCGATTAGAGCAAAATATCGGATACATTAAATTTAATGCCTTCTTCGGCAACGTGCTGGAGAGATTCCAAGCAGCCGTTCGAGAATTGCGAGAGACAAGAGGGCTGATCATTGATTTACGAGGAAATCCGGGGGGAGCAGGTGACATGGCCCCTGCGATCGCAAACATCCTATCCAAAGGCGGGGGCTCTCTCGGCATTTCGAAATTCCGGTACGAATCGAGATCTTTTGCTTACAGGGGTAGCGGAGCCGAAGCATACAAAGGTTTAGTGGTGTTACTTGTAGATGAACTATCCGGAAGTACATCGGAGGTTTTTGCCGGAGGTTTGCAAGAGAACAATCGGGCAATGGTGATCGGCACTACAACAGCTGGAGCTGTCCTCCCTTCACTCGTGGAAGTCTTACCTACGGGCGGAGCGCTCGTGTACGTCGTTTCAAATTTTCAGACGCCGAATGGCACCGTACTTGAAGGGCGCGGCGTTATACCCGACATTGTGGTTCAACTCTCTCGTGCGGGGCTCTTGGGCGGACATGATGCGCCTCTTGAGCAGGCCAAGGAAGTTATCAGAGTAGGAAAGATTGTTGCCAGATCCGAAAGAACGCAGCCGAACAAATTGTTGCCGGTGAGCCGCGATTGCTTAGGCTTGATCAAATCTTTATTCTCTCAGGTCGTCGCGACTCGCGCGGCCACCTGAGCCGTGCGGCGGCTCGTCGACATAAAGTCTTCGGGATGTCATGCTCATAAAGCGGTTCCAATTTCTATTTTGGCTCGTGGCGCTGTTCTATTCTCCCTTTCCCAACAGAGCTCAAGATCTTAAAGAAGACACGGTTCGCGTCAGCACTCGCGTTGTGTTCGTCGACACTCTGGTTCAGGACAAGCAGACCGGTGCGCCAGTTGCTGACCTAACGCGCGAGAATTTTGAGGTGTTGGCGGACGGAAAACCGCGCGCGCTTTCATACTTCAGCCGCGCCGGCGAGGGCCGCCGCCGTCCGCTGGCGCTGTGCTGGTCCTTGATTTGGGGGTAAGCCGTAATACCGGCGAATATCTGCGCCGCGCCGAGGTTCTGGAGTCGGTGAGCAGGGCGCTGAAAAATTTGTCTCCTGAAGATGAGGTCGCCGTTGTGGCTTCGCTCGGGGGCCCCGGCGCGCCGCTGAAAACGCTAACTGACTTCACCCGCGATCGGACGAAGATGACGGAGGCGTTGGCGACGGTGCGAGAGCTTCCGGCGCCGCAGCCGAGGTACTACAGCGAGGAGTTGGAGAACGTCACTCAAATGGCTGAGCGCGCGGCCAGGGAACGACCCAACTCGCAAATCATCGTTCTGCCTACTACTATTCTTTTCGCGCCGGCGGCTGTTTCGCAACGCGATAAGATTGCCGCCAGGCTAATTCGAGCCAACGTCTTCTACAGTCCGTTGATTAGCGACGCGAGTAAGGGAACTATGCGGATGGCTAAAGTTCCTGGAAAATACCCCGCGCCGCCACTTCCCGTCCTTGACGCGCTGGCACGCTTAGGCGGACTGGACAGCCACACGCCGCGATATCTCGCTCAACAAACGGGCGGTGAGACTACGCTTATTTACCAACCGGAGGACTATGGCGCCGCGCTCGAAAAGCTGATTGCCAGTTTAGCGGCGCGTTACAATCTCGGCTTCACGCTCAAAGAGAATGAGCAGGACGACGGGCGTATGCACAAGCTGGAAGTGAGAACGAAAGTGCGCGATGCAAAAGGCAGGGAGCGAAAGTTAGTCGTCAGGGCGCGTCGCGGCTACTACATGAAGATGCAAGAAGCGGCCGCTGCGAAGTGAGGGAGACGCAGGCAAGTTCGGTCGTACCTTTGTCACCGCCGAACCCTTCGAGTATGACGTTCGATCGCTGTTGTGGGTTGACCTTGGAGGAAGATTGACGTCGTGGAGGTAGCTATCTTTCCTGAAGCGTTTGACTGCTGGGCAAGAGCGCAACGCGACATTGTGGGCGTGGCCTTAGTCGGTTCACACGCTCGTGATACTGCGAACGAAGAGTCAGATGTTGACTTGATCATTTCCACTTGTCGTTTGGCGTTGCGCTTGATGACTTGGATAGCGTGTGCTGAAGTTTCACGATCGATGGGTCCGCTTTCGACGATTTCAGCCCAACCGAGGATGGCTTGAATCGGGCTTCGGAGTTCGTGTGAAATCAACGCCAGAAACTCAACTGGACTCCATTCACCACAACTATTGCCTTGGTCAGTTTTCAAAGGGAAGAGAACTCCTAATTCAATCTGCGAATTTCCAGGACTGTTCCATTTGAACTTCTTGATTTCACCATCTACGCCGCTCCCCGAGGCTGCGTCAACGAACCCTCGCGGGGCGTGGCGGAACTCTCAAGAGCGAATCGCGCGATTTGGTCTTTGCGTAGAAAAACGACGCCGGGCTGCTTTTGAGCGTAGACAATGAACTCTTCCAGAGCCCTGGTGCGAGCGGGACGACCTGTGATGCGGTCGTGAGCGCTGACGGACATCATGCGGCGACTTGTCGCCGCCTCGGCATACAACTGATCGAATTCGTATTTCAATTCGCTGGCGAACTCCGCACTCGTCCAATGACGGCCTTCATAGTTCACGATGTCATTCGTATGGATCGTATAGGGCACCACAACGAAGGGCTTATTCCGAACCGGGACCAAAAAAGGCTCATCACGACTGATATCGTCGATGTGATAGATAAACCCGAGGTCTTGCAGGATCTCGAGGGTGCGAGGCGTGCCACGTAGCCAGAAAGCGTTGAAGCCTACCGGGCGTGTACTGGTTGCGGTTTCGAGCGTCTTGATGCTCGCCTGGTAAGAGGTGCGCTCCTCCTCGGGCGTCATTGAGAACTGCGGCGTCCATGTCTGACCATGCCCGGCCGCTTCGTGCCCGCGCTCCACGATCTCTTTTGCCAGTTGAGGATTTCTCTCGACGGCCGCGCCGACCATGTGAGAAGTAACTTTCACTCCAACTCGGTCAAACATATCCAGCATTCGCGGGATTCCTTCTTTGAATCCATAGTCGTACCACTTGGCTACGGGGACATCCGGATACTTGGTGTCGATGGCCGGGAACGGACTTTCGGCGCCACGCTCGGGCTGTGCACCTGCTTCAAACTGCATTGAGAGGGAGACAACTAAGCGCGCTCCGTTCGGCCAAAGAGCACCTGACTTCTTCATTTCAGTTCTTTCCTTTCGAATTCGTTCCGAGCGGGAGGTTCTGGCTGCTGATGTCGTAACCATCGCCGCCGCGGTTAAGGTGCTCGCCTGTATGAATGTGCGGCGATCCATGATCTGCTCCTCCTACTTCTTCAAGGAAACGACACCTAGTTGTTCCAACAAGGTTAGGTTGTCTTCGAGATGCCAATCTTCAACAATCTTTCCACCTCGGATGCGCAGTATGTCGATGGCAAAGAATCTTACCGGCTTGCCGGTCGGAGCGTGGCCCATGAACTCACCTTTGTGAGTGCCGGTGAAGAGAAGGCGCGCGGTGATTTTATCGCGGCTAACCAACAGGTCTTCGATCGTGCAATGAAGATCGGGCACGGCACTTCGAAAAGTCTGCGAAGCGTAAAGCAACCCTTTGGGGCCTGCCGGTAGCGTGTTGTCACGAAAATCGTTGTCCACCGCTGCAGAGGCGTACTCAGTATTTCCCGTATCCCAGAACGCATAAAACAAACGTGCCGCTTTGATCATTTGCGCAGCATCTGCCGGAGATAGCGACCGATCAACCGTAATAGAATCAGGTTGCGGTAGCGACGGGCCTTGAGCCTGAACAGCCGCCTGAGTAGTAGCTATTGAGAGAAGCCCGCATATTATCGACCAATGCCATGTGGAATTCAGTTTCATGGGATTCTTCCTTATTTCTTTCTCGACGTTATCTCGAAATCACGTTGAGGGAGACCTATGCAACTTCGTTCATGCTTAGCGGAGACCACCGCTGCCGAAGATGATCTCTCCTGTGAGCCATCGGGCTTCGTCGCTGGCGAGAAAAGCAGCGATCAACCCGATGTCTTCCGGCATGCCGGTCCGACCCAGCGGAGTCAGCGCTTTGATCTCGTTCGCGACTTGCTCGTAGGTCTCCATAGCCCGCGCGCCCTCGGTGTCAATGACGCCAGGGTTTATAGAATTCACCCGGATGTGCTGCGGTCCGAGTTCCTTCGCGAGCACGCGGGTAATAGCGTCCACCGCACTCTTTGTTGCTGCGTAGAT
>WNFR01001732.1_pt1 | contig 36977 bp, 34 predicted proteins | sample 5400221 | NCBI WGS metagenome assembly WNFR01 (sample SAMN13153357, study PRJNA577476) | soil metagenome | isolation source: 40 cm soil under Madrone tree | place: USA:California | collected 2016-06-14 | reverse complement strand
TGAAAGCGTCGGCCAGGACCGAGCGCTCGATCCGGGGCGAGGCGACCGCCAGCGGGCCGGCTCCGCCGTGATAGACGTCCGCGCCCCGCTCATGGGTCTCGGCGCGCTTGAAGTAGGGCAAAAGCTCGGCATAGGACCAGCCGCTGAGCCCTTGCTGAGCCCAGTGATCGTAGTCGCGGGCATGTCCGCGGACATACATCATGCCGTTGATGGAGGAGGAGCCGCCGATGACCCGGCCCCGAGGATGGCCAAGCCGCCGGTTGTCCAGATGGGGCTCGGGCTCCGAGACATAGGCCCAGTTGAATCGCTCGGAAGACAGCAGCCGTCCCATGCCCGAGGGCATGTCGATGGCCCAGCTCCGGTTCACCGGCCCGGCCTCGAGCAACAACACGCGGACATCGGGATCTTCCGTGAGCCGGGCCGCCAGCACGCAGCCGGCTGAGCCGGCGCCCACGATGACGTAGTCGAATTCCGCCTTGTCGCCCCGACTAATCGGCGAACCCCTCACGGGCGAATCGCCTCATACACCAATTTGTGGAAATGATGGACCAGATGCTCGCTCTCGTTGCCGCGCTCGGGATCGACCATATAGCGGCCCTGGTCATAGCCGAAGGAACGCAGGCCCTTCTGCTGGGTGACGTTGAGCTGGATATCCTCGGGCCCCAATTCCTGGTTCATCCAGCGGATGGCCGCCGCGGTCACCTTCGGTTGCGGGCGATCCGGCGCGTAGTAGCCGAAGCGCAGCAGGGACTTCTCCGGCTCCAGCGGAATCATGACGAAGGTCCCGAGCATGTCGGTGAAGGGGAAGCAATAGAACGTCGTGTTGGGCCAGACGCCGATGTTGAAGAACCAATCGGTCTGAAAGCTTGCCCCCGCCAGCGGCTCGCCATAAGCCGAACTCACCCCCGGCTTGGGCGGGGCCATATAGGTCCACCATTTACCGTGGTCCTTCAGCCGGTATTGCCGGAAGTCAATCAGGCCCGCCAGATGCTTGTGCACCGGGCCGGAGCGATCGAAATGGTAGGCTTCGATCGAATTGTCCATGATCACTTTCCAATTGGCCGGCACGATCACGTCGACCTCATCGACCAGGCGCAGCCCATCGAGATCGGGAAAGAACCGCCGCATCTCTTTTTCCGCGCCGACCGTCAAGGACGACAGCGGCTCGGCCGCGGGGTCGAGATTGATGAAATAGAAACCGGCGAAGCGCTCGAGGCGGACCTTCTTCAGGGCGAATTCGCCCGGATCGAAATTCTCCAGCTTTTCGCTGCGCGGCGCGCGGCGCAGCGCGCCATCGTGGCCGTAGCACCAGGAATGATAGCCGCAGCGCAACAGGCTGGGCACCCGGCCGCGCCGCTCGCTCAATAGCCGGTTGCCACGATGCTGGCAGACATTGTGAAAGGCGCGCACCTCGCCGTCGTCGCCGCGAACGACGATGACGCTCTGATCGAAGATATCGAGTGTGACAAAGGCCCCCGTCGTGGCCAGTTCGGTCTGATGAGCGACCACATGCCAGGCCTTGTAGAAGATCGCATCGCGCTCCAGGCGATAGACGTCTGGGTCGTAGAAGAAACGGGCCGGCAGGGTATAGGCATGCGCCGGGTCGCCGATCTCCCAGCTCGTCTTCTTTTCCATCATCGAGTGGCCTCGTGGGAAATTCCTCCGCCGATCCAGCGGATGTGCCCGCTCATGGTAGGAGGCGCCCATAGACAGGCTTGATCTAATACGTCAATCTGATGTCGTATATGATCAAGCCATGAATCCTCCACCCGGACGCCCGGAATCATCGCCACACCCTAAAACCGGGGAGGACATCCGCCGTGTCGGCTTTGTCCTGTTGTCCAGCTTCTCCCATGTAAGTTTGGCGGCGGCGATCGAGCCGCTGTTCATCGCCAACTGGCTTTCTCAACGGGCGCGCTACGTCTGGCAGTCGTTGTCTCTCGAAGGCACGACAGTGGAAGCCAGCAACGGCTTGCGCTTTCGCGTCGACGAGACGATCGCCGGGTCCGATCGCTTCGATGCCGTCTTTCTGGTCGCCAGTTTCGATCCCAAGCGGCATGCCCGCCACCGGGGCTTGCGCGCCTGGGTCCGCCGCCAGGCGAGCCATGGCGCTGAACTGGGCGGGATTGAAACCGGCAGCGAAGTGCTGGCGGCGGCCGGGCTGCTGGATGGCCATGACGTTGCCATGCATTGGGATAATCTGCCCGGCTTCCAGGAGGTTTATCCCGCCTGTCGCGCCACGGCGGGGCTCTACACCGTCGATCGCAAACGCCTGACTTGCGCCGGCGCCGGCGCCGTTTTCGACATGATGCTTTATTGGATCGGCGGTCATCAGGGTGAGGCGCTGGCCGGCGAAATCGCCCAGCATCTGTTGCTGGATCGCATCCGCCGGCCGGGCGATCTGCAACCGATGCCGGCGACACCACCGAGCCATCTCGCCGACCCGGCGCTGCAGCGCGTGCTGGCGCTCATGGAAGGCAGCATCGAGGAACCGCTCTCGCTTGCGGCACTGGCCCGCCGGGCCCGGCTTTCGCCGCGCCGGCTTCAGCGCCTGTTTCACCGCCAGCTCGCCACCAGCCCCTCGCAGCATTATCGGACGCTGCGCCTGGCCAAGGCTCATGCCCTGTTGCAGCAGACGGATCTGGCGGTGACCGAAGTCGCGCTCAGCGCCGGCTTCGCCTCGCCAGAGCATTTCTCGCGGGTCTATCGGGGCGCCTTCGGTCGCCCGCCCAGCGCCGACCGCCGCCAAAGCACCGATGCGCCCGTCCTGCGCCGGCGCGCGTGAAGCAAGGAAGTAGAATCACCACAGAGACACAGGGAAGAATTTCTCTGCCGATCGTGCACCCGGCCATCCCTCCATTTCGTCATGCCCGCGCTTTGGCGCGGGCATCCACGCCTTCGATCGACAGCAGAAGCCGTGGATGCTCGGGCTCGGCCTTCCGCCTCCCCAAGCATGACAAGAAGGCATCGTCATGGGAAGAATCTCGTCTTCTCTGTGTCTCTGTGCCTCTGTGGTGATTCTTCTTCGCTCACTCAGAGGCCGGCGCGCGATGGCCCATGACATCGATCACCGTACTGCCGATCACCAGCACCGATCCGAGTATCTCGCGCCAGCCGAAGGGTTCGTCGAGCAGAAGCGCCGCCGAGGCGATGCCGACCACGGCCTCCAGGGAAAAGATCAGGCTGACCCGGGTGGGCGGCAGATACTTGGCGCTCCACAGCCAGAGCCAGTTGATCGGAATGATCATCACCAGGGCATAGGCGATGAGGGCCATCAGCAGGCCGGGCGAAAATGTTGGCGTCGGGCCGGCGAGGCCGGCGGGCAGAAGGAACAGAACCAGCCCGGAGACGGCAACACAGCCAAGCATGCTGGAGATCGTCTGTGCCGCGGCGCTGACCGCCGGCGCCTCATAAACCCGTAGCGACCCGTAGGCGAAGACGATGCCCGAAACCAGCCCCAGCCAGTCGCCGATGTTGTGCGGCCACGGCCAGCCGTGACTATCGCCCAGAATTACGAGCATGCCTGAGATGCAGAGCCCGATGGCCAAGATCCGGGACGGGGTCAGGCGTTCGCCGAGCACGAAGCGGCCCAGGAGTGCCCCCCACATGGGGGCGACGTAGAACAGCAACAGCGTGCGCACCACATCGGTCAGCAGCATGCTGGCGCAATAGAGTGCGAGCGCCCCGCCGTTCACCAGGCCGCTGAACAGGACCGAGCAAATCGCCGCCCGATCCCAGGGGCCGCGCCAGCGCAGGATCGGCAGCATGATCAGGGCCGAAATTCCCGCAGTGAACAGGCCGGCCCAGGCGCTCTCGAGGCCTTGATGGGCGACGTAACGCAGCGGCAGCCAATTGAACCCGGCGGCGGTGGCCGCGCCGAACAGCGTCATCGTCGGCCAGATGCCAGCCGCCCGCAAAGCCGCGCTCCGCGCCATGGATTTCCCTCAAGGCCCTAGAGCAGGATCCGATCAGATTGCAACAATCTGATCGGATCCTGCTCTGATTCAATAAAGTAGCGGCTGATTCACGCCTTAAGCCGAATTGGTTTAAGGCGATCAGGCGCTAGAGAATCGCGGCCGGGATAGTGATTCGCCGCGCCCCCTTCGGCCAAGAAAAATCCGCTGCCGGCGATCAGCCGAGTCTGGAGGCGGCCCCGTCGGCCAGGCAGATCTCGCTGATGCTAAGGCCCGGCGCCTTGAGACGCGAGGGGAAGACCTCCTTCAGCCGCTCCTCATGCACCGGCACGACGCGCCGGCGCTCATGGCCCACCGCCTTCAACATTTCCTCGGTGGCGAGCAGCAGGTTCGTCTGGCTGCCGATGGCGAAACCGATGGGCAGATAGGCGCTGCCGCCCTCGGCCGTGGATCCGCGCCCGCCGAGATTCTCGTAGGCATAGACGAGATCGCCAGCCAGCACCCAGACATCGCTCGACTGCCGCCGGCGATCGTTGCGGACCTCGACCCATAGGGACGCGAAGCTGTGGGTATCCGGCGCGATATGCAGATCGATGCCGGGCAACACATCCGCCATATCCTCCTTGACCAGAACCAGACGCCCTGCCCGCGCCAGCTCCGCGCCCTTGGTCAGATCGCCGGGATCGATGGAGGAAGCCAGGAACTTCATCCGCTCGGGCAATGACAGCGCCCAGATGGATTTCTCGATCTCCCGCTCGGCCACATAGAACCGCGCGTTTGGAAAGGCTTCCACGTTGCCGAAATGGTCGAAATGGACATGGGTGATGAAGACCGTATCCACGTCTTCTGGTTTCAGACCGCAAAGCGCCAAGGCTTCGCGGGGCCCGTGCCAATGTTCGACGCCGAAGCGCAAGGCCAGAGCCTCGCCGAAATCGGCGCGGTTGTAGCCGACATCGACCATGGCCACGTGGTCGCGCGATTGCAGCACGACATAGGCATAGGGCATGGGGCGCGCGCCCTGGTTATGGGCGCCATAGACGATGCTGCCCATCTCGGTCTCGGGCGAGGCGGCATATTCCAGAACCCAGATTGAATATTCGGCCATGTCCCGCGCCCCGCCGCCGATCAATGGCCGGCGGCGCAGCAGGCGCCGGCGAGATCGACGATGGCCAAGCCTCGATTGGGGCAACTGCCCTTCTGAAGGATCCGGCGCGTGGCGCTCAACTCGGCCAACAGGGCGGCGAGTTCTGCATCCTCGCGCAGGATCGTGGCGAACCGACGGTCGAGGCGATCGAGGAGCGAGCCCAGCCGGTCGATGGTGATGCCGACGGCGCGGAAGCTGGTTGCGAGCTGGGTGGGCGATTCGAGTCTGCGATACGCCACGCGCAGATCGCACCATTGCGCGCGCGCCACCCGCAGATGGCTTTTCTGGCGGTCGAGATCGCTTCCGGCGGCCGCCAGCAGCAGAAGCCCGGCGGTTTGCCCCAGCAGGCGCGCAGCCTGCGCGAAGAGCGGCTGGAGCGCCAACTGCCGGCGGGCGAATTCATCGCTTCCGGTCGCCTGCGCCGTTTCTTGCCCTCGACTCATCGCGCCTATCTCCTGCCCGGCGCCCGCCGGCGCTCGCACCAGGCGCGGATGATGCGATCGGCGATCATGGCGACCAGCGAGATGGCAAGGCCGGCGATCAGGCCGAGCCCGGCATCGGCCTTGCCCAGTGCGATATAGACCTGCTGGCCCAGATCGCGGGTCCCCACCATGGCGGCGATGGCCAACATGGAAAGGGCGGCCATGATGGTCTGATTCAGCCCCAGCATGATGACAGGCATGGCCAGCGGCAGCTTGACCTGCCAGAGCAATTGGCGCGGCGTGCAGCCCATCTGGCGGGCGGCCTCCACCACATCGGGGCGGACATTTCGGATGCCGTGCTCCACATAGCGGATCGGCGGCACGATGGCATAGAGCATGACAGCGATGAGCGCGGTGAATTCCCCCACCTTGAAGAACATCAGGCAGGGGATGAGGAAGACGAACTGCGGCATGGTCTGCAGCGTATCGTTGATGGGCCGCAGGAAGGCCGAAACCCGATCGTTATGGGCCGCCCACATCCCCAAGGCGCCGCCGATCAAAAGACAGAGAAATACCGCGAGGCCGCAGAGATATGTGGAGCGCATCAGCGGCGCCCAAAGCCCCGTCACCAGGATGAAGACCATCCCGGCCAGCGCAAAGATCGCGGTGCGCCAGCCGCCGACGCGCCAGGCCAGCATGCCCACCAGGGCGATGAAGCCGGGCCAGGGGAAATTGGAAAAGCCATAATAGAAAAATGCGCCGGCGACGATGAGAGCAAGCGCCGGCCGCCAGCCGAAGCGCAAGGCCAGCGCGCCCGCGACAAGCGCCAGACCCACCGCATAACCAGCGATGACCGTGGACGTCAACGCGAAGCCCCAGGAGAAGGGCGTCACCGCGCCCACCATGCCGATGCGCAAGGGCAGCATGAAATAATAGAGAACGGCGTTCTTGAAGGTTTCGATGGCATCGCCGTAGTCGCGCACGAGGCCGAGAATCCAGTGGTTCAGCACGTTGATCTGATCCAGCCACTGATTGCTGGCGGGCAGCGGATTGCCGCCCGCCGGCGCGAACAGGCGCAAGAGGGCGCCGAAGGCGACGGTTCCGATCAAGACCAGAACCAATGTCCAGCCCTGGGGCCAGGGCGTTTTCACGCCGCTGGCGCGGATCGCCCGGTTGCGCGCGAAGCCCAGGGTGACGCGATCGATGACCATGGCGAGCAAGGCGATGACGAGGCCTGAGAGCAGGCTCTGCCCGAACGCGGCCTTACGCATGGAGGACAGAACTTCCCAGCCGATATCCTCGAATCCGCCGATGATCGAGGCGATGATGACCACGCTCAGCACCGCCATGGTGGTCTGGTTGACGCCCACGAGGATCTGGGGCATCGCGGCGGGTACTTCCACATGCCAGAAGCGCTGGCGCTTCGTGCATCCGCTCATGGTGCCGGCTTCGGTGATGTCGGAGGGCACCAGCTGCAACCCCAGCAGCGTGTTGCGCACCATGGGTGGGATGGCATAGATGGCGCTGGCGATGAGGCCCACCACCGGCCCGAAACCGAAGAGCAGCAGCAACGGAATCAAATAGGCGAAGGCGGGCATGGTCTGCATGCAGTCGAGGATGGCCTCGATGATGACGCGCGCCCGGGGCGCCCCGAATGCGGTGACGCCAAGCCCGAATCCGATGATGACGGAGAGCGGCACGGCGAGCAGCACCAGCGCCATGGTGTTCATGCTTTGGGGCCAATAGCCCACGACCACGAGATAGGCCAGCGCCGCGAGAGTGAACAAGGCCAGGCGCCAGCCGCTGGCACTCAGCGCCAGGGTGCCCACCAGCAGAATGGTGGCAGGCCAGGGCATCCACTGGAGTGCCGCCTGCAGCGCCCGCATAGGCCCGTCGAGGGCCCAGGCGATGCCGCGGAAGACCGGCTGGAAGATTTGGACGAACCGGTCGTTCGCGACATTGATCCAATCGGCAAACGGCAGGTTCCAATCCGGCGGATAGGCTGTCACCCAAGGCAGGGCGCCGGCGAAGGCAAGACAGGCGACGACGAAGGCCAAGACTGCCAGCCAGGCGATCAAACCACCCTCCACCCGCGCGCCCGCCGACAGATCGACGCTGAGGTTGGAGGTGGTCATCGGCCTTTGCGGCGCTGACGATCGCGCGAAAGAACCTCGAACACGGCGGCGGCCGCGAAGCTGCCCAGCAGTTGGCCATCCTCGCCATCCACGGTGAAGCCCACGGCACCGGCGGCCAGGCGGGGAACGAGTTCCTCCAGCTTCGTCGATGCCGAAATATGTTCGCCCAAATGGCCGTTGGCGCCCGCCGCCTTGCCGTCGGTCCGTGCCAGATCGCCCGCGGAAATGATCCGCATCAAGGGCACATCCTCGGTGAATTCGGCGACATAGCCGTCCGCCGGATTGAGGACAATATCGGCGGGCCGGCCGATCTGGATCACCTCGCCTTCGCGCATGATGGCGATGCGGTCGGCGAGGCGAAAGGCCTCCAGGATGTCATGGGTGATGAAGACGATGGTTTTGTGCAGCAGGCGCTGCAGGCGCAGGAACTCGTCCTGCATCTGGCGGCGGATGAGGGGGTCGAGGGCGGAAAAGGGTTCGTCCAGGAACCACAACGCAGGCCCCACAGCCAGCGATCGGGCGATGCCGACGCGCTGTTGCTGGCCGCCGGAAAGCTGATGGGGGAAGGAGCGCTCGCGCCCCTGGAGACCGACGAGTTCGATCATTTCGCGGGCCCGGGCATGGCGAGCCGTGGGCGCTTGCCCCTGGATGCGCAAGGGAAAGGCCACATTGTCGAGGACCGTCAAATGGGGCAGCAGGCCGAAATTCTGGAACACCATGCCCATGGCGCGCCGGCGCAATTCGATGAGCTGCTGGGACGAGGCCTGCAGCAGGTCTTCGCCGTCCAGCAGCACTTGGCCGCTGGTGGGTTCCACAAGGCGCGAGAGGCAGCGCACCAATGTGGATTTGCCCGAGCCCGAAAGGCCCATGATGACGAAGATCTCGCCGACATGCACCTCAAAGCTGACGTCGATGACTGCGGCGAGGTGGTTGCTGGCCTGGAGCTGCTTGCGGATTTCGGCGCGCTCGGCCGCGGGCATCCTGCTTATATCGCCATAGCTGCCCGCCTGCGGGCCGTAGATCTTCCACAGGTTACGGCAGGAAAGTTTGACCGCTCGGGCGGGCTCGCTCATCGCTGTGGCGCCGGGATATGTGCGGTCGAGCGCCCGGCGCCGCGAATATATCGCAGCACCGGGCAGCCTGACCTTCGCTCGAGGTCTAAGACTGTGCCGCCTTCATCCAAGGCTGCCAGACCGACTCATGCTGGTCGATCCAATCCTTGGTCACGGCGTCCAGATTCTCGCCCTTCTTGTCGACGCGCAGCATCATCTTCTGCTGGTCGTCGGCGTTGACCTCGAAATGCTTCAAGAACTCATAGGCCGCCGGCCAATCCTTCTCGAAGCCCGTGCGCACGATCTTGTCGACGTCCGGCGGGGTGATGCAATGGGCGTTGTCCGGCGATTTGCAGGGCGGCATCTTGACCCAACCCACATCGGCTTCGGCCAGCGCGTAATGCGGGGCCCAGAACATCATGACCAGCGGCTTCTTGGCGGCGACCGCCGATTCCAGTTCGGCGACCAGCGCGCCTTCCGAGCCTGCGGGGACCGACCCCAGCGGCAGGTTATTGTCCTTGATGATCTGCGCCGTGCGCGAACCCCAATCGGCGGGATAGTCGAGCATGCGGCCGTTGGGGAATGTGTCGGGGGTGGCCAGCGCCTGAACGCAGGCCGGCTTCGTCAAGGCCGTCCAATCGGGCAGGCCCGGGCAAATCTGTTCCATGTATTTCGGATAGATCCAGCCTTCCCGGGTTTTCAGCTTCAGCGGACCGACGTCCTCGATCTGCTTGGCGGCCAGGGTCTTGGGGAAGATATCGCCGACATTGTTCATCCATACTTCGACCGAGGCATCGAGCGAGCCATCGGCCAGGCCGGAGAATTCGGGATAATTGCCGGCGGTCACGTATTCGACCTTGTAGCCCATCTTCTCCAGGATCTGGCCGGCGATATGGGTGGAGACATGCTGGCCGGTCCATTCCAGCATGGCCAGCTTGATCGTCTTGTCCTTCGCGCCCAGATCGGCCGCCGGTGCTGCAGCGCCGCCGCCGATCATTGCCGCCAGCACGGTGGCAATACTCCATAGAAGTCTCCTGCGTCGCATGATTTCAGCCTCCCATCCGCGGTTTGTTGATCAAACTCTCGCCTGGACCCTCGGCCCATCGGCGCCCTTTTTTCGCGCCTCAGTCTAGCCGAATTTCAGGCCCGGCCGGACTCGCGCTGAACCCAAAGCTAATCCCGCTGGGCAGTCCGGCGCATGGTGCCTTTGGTCATATGGTCGAGAAACCGCGGGGCAGGGGCGCTGGGCAGGGCGGGGCCGGCTTGCTAGTGTCTGATTTTGAGCCGCAGCCGGCTCCGGGCGAGTTCAAAATGTCCATGCGCCGCAAGGCTTTGACGACCGAGGAGGGGGGCATTTTCGATGCCTGCGGCAAAGCCGCCGCCATGATCAGCCGTCCCGATTTCCATAAGCATCTCCTGGATGCGGTGGGGGAACTGGTCGAGCACGATATCCGCTCCATGATGCGTTATTCCCGCTTCTCGGCGCCGGATTTCCTGGCCAACGACAGCTATACCGACGAGTTCGTCGCCCACTACGAGACCGAGTTCTACCGCTACGATCCCTATTACCGCTACTGGAAGGAAAGCGAACGGCCGGGCATCGTGCCCTTGCGCCGCGTGTTGAGCGGCAAGGCGAGCCGAAACCGCTATGTCAATGTGGCGCTGACGGAAGCCGGCATCACAGACGAGATCAGCGTCTTCCTGCCGCCGGTTGGGGGATCGAGTCTCGCGCTGTTTTTCGACCGCCGTGCGGGCCGCTTTCGCGAATCCGAAATCGCCCGGCTGGAACGGGCATACCCCCTCATCGCCGGCTTGCATCAGGCCCATGTCACTTGCCTGATGGCGGGATCCTGCGATCTGGAGGATGAGGCAGGCGCGGCATTGCCCAAGGCGCGGCCCATCCGAATCCTGGATCGGGCCAAACAGGAAGTGTTTCAGAACGCCGCCTGGCAGCGCCTGAACAAGACCGACGCCAAGGACCTTGCCGCGGCCCTCGCCAAACTGCCGCGCAGCGGCAGCGGGCAGGTCGCCTTGGCGCCGGGATTGATCCTGCATCGGGCGCCCTTGTCCACGGCCTTCGGGCTGGCGCCCGGGGGCATGATCGACACGGTGGAGGATGTCGGCATGGCCCCGGCAGCACCCGGCCAGCCCGCCTTGCCGCCCAATCTTGCCAAGCATCTGACGCCGCGCGAGCAGGAGATCGTGGAACTGATCCTGCAGGGCTATCCCACCAAATCCATCGCCGACAAGCTTCGCCTCAGCCGCGGCACCATCAAGAATTATCGCCAGCGCCTTTACGACAAGCTCGACATCACCACGGAGCGGGAAATCTTTCTGGCCTTCATCGCTGCCACCAAGCAGCGCTAGGAACTGGCATTCAGTTCCGCGACCGTGCAAATTTGGCGAGCGGAGTGCGTATTCGAAAGATTGCTCGCGCAGCTCAGCAGAAGCTGTCCCATCGATTCAACAGTCGCGACTTCCCACAGAGATGGGTCATTCCGGCGGACGGCAAGTCATCCACTCACAAATGGGATTCCCTCGGACTCCTCAATGACTGCAAGAGAGGATTCGTCATGAGCAAAAATCGCGGTGTCGTCTACACCAAGCCAGGAGAAGTCCAAGTCCAGGATATAGCCGATCCCAAGTTCGAGAATCCGCAAGGCCGCAAGATCGAGCACGGCGTGATCCTGAAAGTCGTTTCCACCAACATCTGCGGATCCGACCAGCACATGGTTCGCGGCCGCACAACCGCGCCCGCAGGCATGGTGCTCGGGCACGAAATTACAGGCGAGGTAATCGAGAAAGGCTCGGATGTTGAGATGATCGAGTTGGGCGACCTCGTGTCGGTGCCGTTCAACGTCGCATGTGGACGCTGTCGCACCTGCCGGGAGGCGGATACCGGTGTGTGCCTGACGGTCAACCCCGGTCGCGCGGGCGGTGCCTACGGCTATGTCGACATGGGCGGCTGGATCGGCGGCCAGGCCCGCTATGTCATGGTCCCCTATGCCGACTTCAATCTGCTCAAGTTCCCTGACAAGGACAAGGCCATGTCGAAGATCGTGGACCTGACCATGCTGACGGACATCCTGCCGACCGGCTTCCACGGCGCCATGAGTGCCGGCGTCAAACCAGGCTCGACGGTTTACGTCGCCGGCGCGGGTCCAGTCGGCCTCGCGGCAGCCGCCTCCGCCCAGCTCCTCGGCGCAGCGATCATCATGATCGGCGACATGAACAAGGCGCGACTGAGCCACGCCAGGAAGGTCGGCTTCGTCCCGATAGATCTGACGAAGCATGATCGCCTCGGCGAGCAGGTCGCCGCGGTCGTCGGCGAACCCACAGTAGATTCAGTCATCGACGCGGTGGGTTTCGAAGCCAAGGGCCACGCAGGTGGGGATCAGCCCGCCATCGTGCTCAATCAGGCGATGGAGATCATTCGGCCGGCCGGTGCCATCGGCATTCCGGGGCTGTACGTCACTGAAGATCCCGGCGCGCACGACGAAGCCGCCAAACGCGGCAACCTGAGCCTTCGTTTGGGCCTCGGCTGGTCGAAGGCGAATTCCCTCCACACCGGACAGACGCCCGTCTTGCGCTACAATCGCCAGCTCATGAATGCGCTGCTGAACGACCGCCTGCCGATCGCGAAGATCGTCAATGCCAAAGCCATCAGCCTTGAGGATGCGCCGAAGGGTTACGCCGAATTCGACAAGGGCATCGCCGCCAAATTCGTGCTCGACCCGCACGGCCTGTTGGCGAAGGCGGCCTAGGATTCAGCCCCGACCGGCCGTTCCCCGGCGATGGTGGTGCGGTGCATGAGGCGGCGCTGGCCGTCGTAGTCGTTAACCGCGTAATGCATGGCGCAGCGATTGTCCCAGAGGGCAAGCGAGCCGGTCTGCCAGCGGAACCGGCAGGTGAACTCCGGCGTGGTGCAATGCTGAAAGAGATAATCGAGGAGCGGCTTGCTCTCGGCCTCGCTCATGTTCTCGAAGCGGGTCGTATAGATCGCGTTGACGAACAGCGCCTTGCGTCCACTCTCGGGATGGAGCCGCACGACGGGATGGGCGACCTCGCGCTCGGCCTCGGGATTGTCGCGCTCGATCTGGATGGAGCGGCTGACTCGTAGATCCTTCGAGACGCCGCCGCGGCCATAGGGCCGCCCGCTGTGAATCGCCTTCAGCGGGTCGAGCAGGCGTTTCATGCCTTCGGACAAGGCCTCATAGGCCTCGTACATGTTGGCGAACAGCGTGTCGCCGCCGTAGCTGGGCACCTCGCGGGCATAGAGGACAGAGCCCAAGGGCGGTTCCTCGAGAAAGCTGAAATCCGAATGCCAGGCATTGCCGAAGGTGCTGATCTTTCGCTCGTCGGCTTCCTTGAGCACGGCGATGATATCGGGATACCCGTCCATCGCCTTGACATAGGGCATGCGCGAGAGCGGGCCGAAGAGGCGGCTGAAGGCCAGATGCTGTTCGGGGGTCAGCCGCTGATCGCGGAAGAACAGCACGAGATGGTCGGTGAAGGCACGACGGATCGCCGCGGCGGCGGAATTGCCGAGCGGTTCGGCGAGGTCTACGCCGGCAATCTCCGCGCCCAGCGCGCCGGCTACGGGTTGTATGGCGATTGATCGATCGGACATGGCAGTTCCCTGCGAAAAGCTGGACCAATCTAGCCGACGGGGCGCTATCATCGCGCCATAAAAATATCGCCCGCCGAGTCGGTCAGTCATGGGACGACGCTTTCACTTTTCCGTTTTTGCCTTCGTTCTGGCAATTGTCGGCGTATTGACGGGTCAGACGGCCATCGCCCAGGAGTTCGGCAGTTTCTCACTCCAGCGCGGCCAAACAAAACAAATCCGCATCGGCTCCACCTATCGCACCATTCGGCTCTGCAACGATGCGGAGAGCGCCGGGACGCTGGACGCCAGCATCGGCGGTCACAACATGATTCATCTGGCGCCGAGCCTCTGCGCCGAGGACAGCGGCGACACCATCCGGTTGAGCAACGCCGCCAACGGTCCGGTGCGCGGCATCTATCGGCACCAATACGACTTCTTCGACGGCCCTTGAGACTGTCTCAACACACCGTCACGAGGCGCAATTCCGCGCCACGATGATCCTAACCAGGGGGAAAGCTCGACGCATGGCCGATCTTCCAATGATGCGGGGGTTTCCATCCCCGCCCGATCAACAGGTGAGCCTGGCGAATTGGCTGCGGCCGCCCTTCAATCGCTGGTCGTTTCAGCATGTCCGCGAAATCCTGCCCACGGCCTGCATCCATCGGGCCAATCGGCCGGCCACGGCCTTGCGGCGCAACGATCGGGCGGTGGAGCGTATCGCCTTCCAGGGGCCCGACGGCGCCGAGTGGACGGTCGGGCGCCTGCTGGCCGAGACATTCACCGACGGATTTCTTGTGCTTCAGCGCGGACGCGTGGTCGCGGAGAGTTATGACAACGGGTTTTCTCCCGAAGGGCGGCATATCGTCTTTTCCGTCAGCAAATCCATCACTGCGAGTTTCGCCGGCGTCCTGGTCGATCGGGGATTGCTCGATCCCGATGCGCCGGTCACCCGCTACATTCCAGAGGTCGCAGAATCCGCCTATGGCGACTGCACCGTGCGCCATGTGCTGGACATGACCGTGTCGGTGAACTTCGTGGAGGACTACCTCGACACCACCGGCGATTTCGCGCGATATCGTGCCTCGACGGGCTGGATCCCCATTGCGGATCCGAAGAACCTTGCCGATATGCGAGGCTTCCTGGCGACGCTGAAGCGGGGCGCCGAACCGCATGGCGTGCGCTTCCACTACGTCTCGCCCAATTCCGACCTGCTGGGCTGGATTCTCGAGCGCGCGTCCGGCGTTGGCTATGCGCGCCTCCTGAGCGATCTGCTCTGGCAACCCATGGGCGCCGAGTCCGATGCGGAAATCGCCGTCGACCGTCTCGGCGCGCCGCGTTCGGCCGGCGGCATCTCGGCGGCTTCGCGCGATCTCGGCCGCTTCGGCGAACTCATGCGCCGGCGCGGCATGGCCGAAAACCAGCAGGTGCTGCCCGGCTGGTGGATCGACGATATTCGGGCCAAGGGCGATCCCGCCGCTTGGCAGAAGGGCGAGATGGCGCACTTGCTGCCTCGGGGGCGCTACCGCAGCAAATGGTACAGCACCGGCAACGATCATGACGCCTACTGCGCCATCGGCATCCATGGGCAATGGATCTATGTCGATCCGGCGGCGGAAATGGTGGTCGTCAAACTCTCCTCGCAGCCGCTGGCCGTGGACGACGCCATGGATAAGTTGTCGCTCGCGGGATTCGACGCGCTGGGCGGCGCTCTGATGGGCTAGTGCCCAGCGGACGTTGCTGCCGGGCCCGCTGGCAACCGGAATTCGGGCACCATGTGGGGGGCAAGCCGGGCGCCAAGTGCCGCCTGGCGAGCCCAATTGCCGTCAGATTGACTCCCTTCGGGCCGTCGCCCGATAATGACTCCGTCATTGCGTCAGCATCCGTCGGGCCGTTGGGGCGTGGGGCTTCGGCTGACGAACAACCTGGGAGGGACTTTCCGTGAAGAAGAACGACAAGTTGATCGACAGCATCCGCCGCCAATGCAGCGATCTGGAAAATCATGTCATCGACGAATTTGCCGCCGGTCATATCGACCGACGCGCCTTCCTGCGCCATGGGGCCACCATCGGCATGTCGCTGCCGCTTCTGACGACGCTTGCCGGCGCCTTCGGGGCCAGCCTGGTCGCCCTGCCGCGGGCTGCCGGTGCCGCCGGGGGAACGGTGAAGGTGGCCACGACCGTGCCGGCGGCTGCGATCGATCCGGTCACGGTCGCCGATGCCGGCGGGTTGCTCATGCTGCAGCAGACGGGCGAGTTCCTGGCGATCTCGGGCTCCGACCTCCGCCTGCGGCCGGGCCTTGCCACGTCCTGGAAGCCGAACAGCGACGGCTCGGTCTGGACCTTCACGCTGCGCAAGGGCGTCAAGTATCACAACGGCAAGGAGATGGTGGCCGACGACGTGGTGGCGACCATCGATCGCCTCGCCGATCCGAAGAATTCCTCGAACGCGCTGTCGGCCTTCACCGGCGTGCTGTCCAAGGGCGGCACGAAGAAGGCCGACGAATACACCGTCGAATTCCATCTCGACGCGCCCAACGGCAACTTTCCCTATTACATCTCCTCCGACAACTACAACGCCATCATCCTGCCGGCGGATTACGCAGGCGATTTCGAGAAAAACTTCGTCGGTACGGGCCCGTTCAAGCTGGACAAGTACACGCCCAAGGTCGGCGCCTCTTTCGTGCGCAATGACGGTTATTGGGGCCCCAAAGCCCTGCCGGAGCGCACGGAGTTCATGTTCTACGCCGATATGGAGCCCCAGGTTCTGGCGCTCCAGGGCCATCAGGTCGACATCATCAACCAGCTTCCGGTCATTCAGGGTATTGCGCTGTTGAGCGATCCAAACGTGACCATCCTCAGCATCAAGTCGAGCGCCCATACCCAGGTCCATATGCGCAACGACATGGCGCCCTTCACCGACAAGCGCGTGCGCCGCGCGGTTGCGCTCTGCATGGATCGCAAGAAGCTGATCAGGGGCTTGTTCCGCGATCGCGCGGATATCGGCAACGATTCGCCCTTTGCCCCCGTCTTCCCCTCGACCGACAAGACGGTGGCCCAGCGTCACCGCGATATCGCCCAGGCCAAGCAGCTTCTGGCCGACGCCGGACACCCAGACGGCTTCACCGTCAAATTAACCACCGAGAAATACCTGGAGATCCCCGAATACGCCCAGGTGATCCAGCAGCAAGTTCGCGATGCCGGCATCACCATCAATCTGAACGTCGAGAGCCAGGATTCATATTACGGCAAAGCGGTGTTCGGCCAGTCGGACTGGCTCGATTCGATTCTGGGGGCAACCGACTACGGCCATCGCGGCGTGCCCAACGTTTTGCTGGCCGCGCCGTTGAAGAGCGACGGGCCGTGGAATTCGGCCCATTTCAAGAACAAGGACTATGACAGCCTGGTCGCCCAATACGTCGGCGCGCTGGATCTGCAATCCCAGCGCCATACCGCGAGCAATATCCAGAAGCTTCTGCTCGACGAGAGCCCGGTGCTGTTCACTTATTTCTATGACTTCCTGACCGCCACGACCAAAAAGGTCTCGGGCGCGCAGGCCACGGCCATGGGGCAGCTCTTCCTGGCCCGGACGTCGCTGACCTAAGGCGGCGATCCCGAATGCCAGGCCGCCGAGAGTCGAGCCACCTCGAAACAGCGGCGCGGGAACCGACGATCCGCCGACGGGTGATCCCATCCGTCGGCGGTTTCGTTGCCAGGGACAGGCCTACGTCGTGAATTTCGCCCGGGTCCTTTCGAAACGCCTTCTGCTGTCGCTTATTACGCTGTGGCTCTTGAGCCTGCTGGTCTTCGCTGGCGGCCAGCTTCTGCCGGGCGATGTGGGCCGCGCGATCCTGGGCCCGCTGGCCGATGCCCGGGCCGTGGCCAACCTCGACCACCAGCTCGGCACCGACCGGCCCCTGGTGATTCAATACTGGGACTGGATCAGTCGCTTCGTCACCGGCGACATGAGCATGTCCTATCTCTTTCGCAGCCCGGTCGCGCCCTTCATCGTCACCGCGCTGATCAATTCGCTGAAGCTCGCCGCCGTGGCTTTCGTGCTGGTGGTGCCGCTCAGCATCTTCGGCGGCGTCTGGGCCGCCCTTCACGTCGGCCGGGCGCTTGACCGCATCATCAGCGTTGCCGGCCTCTCCGCCACCGTGCTGCCCGAATTCGTCACCGGCATCATCCTGATCATGATCTTCGGCGTCTGGCTCAACTGGCTGCCCATCGCCGCCAGCTGGCCGGAGGGCGCGGGCCCGCTGACCCAGATCTACTATCTGCTGCTGCCTTCCATGCCGCTGGTCCTGGTGCTGTTCGGCTATATCGCCCGCATGGCGCGGGCCGGTACGATCGAGGCCCTGGACGCGGATTACACCCGTACTGCGGTGCTGAAGGGCCTGCCGCGGCGCGTTGTCCTCTGGCGCCATGTGCTGCGCAATGCGCTGCTGCCCACCATCACCGTGATCGCGACCCAAGTGGGCTATCTGATCGGCGGGCTGGTGGTCGTGGAACACCTGTTCCACTACCAGGGCATCGGCGGACTCATCTATACCGCCGCCCGCGGCCGCGATTTTCCCATGCTGGAGGCGGGCGTCCTGACCGTGGGCATCATCTATACGGCGGCAACCCTGGCGGCCGACCTGCTCTATTCGGTGCTCAATCCGCGTATCCGCTTCGGGGCGGTCGAATGAGCGCGCCAGTCGCCGCCGCCGATTCCCCGGACGCCCCGGGCCCGGCGGTCGCGCGCAACGAGCGGCTGCGCCTACTGCTGCACTCGGCCACGTTCCTCGGCGGCATGATCATCGTCCTGTTCTGGGTCGGATGTGCGCTGTTCGGCACGCGGCTGGTGCCCTACGATCCCTATTCCGGCGATCTGCTCAATACGCTTGGCCCACCTTCCTCGGACAACTGGTTCGGCACCGATCAACTGGGCCGGGACGTGTTTTCCCGGGTCATCGTCGGCGCCCGCGACATCCTGACCATCGCGCCGCTCGCAACCCTGCTCGGCACCTTCATGGGGACGGCGCTCGGCCTGATCACCGGCTATTTCCGCGGCATCGTCGACGACATCATGAGCCGCATCATCGACGCGGTGAACGCCCTGCCGCTGATCATCATCGCGCTGCTGGCTCTGGTCGCCCTTGGCCCCTCGAACACGACGGTGGTCATCGTCATTGGCGTGATCTTCGCGCCCATCATCGCGCGCACCGTGCGTTCGGCCGTGTTGTCGGAACGCGAACTCGACTATGTCGCCGCGGCGAAGCTGCGAGGGGAAAACGCGTTCTACGTCATGTTTGTCGAAATCCTGCCCAACGTTATTCCGCCCATCCTGGTCGAGACCACGGTGCGCCTGGGCTATGCCGTTTTCACCGTGGCCACGCTGAGCTTTCTGGGATTCGGCATCCAGCCGCCGTCGGCGGACTGGGGGTTGGCCATCGCCGACAGTTATGGCCTCATCAACGGCGGTTTCTGGTGGGTGGTGCTGTTCGACGCCTTCGCCATCGCCTCGCTGGTGGTCGGCGTCAATCTCGTGGCCGACGGGGTTCAGGGAGCCTTCGAATCGTGACGGCCGAGCCTTTCCCGAACCCGGCGCCCGCCGCGCTCACGATCAGCGATCTCGATCTTGCCTATCGCGTGCGCGGCCGCGATCGCCAGGTGCTGCGAGGCTTGAGTTTCCACATCGGCCGTGGCGAATCCTATGGCCTGGTCGGCGAATCGGGTTGCGGCAAATCGACGGCGGCGCTGGCCGCCGTGCGCTATCTGCCGCGCAACGGCCGCGTGCGCGGCGGCCGTATCCTGGTCGACGACCGCGATCTATCGTCGCTGAACGAGGGCGCGTTGCGCCAATTGCGCGCCACCACGGTATCCATGGTCTATCAGGACCCCGGCCGCGCGCTCAATCCGTCGCTTCGTATCGGCCGGCAGATGGGCGAAATCTTCAGCCTCAAGGGATTGGGCAAGGCGGAGTCGCGCGACCGGGCCGAGGCCATGCTGCGCCGCGTGCAGATCGCCGATCCCCGCCCGGTGCTGGAGCGCTACCCCCATCAGCTCTCCGGCGGCATGCAGCAGCGCGTCGCCATCGCCATGGCGCTCTCCATCGATCCCAAGCTGTTGATCCTGGACGAGCCTACCACGGGCCTGGACGCCACGGTGGAGGCCGAGGTACTGGACCTGATCGCGCGGCTGCGCGGCGAGTTCGCCACATCCGTCCTTTTCATCAGCCACAACCTCGCCGTCATCGCCCGCATGTGCGACCGGGTCGGCGTGCTCTATGCCGGGACCCTGGTCGAGGAAGGCTCCACCCGGGAGGTGTTCAACGATCCGCGGCATCCCTATACGGTCGGGCTGCTGCGCTGCCTCCCGCGCCGCGGCCGGCGCAAGGATCATGGCCGGCTGGATACTATTCCGGGATTTCTTCCGGCTCCGGGCGCCAAGATCACCGGCTGCGTCTTCGCCGAACGCTGCGCCTTGGCGGACGACCTTTGCCGCAAGACCGAGCCCGCACTGATCGACCTCGGCGCCCGGCGCAGCCGCTGCCATTATCACGACCGGGCGCCGAACCTGCCGCGTGCCACGCCGAGCGACATGGCGGCAGCGACCGCGGGCGGGCAGGATGGGCAGCCGGTCCTGCGGATAGCCAAACTCGCCAAGACCTTTGGCGCAGGCGGTCACAAAGTGCGGGCGTTGAGCGATGTCAGTCTCGAGCTCTGGCCCGGCGAAACGCTCGGCCTGGTCGGGGAATCGGGCAGCGGCAAGACCACCTTGGCCCGCGTCCTGCTGGGCCTCAGTGGACCGGATGGCGGCAGCCTCGTCGAGCTCGACGGAAAGCCGCTTCCGGGCCGCACCGACCAGCGCAGCCCGGAGCAGGTGAAGGCCCTCCAGATCGTCTTCCAGAATCCGGACTCGGCCCTCAATCGCGCCCATTCGGTGCGCAGTCTGGTCGGCCGGGCGTTGGCGAAACTGGCCAAGGTGGCCCGCCACGACCGCCTGGTCCGCCTGGTGGCGCTGACCCGCGCCGTGCGGCTCGCCGACCGCTATCTCAGCGTGCGCCCGCGCCAGCTTTCCGGCGGGTTGAAGCAGCGCGTAGCCATCGCGCGGGCCTTCGCCGGCGACCCGCGGATCATCGTCTGCGACGAGCCTACCTCGGCCCTCGACGTTTCTGTCCAGGCGGCGATCCTGAACCTGCTCGCCGATCTTCAGGCCGAACACCAGGTGAGCTACATCTTCATTTCCCACGATCTGGGCACGGTGCGCTATCTCTCCGATCGGATCGCGGTGCTGTATCTCGGACGCCTGATGGAGATCGGACCGGCCGAAAGCGTCTTCTCGGGCCCCCATCATCCCTACACGGAGGCACTCCTCTCCGCCATTCCCGCCATCGACGGCCAGACGCGCGAGCGGATTCGCCTGGAAGGCGAAATTCCCAGCGCCATCAACCCGCCCTCGGGCTGCGTCTTCCATACGCGATGCCCGCGCAAGCTGGGCGAGGTCTGCGAGCGCCAGGAGCCCCCGCTGCTGACCAGCGAACCGGGCCATCAGATCCGCTGCCACATCCCAGCCGACGTGCTGGCGGGCCTGCAGGGACTCGAGGTCGATGAACGGCGGTTTCCCTCGCGACTTCCGCGCTGACACTCGACGCGCTAAGCCCCCAATGTTTCCTTGAAGAAGGCAAGCGTCCGCGCCAGCGCCTGTTCGTGGCTCGGCTTGTCAAAACTTTCGCGTTCGTCGCAGCTGAATCCATGGCCGGCGGGGTAAGCGAAGATCTTCACCTCGGGCCGCGCCGCCTTGACCTTCTCCACATCGGCCATGGAAATGCCGTGATCCTTTTCGCCGAAATGCAGCATCACCGGCACCTTCGGCTTCTCATTGGCGTGGGCGGCGATCATGCCGCCGTAGTAGCCCACGGCGCCGGCGATGCCGGAAAGGCGGGTTGCCGAGAGAAAGGCCAGCGATCCGCCCCAGCAATAACCGACGACGGCGATCTTGCCCGCGCCTTTCAAGGCGGCGATTGCCGCCGCGAGGTCCAGCAGCGTGTCCTCGAGCTTGATCTTGGCGCGGAGCTCGACGCCTTGTTTCATGGCGGCCTCGTCATAGCCGATATCGACGCCGCGCTCGGCGCGATCGAACAAGGCCGGGGCCAGCGATGTGTAGCCCAGTGCGGCGAAACGATCGGCGACGGCGCGGATGTGATGATTGACGCCGAAGATCTCCTGGATCACCACCAGCCCGCCCTTGGACGAGCCGGTGGGCTCCGCCTTATAGGCACCCAGCGTGAAACCGTCGGCAGCCTTGAGTTCGATCGTCTTGCCCATGGGAATTCTCCTGCGATTGATCAACTGTGTTCGGCGGGGTGATCGGCGATCCTACAATGCCGAAGGAATAACGGGAATCACGATCGAGCGAGGCGCCGGTACGCATGGCGCGACAGACCGGCCATGTTACTATCTCACGCCAAGGAGATGACGATGAACGATCCCGCGACAAAGCCCGGCGCGTTCCTCGATCCCAGTCTGATCGAGGGCTATCACGCCCATGTCTATTACGATCCCGCAACGCGGCCCATCGCCGAGCGCCTGCGCCAGGGCATTGGAACCGGTTTCAACGTGCAGCTTGGGCGCTGGCATGACCGGCCCGTCGGTCCCCACCCGACATCCATGTATCAGGTGATCTTCGCCGTCGAAGAGCTCCCGCGCCTGCTGCCCTTCCTGATGTTGAACCGGGAGGGGCTCAGCATCGTCGTTCATCCGGTGACCGGCGACGATTATGTCGATCACGCCGATTTCCCGCTCTGGCTGGGCGAGCAGCTGCCCCTGCTGCTGGAGACCTTGCGCTAGCGTCCGATCGCCTTGTCAATTCGGGTTAAGACGTGAACCAGTCGTTACGTTGTTGCCCGAGATTGGTGCGGGCAATCCGCATCTGCCAGAGGCAGAGCAGCGGCGTGACCAATCGATCGAATCCAAACCGGACGATCTATCACTTGTTCGAACGGATGCTGCGATCGGATCAACTTTCGCTCGCGCTCGCCTCACCGATTTGTGACGCCGCTCGGCAGGCGGGGATGTTGGCAATAGACCTGCCAGCACACATATAGGCAGCAGCACATCTTCAGCGGTTTGAACCATCGCTGCCGGGACTTTCGATTCGACCCGGCTCGCGCGGTGGGTACCTGAAGGTGACCAAGAAATCAGGAACCCAACATGACAAAGAATTCATTCGCTGCCGCCTTCGGCGCCATCCTGATCGCAGGGTTTCCCGTGATCTCCGCGGCGCCGATCCATTTCGCCTTCATGCGCGCCCTCGACAACGCCAAGCTCGACCCGGCCCATCGCCAGAGCCTGTGGCAGCGCTATCGCACGGCCGAAATTTCGACGCTCTCGGCACTCGCCAACGAGGGCACGATCAGGTGCGCCGATACCAATGGGATCATCGAGAACACCATTCATGAGTTGAGTCGCCCGCTGACCTGAACGCGGCGGCCACTGGATTCCTCTTGGCGCCGATCACCGTCGCTCATGGCCACCTGCGGCCAATCGTCCCAGATCACCGCCGGCTCAATCGCGGAAGCGATGCGCCGGACCAGCTAGCCTTCTGCCGAAGGCCAGCCATGCGCGCCCGGACGATGCGCGGCAAGCCTTGCGCGGTGTAGGCTCAGCCGGCCAATGATCTGAGCGACGTTAGCGACCAATATGCAGGCGCGTGATTCGAGCAACCCGCGGCCCGGCGCCCTGCTGGCGCCGCTGCGCAATACCATCTATCGCCGCCTCTGGGTTGCGACCCTGTTCTCCAACTTCGGCGTCTGGATTCAGTCGGTGGCCGCCGCCTGGCTGATGACCTCCATCGCGCCCACGGTGGATTTCGTCGCCTGGGTCCAGGCCGCCACATCCCTGCCGCCACTCTTCTTCACCGTCTTCGGCGGCGTGCTGGCCGATCGCTACGACCAGCGGCTGATCTTCCTCATCGCCCAGCTCATCGTGCTTTCGGTTGCCCTGATGCTCGCGGTGCTCGATCACTTCGCCCTGATGACGCCGTGGCTGCTTCTGGCCTTGACCTTCGCGTTGGACAGCGGCTCGGCGCTGCGCTACCCCGCCTATCAGATCACGATCTATGACGTGCTGCCCCGCGACCAGATCCCGAGCGCGCTGGTCCTCAGCAGCGTCGGCTGGAACATCGCGCGGGCGGCGGGACCAGGCATCGGCGGCCTCATCATCGCCACCATGGGGGTGCAGGCGGCTTTCGCCATCAACGCGCTGTGCAACGTCTACATCATCTTCGTGCTGTTCCGATGGCGCCGGCAAAAGGCCATCGTCAAGGCGGCGCCCACCGGCAGCATCCTTTCCGCCGTCGGCGGCGGCTTCAGCCATGTCCATTCGACGCCCGCCATCCGCGCGGCGATGCTGCGCTGCTTCGCGTTCACGCTATTCTCGAGCGCCCTTTGGTCCCTTCTGCCACTGGTGGCGAAGAATCTGGTGGGCGGCGGCGCCTCGACCTATGGCTCGATGCTGGGGGCGCTGGGTATCGGCGCGCTGCTGGGCGCAGGATCCATCGGCTGGATGCGCCACCGCTTCGGCCTAAGACGCCTGTTCGCGGCATCGACAATCTGCCTGGCGCTCACCACGCTCGCCATGGCGGTCGTGCCTCAGGTCATATCCCTTCTCATCATCCTCGCCATCGGCGGCTTTGGCTGGATGATTTCCATGTCCACCTTCAACCTGGTGGTGCAGGCGGCGGCCGCGGAGTCCTATCGCGGCCGCGCCATTTCGGTTTACTACGTCGCCCTCTTCGGCGGCTTGGCGCTGGGAAGCTGGCTCTGGGGGCATGTGGCGGAATTGATCAGCGTCCAGGTGGGGCTGCTGGCGGCAACGGCGGGCCTCGCCGCCAGCCTGGTCCTTTACCGCCGGCGTTCCGCAGCACCCCATCCCTTCTCCGAACGCCCTGAAGTGCCGCGGCCAGCCGAATAGCGGACAGCTGGGGCGAGGCGGGTCAGAACCGGCCCGCCTGGAAATCGGCCACCGCCTGATGCAGCTCGGCCGTGGTGTTCATGACGAAGGGTCCGTATTTGGCGACGGGTTCGTTCAGCGGACGGCCGGCCAGGAGCAGCAGGCGCGCCGGCTTCACGGCCGCATGAGCTTGGAACGACGTGCCCGGTCCCAGCAGCCCGAGCTGGCCCAGCGACAGGGCCTTCGTCTCGCCTGCGGGCCCGATCTCGGCGGCACCCTCGAAGACATAGGTAAAGGCATTGCGATCGGCGGCAAGCTCGATCTCGAAATGCGTGCGCGCTGGAAGTCCGATGTCGAGGAACAGCGGCGCCGTCGCCTCGGGGGCGACCGGGCCTTGGGCGCCGCCGTAATTGCCGGCGATGACCTTGACCGTGGCGCCATCCGCCGTCTTCACGACAGGCACGTCTTCGGCGGGGACGTCCTTATAGCGCGGCTCGCCCATCTTCTCCTTGGCGGGCAAATTGATCCAGAGCTGAAAGCCCTGCATCAGCCCATCCTGCTGCTCCGGCATTTCGGAGTGGACGATGCCGCGCGCGGCGGTCATCCACTGCACGCTGCCGGGGCCGAGCAGGCCCTTGTTGCCCTTGTTGTCGTGATGGCGCATGCGGCCGGCCAGCATGTAAGTGACGGTCTCGAAGCCGCGATGGGGATGATTGGGAAATCCCGCCAGATATGCGGCCGGATCGTCGGAACGGAATTCATCCAGCATCAAGAAGGGATCGAGATCGGGAATGGCCTGGGTTCCGATGACCCGGTTCAGTTTTACCCCGGCGCCGTCGCTGGTGGGCTGACCCGCCAAGACGCGCAACAGCTTTCGCGTCGAATTCGTCGGCGCGGCGGTCTTCTCGGCCACGGAATTCTGTTTTGCCACTTTGCACCTCCCTCACCATCGCGACCGATCATGCGCGATTTCGCCACCCCATATGGAACCTGGTTGGCTGGCGTGCAAGAAGCACCCAAACCCTCACTCGGTTTCGATTTTGTTACCGCCGCCGCGCGACTACGACGCCCAGAAAAATAAGGACCGTGGCGATGGCCAGCGGCAGCGTGGGCCGCTCGCCCAGAAGAAAAAAGGCGAGGACCAGGCCGGAGAGCGGCTGCATGAACTGGATCGTCCCCATGCGCGCAATCCCGCCATGGCCCAGCGCCCAGTACCAGCCGATATATCCCAGGATCGAGGTGATCCAGGCGAGAAAGGCGACGGCCGCCCAAGCCACCGGGCTTGCCACCGGCAGAGACCAGCCCGCATTGGCCAGCGGCAGCGCCGGCGCCAGGATGACGGTCGCCGCGGCGATGCCCCAGAGCGTGGCGCCCAGGCTGGCATAACGCGCCTGGGTCAGCCGGGCGCCGGCGACATAGCCGCTGGCCGCCAGAAGGCTCGCCAGCAGGATCAGCAGATCGCCGGCCAGGGAGGAGGCTGCCGCACCGCTGGCCGCGCGGCCGGCGACCAACACGACTTCCCCGGCAAAGGCGATGGCGCAGCCCAGCCACCAGCGGCCCGCCGGCCGGCGCCGTTCGACGGCCGCGGCCACAAGTCCGGTAAAGATCGGCAGGACAGCGAGGATGAGGCCGCCATGCATGGCCGAGGTCATGCGCTGCCCGATGCTGAACATGATGGGAAAGGCGATGAAGCCGCAGAAGGCCGAAATGCCGAAGGCGAGACAATGCTCGCGCTTCGGCAGGGCGATACGGAAGGCAAGCGCAAGCGGGGCAGCTACGAGTCCGCCGAGTACGGTGCGCGCCATGCCGACCACCACCGGATCGATCTCGCGGGCCGCGAGTTTGGTCAAGACCGAGGAGGCACCCCATACCACCACCACCGCGAACGCGACCACGACCGGAAGCCAGCCTGAGCCGCGCTGTGCCGTCACTGATTCACTCCCCAATCCTGCCGCCATCGCCTATCCCAACCGGGCGATGACCGCAATGGCGGGCTGGCAACCCCCGCCTCGCCGGAGGGCCCGCCGGGACATGGCAGCCCTTGACGGCGGCGGCGCGCTGGTGGGAACTGGGGCAGACCACGACGACGGGCGGCAATGTTCAATCCTTTCGACCCCGTTCTTCTCGATTCCAAACGATTGCTCCTGCTGTTGGCCTTGGCCCTGTTCTTCGGGCTCGCCTATGAGGGGTTCTATCATTCGACGGCCCGCAAGCCGCCCGGCGGCATCCGCACCTTTCCGCTGCTGGCCGTCCTTGGCGCCGGGCTTTATCTGATCGAGCCCAAGCAGGCGCTGGCCTTCATCGCCGGCCTTCTGGTGCTGGGATTATGGCTGTTCAGCTATTACCGCGCCCTGGTTGCCCAGCCCGCCGCGGCCGGCGAGGACGAGGCGGGGGAGGGCCTGGTGACCCCGGTCTGCAATCTTCTGGCCTATCTGCTGGGGCCGGTGGCGCTGCTGGCTCCGACCTGGTTTTCAGTCGGGCTTGTCGTGTCCGCCGTGCTTCTGGTGGGTGCCCGGGAGCGACTTCATGCCTGGGCCTATCGGGTGCCGGGCAATGAGATCATCACGCTGGGCCAGTTCCTGATCCTCAGCGGCATCGTCCTGCCCCTGCTGCCCAACGAGCCGGTGACGAGTTGGACCGCCATCACGCCCTATCAGGTCTGGCTGGCGCTCGTCGTCATCTCGGCGCTCTCCTACGGCAGCTATCTGGCGCAGCGCTATCTGCCCTTGAGCGGCAGCATCACCTTCGCCTCGATCCTGGGTGGACTCTATTCCTCGACGGCGACCACGGTGGTGCTCTCGCGCCGCCTGCATAGCGCGGAGAGCGCGGCATTGCCGGAGATAAAGTCCGGCATTCTTCTGGCGACCGCGCTCATGTATCTTCGCCTGGCAGTGATGATCGCGATATTCAACCTGCCGCTGGCCCGAATGCTGGCGCCGGCGCTGGCGGTCCTGCTGTTTCTGGCGCTGGCCATCGCCCTATTGCTGCGCCGGGGAATCCAAAGCCTGGCCGGTGCGGCGATGGCGAGCGCCGATCGGCCGGCCAACCCGCTGGAGCTTTCGGCGGCGGCGATCTTCGCCCTTTCCTTCGTCATCGTCAGCCTGGCCTCCACCTGGGTGAAAGCGACCATCGGGGCTGCCGGCCTGCTCTGGCTCGCCGGCGTCGTGGGCGTGACAGATATCGATCCCTTCGTTCTCAATTTGGCTCAGGGCGGCCTCAGCGATGCCAGCCCGCAGATCCTGGTCATCGCCGTGCTGATCGCCGCATCGTCCAACAATCTGTTGAAGGCAGTCTATGCTCTTGGCTTCGCCGGGGCGCGCCGGGGCGCGGGCAGCGCCGCCGCCCTGATGGCGCTTTCGGCCGCCGGTTTCGCCATCGCGGCGTGGCTACGGTGAACCGCCGAATTCTTCCGCTGCTGGGCTTCGCCCTGGCGGCAATGGCAACGACCCTCGCCGGGGCGAGTGAGCCCGTGCTCACCATCGACATCGGCGGAACGACGCGCAGCTTCGCCCGCGCGCAGTTATTGAAAAGCCCAGAGGCGGTCGAGATCGATGTCGCCCACGACAACGCCTATGGCGGAACCATGCATTATCGCGCGATCCCCTTGGATCGCCTCCTCGCCGGTGTCGATCTGCCACGCGCTCAGATCCTGGAGGCGGTGGCAAGCGATGGATTCATCGGCATGCTGCCGGTCGATCTGGTTCTTCGCCCGCCGCCTGGCGGCGCGCGCGCCTATCTCGCGATTGAGCCCGCCGACGCGCCTTGGCCGCCGCTCAAGGGAGGCGAGGCAAGCCCGGGGCCGTTTTACGTCGTCTGGCTGAATCCGGAAGCCGCGGGCATCCACAGCGAGCAATGGCCCTATCAGGTGGTGGCGATCCGCAGTGCGGATTCCCCGGCCAAACGCTGGCCGGCGCTGGACGTAGCCCCATCTCTACCGCCGGACGATCCGGTTCGCGCCGGGCAGACATTGTTCGTCACCCAATGCCTGGTCTGCCATAAAATGAATGGCGCCGGCAGCGCCGATGTCGGCCCCGATCTCAATCGGCCGGAGAATCCCACCGAGTATTTCAAGGAAAGCGCCCTCAAGCGCTATATCCGCGATCCGGCCTCGCTGCGCCATTGGTCGAAGATGGAAATGAAAGCCTTCAACCGGGAACAGCTGAGCGACCACGAAATCGATTTGATCGTCGCCTATCTGCACCATATGGCGGGACGCAAGGCATCGCCCTGACTGGTCCGGCAAGCCGCCGACGGCGTGGGACCCCGTCGAATTACGGGCGGGCGAGGGCGACTTGTTTCAGATCGATGCGGCCCAGGCTGAACCCAACTTCGCAATAGGCGAGGTAATAGTTCCACATCCGGCGAAACCGCTCGTCGAAGCCCAATTGGCGAAGCTCCGGCCAGACCGCCTCGAAGCGATGGCGCCATTGCGCCAGGGTCAAGGCGTAATGGGCGCCGAACCCGGAATCGGCGCGCCATTCGAGGCCCGCGTTCTTGGCCTGGCGACGCAATGCTGCGAGCGAGGGCAGCATGCCGCCGGGGAAGACGTAGCGCTGGATGAAATCGACCTTGCGCCGGTATGAGTTGAAGATTTCGTCGGCGATGGTGATGATCTGAAGGGCCGCCACGCCGCCGGGTTTCAGCCGATCGAAGATCTGGTTGAAGAAGACCGGCCAATAGCGCTCGCCCACCGCTTCGAACATTTCGATGGAGGCGATGCGGTCGAAGCGCCCGGTCACATCGCGATAATCCTGCTGGCGCACGGTGACGCGTTCGCCCAGGCCCTCGCTCTGCACGCCCTGGAGGGCGAAGTCATGCTGGGCCGGCGAGATGGTAATGGCGGTGATGCGGCAGCCGATCTCCTTCGCCGCCCAGCGGGCGAAGCCACCCCAGCCGCAGCCGATTTCCAGCAGCTGGTGGTCGGGCTTCAGATCGAGCAAACCGGCGATGCGGCGGAACTTGTTGACCTGGGCCTTGGCCAGTTCGTCGGCTGGCGTCTCGAAGATCGCCGCCGAATAGGTCATCGTGCAGTCGAGCCAGCGCCGGTAGAACTCATTGCCCAGATCATAGTGGCGCTGGATATTGCGTTTCGCGCCGGTCTTCGTATTCGGCTGTGCCAGATGGGCAAGCCGCGCCATCAATCGCGACCAGGGAGAGCCCGGCAGCGAGTCGGCCTCGGTATCGAGATTGACCGCCCCATATCTCAGAACCGATGCCAGTTCAGGCGTATCCCATTCGCCGTCGAGATAGGATTCCGCGAAACCCAAAGCGCCGCCGAAGATGAGACGGCGCAAGGCCCGCCAGTGGCGAATGCTGAGCGCCGCCACCGGACCGTCATGGGGCCCGCGCTGCTCATAATGGGTGCCGTCGGGTCCGGCGATGCGAATCAACCCATGCTCGGCCCGGCGCAACATCGCGCCCAGCACGCGCTCGTGCAGGGCCGAGCTGAGGCTGGCCAATCCCTTCATACCCGCGCGGCCGGGCGGGGCTGCAGGCGCGCGACCTTGAGCCAGAGGCGCAGCGCATGCCAATGGATGGCGGCGATCAGTTTGACCATCATCAGCGGATATAGGGCCAGCGCCGGGGCCAAAGATCCCACGCAAACGCTCTCGCGCCCGCCCCGCTCATAGGCGGCCAGCGCCGTTCCGTCCGCCGTGTCGTAGGGGATCGACAATGTCATGGCCTCGTCGGGCAGTGTCAGGGTGAAACGATAGCGTGCCGTGGGGGGAAAGAAAGGCGAAACGAAGAATCGCTTGGCGCAGCTTTAGTTGGCCGAGGTAGCGCGCTACCCAGCGGTCCAGGGACGAAGCGGGCGGGCGTCACCGGCCCGTGATCGCAGTCGTGAAGGCCGACGAGGTTGAACCGGTTATGCGACAGCCAGCGAATTCAGCGCGCGAGGACTGGGATTCCGTGGATATCGAGATAGAGCCAGAAGACGCGGTGGCGGAAGCGATGGCCGAAGGCACCCTGCGACGTTCCGCCGCAGGCCTTGTGCCGAGATTGTAACAAGCTTATTGTAACGAAGGTTATAGTATGGCTTGTTATTAAATAGAACTTGAGCCCTGCCATGTCCGACCGCCAACCTGAACCCAACATGGGATTCCTTCTTGCCGATGTCGCTCGGCTCATGCGTCGGAACTTCGACCGCCGGGCCCAGCAAGTTGGCCTCTCTCGCGCCCAATGGCAGGTCCTCGCCTGGCTGAAGCGCAATGAGGGCATCTCGCAAGCGGCATTGGCTGACCTCCTGGAAATGTCGCCCATGACCTTGGTCCGATTGATCGACAAGCTCGAAGCCGCTGGCCTGGTCCAGCGCCGTCCGCGGCCGGGCGACCGGCGCAGCTATCAGCTATATCTCGCCGATCACGCCCATCCGCTGCTGGACCGGCTGTGGGAAATGGGGGCTGAGACCCGTCGCCAGGCCCAGGCCGGAATCTCCAAGGCCGACGAGGCTCTGCTCCTCGATGTCCTGACCACCATTCGCCGCAATCTTTCCGAAGCCGACGCGGCGTCCGACAGCCCGCCCGCCAAACAGCAAACCGCCGGCAATGCCTGACGGTACCGCCACGAACAAAGCGCCGGAAACGACGGCGCCGGAAAAGACGCCGGCGAAGCCTCAGCGCCGCTTCGGCCGTTCCGTCATCCGCTGGGTTCTCCTGGTCGGCGTGCCGGTCGCGGCGCTGGCGGTCGCCGGTTTCATCTATGCCACGGGCGGTCGCTTCGTGGGCACCGACGATGCCTTTACCAAGGCCGACACCGTGCCCATCAGCGCCGACGTCTCGGCCCGGGTGGTCGCCATCGAGGTCCACGACAATCAGCAGGTAAAAGCGGGCCAGGTCCTGTTCCGTCTGGATGACGAGGCCTTTCGTCTGGCCTTGGCCAAGGCGGAAAGCAAAATGGCCCAGACCCGCAACGATATCCTGGCCCTCCAGGCCACATATCGCGGGAAACAGGCCGGTCTGCGCAGCGCCCAGGCGGCGCTTGCCTATGCCCAAAGCGACAATGCGCGCCAAACCGCCTTGGCGGCCCAGGGCTATGCCGCCAAGGCCAAGCTCGACGATACCCGGCGCGCCCTCGACATGGCGCGCCAGCAGGCCGACAGCGACCGTCAGGCGATGGATTCGATTGCGGCCCAACTCGGCGGCGAACCGGAAAAGCCGGCGGAGCAACAGGCCGCATATCTTCAGGCAGTGGCCGAACGCGATCAGGCCGCCCTCGATTTGCGCCACACCGTCGTCATGGCGCCGTCCGATGGCACGGTGGGCCAGGTGCCAAGCTTGCAGGTCGGCATGTATTTGAAGGCGGGAACTCAAGCCTTTACCCTGGTGCATACGAACGATGTCTGGGTCGAGGCGAATATGAAGGAGACGGACCTGACCTATGTCCATCCCGGCCAGACGGCCACCGTCACCATCGATACATATCCCGACCGTAGCTGGCAGGCCACCGTGACAAGCATCAGCCCGGCCAGCGGCAACGAGTTGTCGGTACTGCCGGCACAGAATGCCACGGGCAACTGGGTCAAAGTCGTGCAGCGAATACCGGTGCGCCTGGAGCTGACGCCCATGCCCGGCAATCCGCCGCTGACGACGGGCATGAGCGCGGTGGTGGAAATCGACACCGGACACCGGCGTCATCTGCCTTTCATCACGCGGGCGATTGCCGGCACCGATCAGCCATGACGCTTTTCAATCGCAAGACCGCTGCGCCACATCGCGGCTTCATCACCGTTTCGGTGATGTTGGCCACCATCATGCAGGCGCTGGACACCACCATCGCCAATGTGGCGTTGCCCCATATGCAAGGCAGCCTGGGCGCGACCCAGGATCAGATTTCCTGGGTGCTGACCTCCTATATCGTGGCGGCCGCGATCATGACTCCGCCCACCGGCTTTTTCGAAAACCGCTTCGGCCGCAAGCGCCTGTTCCTGGTGGCCATCGGCGGATTCACGATTGCCTCCATGCTTTGTGGCGCCGCCACATCGCTGGAGGAGATCGTCCTGTTCCGCATGCTGCAGGGCGTTTTCGGCGCCTCGCTCGTACCCTTGTCGCAAACGGTGCTGCTGGACGCCTATCCCCACGAGCAGCATGGCCAGGCCATGGCGGTCTGGGGCATGGGCATCATGGTGGGACCGATCCTGGGCCCGACGCTGGGCGGCTATCTGACGGAATATTATAGCTGGCGCTGGGTTTTCTACATCAACCTGCCAGTCGGCATCCTGGCCTTTCTGGGCGTGGTGTCCTTCGTTGCCGAGACTCCGAAACGCAAAGTCACATTCGACGTTCTGGGATTTTCGTTCCTCAGCCTCGGACTCGGCGCCCTCCAGATGTTCCTCGACCGCGGCCAGCTGAAGGATTGGTTCGGCTCGAACGAGATCATCATCGAACTGGCACTTGGCATTTTCGGCATGTACGCCTTCGTCGTGCACATGTTCACCACCGACAAACCCTTTCTCAGCCCGGCTATCTTCAAGGATCGGAATTTCGTCACCGGCTTGCTGTTCATTTTCATCGTCGGTATCATCCTGTTGGCCACCCTTGCCTTGCTGCCGCCCTTCCTGCAGGACTTGATGGGGTATCCCGTGCTGACCACGGGCTATGTCTTGGCGCCGCGCGGGGTCGGGACTCTCATCGCCATGACGATCGTCGGCCGGGTGATCACGCGCCTCGATCCGCGGCTGCTCATCCTGGCGGGCTTCCTGTCGGCCGCCTATTCCCTCTATCAGATGTCCGGGTTCACCACGGAAGTCTCGGAGTGGGCCTTGATCTGGAGCGGCTTCATCCAAGGCCTCGGCCTGGGCTTCATCTTCGTGCCCCTGACGACGATCGCCTTTACCACCTTGGATCCGAAACTCAGGACCGAGGCGGCGGGCCTCTACAGCCTGGTGCGCAATATCGGCAGCAGTATCGGCATCTCCGTGGTAACCATGCTGCTGGCCCGGTTCACCCAGGAAAATCATATGAACTTGGCGGCCCACGCGACCCCGCTCAATCCCGCGTTCCGTTCGCCGAACTATCCCGAAATATGGAACCTGGCCACCACCGCCGGGCGCGCCGCCTTGGATGCGGAGATCAATATCCAGGCGACGACCATCGCCTATCTCAACGACTTCAAGCTGATGATGTATGTGATGCTGGCGGCGGTGCCGATGCTGATCATCATGCGCCGTCCGAGGCGCAAGGCGCCGCTGGAACAGATGGTCATGGAGTAATTTGGCGGTTCTGCCGGCCTCACTCGCGGTTGCCGACCACCAGCACGCTGCAGGGCATCCGGTTTAGGATCGAATGCTCCTTCGAGGGGTCGTACAGATTCTGCAAGGCGGATTTGTGCCGGTGTCCGATGACGACCAGATCGGCCTTGGTCTCTTCCGCCGCCGCGCAGATGGTTTCCGCCCTCTCGCTCTCCGTGCAATGCACCTGAACCACCATGCCCGCTTCCCGCAGGCCCGTGGCTTCGGCCTCCAGATCGCTGCGGAATTCTTCGGCGATGCGCGCCGGCAGATCGCTGGGGGCATTGGCTTCGGCGATCAGGATGGCCGCATCGATGATGCAAATGCCGAAGATCACCACCTCGGCCTTGAGCGCGCGGGCCAGGCCCACGCCCTCGCGCAGAGCCGCTTCGCTTTCCGGCCGGCTGTCGCAGGCGATCAGGATGCGTTGGAACATGGGGCTCAATATCCCGGCGGCGGCACGAATCCGCCGATCTGCTCGACCACAAGCCGCGCCATCTCGATGGTGGTCAGGTCCTGCAGATGGTCGCCGATGATCTGCACACCCAGCGGCAGCCCTGCCTTGTTGAGGCCCAATGGCGTGACGGTGGAGGGCAGCAGGACCACGCCTGAGATGCCGGCCCAGAAGAGCTGATCATTGGTATCCTCTAGCCGGCCATTGACCATGATCTTGCGATCAAGACGGTCGCCCTTCTGATCATGGGACCAGGCAGGGCCGGCGGCGGCCGGCGTCAGCAGCACATCCCACTCATCGAAGAAATCATGCCAGGCCCAGCGCAGTTTCGTGCGCTCCTCGTGCCCGGCCAGCCAATCGCGATGCAGCAGGGTGGCGGCGCGGGCGACCTGGGCTTTGTAGCTTTCGTCCTCCGGCGAGAGCGCGGCGGCCTTGCGCTGCCATTCGGCAAACGCATCGGGGGCGATGCGGGCCATGGTGACGCCGCGCAGCAGCTTGATGTAAAGCCGATGCGCCCGGCGCAGGTCGATGCCGGGCCGCGCCGTGAACGATACATTGGCCCCGGCCTTGGCGAGCGTCCTGCCGAGATCCGTGATCCGCTGGGCGTATTCGCTATCGACGGCGCAGTTGGGATCCTCGGCCATGACGGCGATGCGGTAGTCGGCAGCCTTCGTCTTTTTCGGCTTAGGCAGGATTAGGCGCCAGCCCGTTTCGTCGAGTTCGTCCGGCCCGGCGAGCGTGCCCAGCGCCAGCGCCAGATCGTCCACGGAGCGGGCCAGCGGCCCCGAGACCGAAATATCCGCCATGGCCATGGCCCCGGTCACGGTCTGGCCCCGCGGCGGCACGATGCCCCAGGTGGGTTTGTGGCCCATCACCCCGCAGTAGTGGGCCGGATTGCGGATCGAGGCCCCGATGTCCGAGCCGAGCTCGAGCGCCGTCAGTCCTGCGGCCAGCGCGGCCGACGAACCGCCCGACGACCCGCCCGGCGTCTTGGTCAGATCCCAGGGGTTGTTCGTCGTGCCGTAGATCTCGTTGAAGCTCTGCCAATCGGCCAGCAGCAGCGGCACATTGGTCTTGCCGAAGATGACGGCCCCGGCATCGATCAACCGCTGGGTCGCCACCGCATTGCCGCGCGACATGTTCTGGCGCATGGCGGGGATGCCCCAGGTCGTGGGCGACCCGGTGAGCTCGAAGGATTCTTTGATGGTCATGGGCAGACCATGCAGCGGCCCCCACAGCTCGCCGCTGGCCAGCGCCGCATCGGCCTGGCGCGCCCGGGCCCGCGCCCCCTCGACATCCATCCAGATGATGGCGTTGAGTGCCGGGTTGAAGCGCTCCACGCGCCGCAGGTAATGATCCAATAGTTCCAGGCTGCCGATTTCCCGGCTGCGCAGCATGCCGGCCAATTGATGGGCGGGAAGAAAGGCAATGTCGGTCAAGCGAGTTCCCTCTGTTGCAGCGCGCGGCGGTCGGCTAGCCTTGCTAACCTAAGTCGGTTGTCGGTGACAGGGCAAGCGACACCGCCTTAATCACAGCGCAGAGGAGCGACAAATGAAAACCCGCGCCGCCGTCGCCTTCGAGGCGAAGAAACCGCTCGAGATCGTGGAAGTCGATCTGGAAGGGCCGAAAGAAGGCGAAGTCATGGTGGAGGTGAAGGCGACCGGGGTCTGCCACACCGATGAATTCACCCTCTCCGGGGCCGATCCCGAAGGCCTGTTTCCCACGATCCTGGGCCACGAAGGGGCGGGGATCGTGGTGGAGGTCGGATCGGGCGTCAAATCCCTGAAGAAGGGCGACCATGTCATCCCCCTTTACACGCCCGAATGCCGGGAATGCGAATACTGCCTGAACCCCAAGACCAATCTCTGCCAGAAGATTCGCCTCACCCAGGGCCAGGGTCTGATGCCCGACGGCACCAGCCGCTTCTCGCACAAGGGCAAGATGATCCGCCATTACATGGGGACCTCGACCTTCTCGAATTTCACCGTGCTGCCGGAAATTGCCTTGGCCAAGATCCGCGTGGACGCGCCCTTCGACAAGGTCTGCTACGTCGGCTGCGGCGTCACCACCGGCATCGGCGCCGTGATCAACACGGCCAAAGTCGAGCCGGGCGCCAATTGCGTCGTCTTCGGCCTGGGCGGCATCGGGCTCAATGTCCTCCAGGGCCTGCGCCTGGTGGGTGCCCGCATGATCGTCGGCGTCGACCTCAATCCCGAGCGCGAGGCCTGGGGCAAGCGTTTCGGCATGACCCATTTCGTCAACCCCAGCAAGGTCGAGGGCGATCTGGTGAAGCACCTGGTCGATCTGACCGGGGGCGGGGCGGATTACAGCTTCGAATGCATCGGCAATGTGAAGGTGATGCGCACGGCGCTGGAATGTGCTCACAAGGGCTGGGGCCAATCGATCATCATCGGGGTGGCTGGATCCGGGCAGGAAATTTCCACCCGGCCGTTCCAGCTCGTCACCGGCCGCTCCTGGCGGGGCACGGCCTTTGGCGGGGCGCGCGGGCGCACCGATGTGCCCAAGATTGTCGACTGGTATATGGACGGCAAAATCCAGATCGATCCGATGATCACCCATCAGATGCCCCTGAAGGACATCAACAAGGCCTTCGAGCTAATGCATGAGGGGAAATCGATCCGCAGCGTCGTGGGGTTCTAGCAAACGGCACGCGCGTGCGATCTTTCTGGCGTTGGAAGAAATCGAGACGGCGCGGCGGGAGACCGGGGGTGCCGCCGGAAAAGCGTCGGCCGATCCGGGACATGAGCCTGGCTAACCCGCTCCTGGGTACATCCCGCATCCACGGCGAACTGCTCAAGCCTGGCATCGATGTCGGCCGGACGCGCGTTTCCAAGTACTTGGCCCGGGGGAGGCGGGGGCCGTCACAGGGCTGGAGAACCTTTCTTTGCAATCACGCCGACGGCATCGCCTTGATGGACCTACTCGTCACGCCGACAGTTTCTTTCCGGCACTGTACGGCTTTCTGGTTCTGCGGCACGGTCGACGTCGAATCATGTGGCTCGGGGTGACGGAAATCCCGACAGCTGAATGGATAGCTCGACAAATGACGGAGGCCTGCGGCTGGGAG
>WNFR01001215.1_pt1 | contig 36998 bp, 38 predicted proteins | sample 5400221 | NCBI WGS metagenome assembly WNFR01 (sample SAMN13153357, study PRJNA577476) | soil metagenome | isolation source: 40 cm soil under Madrone tree | place: USA:California | collected 2016-06-14 | reverse complement strand
GTTCTTCAGTGTCCGAAGGTAGTCTAGCGAAGCGCACGCGAGACTGTCAACGAACCCGCCGGTTCGCGTCGCAACTGCCTCCTTCCATCGTCTTGACATACAGCCATTCACGTTGTTTACTCGCCCCGCGGGAGGTCCTTTCTGATGACATTCAAAGCGCGCATGGTCGCCACCCTAGCGGCTGCAACTTTGACATTTATCTCAAGTCCAGTGCTCCGGGCGCAGGAAGCTTCTCACAAGCTCATCGCCATGGACGAGTTCCAGTTGCAGCTCCCCACCGACCCACAGATCTCCCCCGACGGAAAGAGAATCGTCTACGTGCGCCGCTTCGCCGATCCAATGACCGACAAGCGCTACTCGAATCTCTGGATCATCAATACGGATGGAACCGACCATCGCCCGATCACCACCGGCAACCGAGGTGACATTTCCCCGCGCTGGTCGCCGGACGGCCTGCGTCTGGCATACCTCTCGGACGCCGACGGTAAACAACAGATCTACGTTCGCTGGATGGACACCGGCCAGACCGCGCGCATCACCAACCTCGACCAGGCCCCCGAGGCCATAGCCTGGTCGCCCGACGGAAAGATGCTCTCTTTCTCCTCGCTCGTTCTGGGGAAGGGCCCGCACATCGCCGATCTGCCAGCCCCACCTTCCGGCGCGAAATGGGCGGATGCTCCGACCGCTTATGATCGTTTAGTCTATCGGTTCAATGGAACGGGCTATCTCAAGCCCGGGTACATGCAGATTTTCGTTGTTGACAGTGAAGGCGGCGCTCCGCGCCAAGTCACCAACGGCAATTTCCCGAACGGCGGCAACGAATTCGGCCCCTCTCGCGCGTCCTGGACACCGGATGGCAAATATCTGATCGTTTCCGTCAATCGCCATCCTGAATCCGACCACGAATATCTCGACACCGAAGTCTACGAGTTCAGCGTCGCCGACAGCTCCCTTCGTCCTCTGACCAATCGCAAAGGCCCCGACAACTCTCCCGCGGTCTCTCCCAACGGAAAACTTATCGCCTACACCGGCTACGATGATCGTTACCAGGGCCATCAAACCACCAAGCTTTACCTCATGAATCGCGATGGCACCAATCCGCACTCCCTTTCTGACAAACTCGACCGCGATATCCAGGACCCGCAGTGGGCTCCCGACAACAGCGGCGTCTATTTCCGTTACGACGATCATGGTGATTCCAAGATCGGTTTCTATCCCGTGGAAGGGACGTTCAAGAACATTGCCGATCATCTTGCTTCCACTCTGGGCGCCGGCGGAAGCGGCACTTTTTCGTTGTCCCGCACCGGCATGATCGCCCTCACTTATGGACGTCCGGACAATCCCGGCGACATCGCCATCTCCAACCTGGGCGCGATGAAAGTCCTGACCACTTTGAATCAGGAGTTGTTCGCACAGGAAAAACCCGGCCACGTCGACGAAATCTTGTTCGAATCATCAAAAGACAATCGTAAGATCCAGGGGTGGATCGTCCACCCGCCGGATTTTGATGCTTCCAAAAAATATCCTCTTGTCCTTGAAATTCACGGCGGTCCTTTTGCCGACTACGGGGACCGTTTCGATTTCGAAAAACAGGTGCTGGCTTCCAGAGGCTATGTGGTTCTCTACATAAATCCGCGCGGAAGTACCAGCTATGGCGAGGATTTCGCAAATCTCATCCACCACGCCTATCCCGGCGATGATTTCTTCGACCTCAACAGCGGCGTTGACGCCGTCATCGCCAAGGGCTACATCGACACCAACAATCTCTTCGTCACCGGCGGTAGCGGCGGCGGCGTCCTCACCTGCTGGACCATCGAGCACACCGAGCGTTTCCGCGCCGCTGCTTCGCTCTATCCCGTCATCAACTGGTACAGCTTCGCGCTCACGTCCGATATTCCCTTCATCACCAAGTACTGGTTCCCGGGCCTTCCCTGGGACAACACCGACAACTACATGCAACGCTCGCTCACCAACCTGGTCGCAAAAGTCAAAACTCCCACATTAGTCATGACCGGCGAGGCCGACTATCGCACTCCCATTTCCGAAGCCGAACAGTTCTACGAAGCTCTCAAACTTCTGAACGTCGATACGGTTCTCGTCCGTGTCCCGGAAGAGCCGCATGGCATCAGCCGCCGCCCCAGCCACCACATCGCCAAAATGCTGTATATTGCGGGCTGGTTCGAACAGCACAAATCGAAGTAGGAGCCGGCCCCGGCCATTTATGCAGCGTTTATCTTCGCTTCTATAGGTAGTGACTTCAGTCACGCGCAAGGGCTGGAAAATCAAAGGGAGAGAACATCATGCGTAAACGTTTCGCTCTTTTCAGCATTCTCGGTTCGCTTGCAGTGGCAGTCGTCTTTTCGGCTGTAGCGTTTTCGCGCACTGCGGCGCCGGCTCCGGCCGGCTCAGGTTATCACGTCATCAAAACCGTCCCAGTTGGCGGCGAGGGCGGTTGGGACTACGTCTACATCGATAGCGACGCACGCCGCGTTTATGTTTCCCGAGGTACACACACGATGGTTCTCGATGCGGACACTTACGCCGTTGTCGGCGACATCCCCGACACCCAAGGCGTGCACGGCATCGCCGTCGCTTCCGATCTCGGCCGCGGTTTCACCAGCAACGGCCGCGCCGACAGCGTCACGATTTTCGATCTCAAAACATTGAAGTCCATCGGCACAGTCAAGACCGACGCGAATCCCGACGCCATTATCTACGAACCTGTCACCAAGCGCGTCTTCACCTTCAACGGTCGCGGCAAGAACGTCACCGCAATCAATGCCGCCGATGGTGCGGTTGTCGGCACAATCGATCTGCATGGCAAGCCCGAATTCGCCGTCGCCGACGGCAAGGGCACTATCTATGTCAACAACGAGGATACTTCCGCGCTCCATCATCTCGATGCGAAGGGCCTCAAGGAACTCCACAACTGGCCGCTCGCGCCGTGCAAATCGCCTTCCGGCCTTGCCATCGACCTCGCCAATCACCGCCTCTTTTCCGTGTGCGATGACAAAGTGATGGCCGTGGTGAACGCGGACAACGGCAAGGTCGTCGCCACACCTACGATTTGTGATGGCCCGGACGCCAGCGCCTTCGATCCATCCACGGGTTACGCATTTGCATCTTGCGGCGACGGCAATCTCACTGTCATCCATGAAGATTCCCCGGACAAATTCACCGTCGTCGAAAATGTCCCCACGAAGAGGTCCGCCCGCACCATGGGTCTCGACCTCAAGACCCACAACATCTTTCTCCCTGCCGCCGATTTCGATCCGCCTGCTCCCGGCGAACGCCGCGGCAAGATGAAGCCCGGTTCCTTTGTCATTCTTGTCGTCGGGAAATAGCCGAGAGTTGCGCCTTCCAGGTCGCAAGCGCGCGCCATAAATAAAAGGGCCCCGGTGAGGAGGGTCACCGGGGCCCTTTGGGGGTATTGAGGGAACTCTTAGTGCACGACACCGACGTTATGCGCGCCGGATGCAAAGGAAAAGCTCGCTCCCGCCGCCTGCGGCAGCCACCACATCTTTCGCACCCAGCCATGCTGGCTCACCATCATGCGCTTGCCCAGATAGTCCATGAACGCCGGGCTCAATTGCGTCGCCGCATAAATCGCGTTTGAATTGGCGAAGGGGCGCAAGAAAGGATTTGCTTCCTGGCCGTAACCGCCAACCACAGCGCGCTTAGTGGACCAGGCGTCAAACGCCGCGCCGCTGTGTCCTGCCAGCAGCAACCCATACCAAATCTTCCTTTGCCGAGGCGTTTCGCGCGGCCGGATGATCACCGGCTTTACGGCCACAAAAGGCTGCGCTGCCGGATTCGGAGCGATCGGCTCCGCATCAGCTTTTGCCTTAGGTTCTGGCGCGGAGGGCAGAGAAGCGGAGGCGACCAGACTGGAATCTTTTGTCGTTCTATCGGACACAACCGCGGGAGACTCGTTAACGACTTTCGCCGTATCATCCATCTGCGGGATGGAACAAATCAGGAGCAGCGTTGCAACGACCATTGGCCACCTCAGTATTGTTCGTGGGTCTTGCAAGTCCGTCCCCACTCGCAATACTGGCAATTTACTGTACAAAAGGTCAGGTAGCACTGGCCCATTGGTCACATTCTGGTTGGTACGCCCCGCTAGCCCCTCCGTTTGCCACTTTTCAAACGGCAGTACTAGTCCATAAAAGTGAAAATGTTTTTACATTCCTGCCCCTGCGATTCCTCCCGTCACGAGTGCGCGAACCGCGGATGACTCCACGCCCGACTCTGCTATAATCCGCCTGTTGATCCCGGCCATGCCGCGGTCACACGAAACGATGCCCGGCAACGACTCTTCCGCCGCCAAACGCGCTCGCACCCCGCAGCGCACTCCCCAGCCTCCCCGTTTTATCGTCATTGAAGGCCCGCTTCGCGTCGGCAAAACCACTCTCGCCCGCATTCTTGCCGAACGCCTCCACGCCCGCCGCATCTACGACTGCGAGGACAATCCCTTCCTGGCCGACTTCTACAAGGCCAAGCCTGGCTCCGCTCTCCGCGCCCAGATGCACTTCCTCATCGAGCGCCAGAAGCGCCTCCGCGAAGCTCTTGCCGTCGAATCCCCGGGCCCCGTGCTCTCCGATTTCCTCATGGAAAAGGACCGCATCTTCGCCAACCTCAACCTCGACGACGCCGAACTAAAGCTCTACGAACGCTATTACGAAGCCCTCACCGCGGACCTTCCCGCTCCGGACCTGGTCATCTATCTTCAGGCCAAGCCCGAGGTGCTCCGCGCCCGCATCGCCAAAAAAGCTTCCCGCGACGAATCCCACATCGCCCCCGAATACATTGAAGAAGTCGCCCGCGCTTACGAACATTTCTTCTTCCGCTATGCCGCCTCGGATCTTCTCGTCATCAACACGTCCGAAATCGACTTCGTCGAGCGCAGCGACGACCTCCAACTCCTATTGAAGAGGCTTCAGGAACCAGTAAAAGGAACACAATACTTCCTACCGCTTGGTTCCGCGGACTGAAATCCCTGCTACTTTCTTTGGCGGCTCATCCCTGTTAATACGCGGAGCTCGCCTACAATCAACAAATCGATATTCACGGGCTGTTCGTTGCGCACCAGGTGAACATCCCGGTCGGCCCGGTCCATTCCCGTCCGATACCCTTCGACGTGCAGGATCACGTCTTTCTCATGCTCCAGCCGCGCGGCATTCTTCACCGTGATCAACAGTTTCCTCGAATCGTAATGCACAGTCATTTGCTTGGATCGCGCCGCGCACCAGACTCGCAAATCCCCGAGCGCGGTTTCCTTGCAGGTCAGCGTCTCTTCTTGCGTGATGGCATTCCACTCGCGGCACCGCGCGAGAATTGTATCCTTTACGTGCTTCCAAACCATCCCTGAGCGGGCCGTGGCCAGCGCCAGATTCTGCTCCGCTTCGTAGATCTGCTCTTCTTCGGTGAGCTTCGCGGCCAGGTATTCCTGCGCCGCCTGCTTTGCCGTCTCATCCATGGTCGGCCCCATCCCAGGTGAACTATTTTACACATCCCCGAATAGCAAACCCCCGGAGATTTGGCAAGCGCGCCGGGAATGGCGTTTGGTCGAAAAGAAACGGTGAGGCTCCCACCACTCTTCGGTGGGAGCCTCGCCGCGATTGGAATGAATCAGGGTTCTCCCCCTATTCAGGAACCTCCCCTACTGGCGGTTGGAATAACTCTTGGAAGAGGAATAATGCGAATACACGAATTCCTCTCCCGTAGTGTCTCCCGGATAGAACCACACTTTGAGGGCCGGAGCCGAGCCGCTCGGCCGCTCGTCAAATTCAAACATGGAGTCGTCGGGCGCTTCAAAGCGTGTTTTCGGAACGGTCATGATGGTGGCCAGGATTTCGTTTTGATCGGCATTCCAGATCTGCACGATGTGGCGGTTGGACGGGCTATTGGCCAGTTTGAAGAGGTAGGTCCCCGTCGGCAGAACCTGCCCGGGAATTTCCACGGATTCGTTGAAGGTAACGATGGTTTTCTTGTCCCACTGATCCGCTCTGGCGCCCGGGGCGAACGTCACCCCGAACAGGATAAACGACAGCACGGTGCACAATACAACTACGGCTCCTCTGAGTTTAGTCACGGGTACAACCCTCCTGGTTTGGATTGGCTGGACGGGCTGATGTGGCCGGATGGGCTGAACTGCACGGCCAGGGACGGCTGGAAACCACGCTGAGGACGGCAGAAGTAGAGAATCGGTCGTGCAGCACCGCTCTCGTCTGCTTCTGCTTCGTCCGTGAGATGCCAGAGCCCTGTCTAAGGTTGCGGGGGTACCCCCAGCCCCGGTGTTTTTGGGCAAAGAGTGCGGAAGAGCTTGAAAATAAATGAGTTGGATTTTGCGCGAGTGCAAAAACGTGCAAAAGAGTGCGCAAGAGTGTGAAAGGAAAAAGGATACGGAATGCGGGAAGTTCAAAGTCAAAAGTTGAAAGTTGAAGAGGAGGAGGGGCCTCGTTCCAAGTTGGGAATTGTTGGTATACGCCCCGGCAGTTCTCGTAAGGGCGATAATATAGTTGACTCATCAGCGCAATAGAGCCACCATATTGTCTGCCGGTGAAAGGAATGTTAGTTCACCGTGCCTTACGCAAGTGTTATCTGGTGGTTGATGCATCACTCCAACGACCCAAAAAGACGGGCCATTGCTTTAGCTCACTATGTGGATGATAGCGGCGGGGACGGAAGAGCTAAGGTAGCGGTGATGGGAGGTCCGGTCTTTGCCAAAAAGAATTTCCTATCCTTGAGTCGCCAGTGGATTCACGCATTGGATTTCCATAAAGTAAAGCCACCAATCCACATGAAGGAGTTTGCGCGTCCTGACGGACGCCTTGCTTATCTCACTAATGATGAACGGCATGCGCTTTTTAGCGACCTCGTTCCTATCATCAATCAACAAAAAGCGCATAGCCTTACAGTCTCAGTGAACAATCTCAAGTTTCAAGAGTTCTTCCCGACCGAGAAGTTCCGAGGGAGATTTGGTGCATCTCCGCTAGCGTTTCTGTGGTGCATGGTGCTCAACCATATAATTGTGAAGGAGCACCAAGACCGCATGGAGCGCATGGCTTACGTTTTGTCTGATTCACCTATCAACGTACAGATGGATGACTGCTACAGGTTTTTTAGATCATACGAGAACAGAATCGGTGCCGACTTCACAGGTTCTTTTACTTTTGATTGCCCCAAGCGAGTAGACGCATTGCAAGCTGCCGATATGGTCGCTTGGGCCAATAGAAAGAAATGGCTTGAGGAGCCATTTGAGGACGGCTTTGAACCCTTAGATGACCTAACAAGGACTTTTGAATCGAATGGCAAGCCGAACATTCATTTTCACTTTGATGCCAAGGAGCAAAGGACACAAAAGCTAACTGTTGTCTTAGGTGAACCAATCCGAAAAAAGGGCGCACGAGTGAGCCTGCTTGGAGTCATACCCCCAATGAAGGACTTGCTGTGATAAGATTTCGGCATGACAGTTTCAGAGTACGACGCCTTCACGAATCTCGTAGATCGCGTGCTCTCCGTCCCGCACTCCCAGATACAGAAGCGCGTCGAGGCGCACCGCGAGGCTGCCGCGAAGAATCCAAACAAACGTGGCCCGAAGCCGAAACGTCGCCGTCGCTCTTCCCGCGCTTCAAGCGCCCCACACTAAAAAGCCTCCGGTTGTGGTCTCGTTTCCCCCACCTTGCCTGTGACTTCGGCAAATGTAAGGCGCTTCCCCACGATTTGCGATACCGCGAGATGTAAGCGGTCACTGTCATTCATTGGACGTTCCTCGGTAGCGCGATTGTTGAAGCGCCATACCTGCTCATCCAAGTAACGGAACAAGTGGAACGGCTCGACGCTCACATAGGTGCCGCCAATGCTGCGCTTCAAGAGGCTCCAAAAGTTCTCCAGACCGTTTGTGTGGACGCGCCCATCTACGTAGCGTTCGGCATGGTCAATAACTTGGTGCGCGAAGGTGGGCCGCAAGTCTTGGTAGGACATAAGCGCGTCGGTGTAGACCGCGCTGCCTTCCTCAACGTGCCGTCTGATCTCACCGTGAAGTGCGTGCTTGCGGCGGTTTGGAACGACAGTAGCGTGGACTTCACCACCACGTTCGAGGATACCGACGATTGGGGCCTTGCCGCCGACGCCAGTAGAAGCCAAGCGGCGCATTCTCCGGTTGGCGTGCATGTTGCGAGCTTTGCCGCCGATGAATGTTTCGTCTACTTCGACTTCGCTTCCACTGCCGCCGAGCTTCACGGTAGAACTAGATTGCAGGGCAAGCCGGATGCGATGGAGAACAAACCACGCGGACTTCTGGGTGATTCCAAGAGCGCGGTGAATCTCCCACGAACTGATGCCGTTCTTGCAGTTGGCAATCATCCACATCGCGGCAAGCCACTTGTCGAGCGAGATGGGGGAGTCCTCGAATATGGTGCCCACCTTGACCGAGAACTGACACTTCGCGTGACGGGTCTTGCATTGCCACACGCAGCGCGACGGGACGAACGCAACGTCAGCCGAGCCGCAAGTCGGACACACGACGCCGTTCGGCCAGCGACGCGCCACAAGATAGTCAAGGCAGTTGTTAGGGTCGGCGAAGTACTTAATGGCCTGCTGGAGTGTTTTCGGTTCGTTTGCTCTCGCCATAATGCAAGAATCTTACAGGAATCGGTTTGATGAGTCAAGTATATTTTCGCCCTCGTAAGAGTGGGAAGGAAAGGAGTTACAGGATACGGAACTTGGAAGTATGTACGGAGAATGGGAGATAAAGAAAGCGAAGCGGAAATGCGGATCGCACCCTTCGCACCTGATGCTCCGGGTAAACGAGGCTTACGGGATTGGCGGAGATGCGATCGATGAATCACGACCTATGCTAGCATGAATTACATTATTCTTCAAATACTATTATAGTACTAGAATTTAGCAATTTGCACCATTTGTTCGAAAGATTTTGTAAGAAGAAGAAAATAAAGGGGTAGAGCTCACTGATGCAGGTGCAACGATCTACTGGGGGAGATCTTGAGAAATATTTGGCGAGAGGCACAGGTTCGGAAGAATGGAGAGGCGGGAAACAACAAAAGAAACGTCAACTACCCCACCCTTGCACAACCCGCAAGGATGGGGCACCCGCAGAAAGAGACCGGACGCAAAATCGAACCTGTCCCACCCGCCTGCCAAGATGGCATTACTGCCCCTTGGGATCTCCGGTTGGGGTTTCAAAGCCCGCGCAACGAGAGCGCCAACTCTGGCGGGACTTCTCGCGCTCCTCGGGTGTCATCTGCCGCCAGCGCTCGTCCATTCGTTGCCGAACACGCTCGTCGATTCGTCGCCGAATATTGGAGCGAGGAGAGCCATGACCGCCCCATCCGCCGAAGAGGATGCGGCACAGCGCCAGAAGTCCCAGGGCTTGCCAGAAGGTGATCTGGCGCCAGCCAAAGAGCGGCGGCAGCAGCCAATTCCACAGGTGCAGCACCAGTTCGCCGCCGAGGAAGATAAATAGGAGCATCGCCAGAATCGCCAGCGGGCCAAGGAAAATCCATTTCTTTCTCATCCGGCATCGGGCGATGGCAACAGATCTTCGATCCGCAGAAGTTCGCCGTCTTCGCCCTCGAGCGCTGCGTCGCTGAGGGCCTCCGGCTTCTTCTTGCGGAAAAGGTCGGTGATGCGATTGCGCGCGACGCGAAAAAGCCAGCCGGTCACGTGCTCGATGGGCATCAACAGGCGATTGGCTTCCACCAGTTCGTAGAAGACTTCCTGCACGATGTCCTCGGCGTCGGAGGGATCGGGCACACGCCGGCGGATGAAATTGCGCAGCCGGGAGCGTTCTTCCGCGACGATTTCGGAAATTTGACGGTCTTGCTCGATCATCGAGGTGACGCTCAACGGCCCATCCATCCACTTCTGTAGACGAACGGCGGCCGCAAATATTGTAAAGATTTAAGCGGGCGGTTTGGCCAGAGAATCTACTCGAAGAAATTGTTCTGTCCTGTGGCGCGGAGGGAGCATTTCGTCCGGCACTATCCTAAGAAAGAGATGTGGGTGCCGCTCCGTTAAGGACCTGCCACGCGCCAGCCCAAAGGCGTTTGCGATCGAAGGGCGGCCATCCGCCAAAATCGGGTCTCACTTGAGTGCGAGACGGTAACTCCTGTATTCGTCTCCAGTACCACACCAATCAGAGAAAGTATGAAGAAACACGGCACCGAACTTTGCATTCAACGCCTGACTTCCCCCCGTGCGGGCGTGACCGTAAACGATGTCAAATCCCATCCCGGCTGCCAGCCCTAGCCAGTGAGCCTTGAGAATTGTTCCAAATCTCTGCCTCTGAAACGCGGGAAGTATTGTGTTTGAGTAGCAATAGATTCCGACTCTCTTTTCGCTGTCGGTTAGTTCAGGTAATCCTTTGACTAGCTCATTTGCAAGCGGGAAACCGTACGATTCCCCAGCAAGCTTTCCATCTACATACATCCATACAAAAATTGATGCTGTTAGATCTCGAAATCTCTTCTTTGTGGATAGATCAAGTTGCAAGGCTTTGTGATAGACAGCCTCAAAGGCCACCGTCTGCTCTAGCGGAACGGCATAGCTGAATTTGATTACACCCACTTCACTCCTCGATTCTGGCGGACATCTTCATCGTGGAGGCGACGGACTGGTTGTCGGCAAGGAAAGAATTGACGCAACAAACTGAAGGCTGGCGAGTTTTCTGTCTTGCAGGGCGCATTTTCTGGAGACGCGATCAGCAGAGCCGCTTTCGCTTGGAAAAGCTCTTCTACTCCCACGACAAGTGCTCCCGCAATCCCTGAAGGTCGGGAAAAAGAATCCGATGGTTAATCCCAAGGTCGTCAAGCTCGTGCCGTATGCTTTCTAACTTGTTGCTTGCGATTACAATCTGCGCAAGGCGGCTCCGTTTCTTTCTGCGGCTGCCTAAGTCAGTTCGATCCGCAGCCTTGATGAGGTCTTGCTTCTTCCCAAATAGAAGGAACCGAGCTGTCTGACTCGCGATCCGGGAGTCAATACTTGGCGGATCAATAGCTATTGGCCAAGCCTTCTGAACTCGCAGGCCGTTGCAGGCATCTTCGAGGTCCGGAAGATAGGGTTCTGTTTCTTCCCACCCTGGTAAAGCGGGTCCTTTCAGACCATCGGTATGCAATCTATTCCAACGCCAAGGATCAAACGCCCAAACAGCGGCATCCTCTTTCTCAACATCCTTCCTCTCACTTATAATCGCGAAGTAAAGCGCTGCTAACGGATTTCCGGTCCAGTCAAGCAACCTAGTTGGTGCACCATAGTGTTGCATCAAAAAGTACCACTCCCACTTGGAACGATTGGGATCTGTCGCAGCCAACTGCAGACCGTGACCTTCAAACTCAAGCCTGATTTCAGATTCCTCAGCATCTTCATACTGGGGACGATAAAATCTAGGCCGCAAATCCCACGCTGCAGACGGTTGCCCCGAAACCATTGTGGAGTGCTACCGCCTTTGGATTCCACCCTCTCCCCGCTCCACTTCTTCCGGATTTGGTTAACCTCACTTAGGTAATCCGAGACGGTTTGGCACGAGTGTTTCGAATTGACGACGCGCGATGGCATAATTAGTCTGTTGGCACGTAACGGTCATGATAGCTGGACGGAACTATTGAAGTCTATCTCATTCCCCAACTCGAATTACCGCGAGACCAGGATGCGTTTTGCCGTGGGCCGGGAGCGTGAGATTAAAATCATGGGCGGCGGAGGACGGGCGGCGACTTTTTGCTAGGTTGGAAGGGAAATGTGTATACTTAGCATATATACATTGTGAGGCTGACGATGGCGACGGCGAAGGTGTTCAAGTCGGGGAACAGCCAGGCGGTGCGGCTGCCGAAGGCGTTCCGGGTGAAGAGCAAGGAAGTGGATATATCGCGGCGGGGCGATGAGATCGTTCTGCGCGAACGCACGGGGACGATGGCGCGGGCGTTTGACCTGCTGGCGGCGCTGCCTGCGGACTTGACGCAGCCGGGACGGAAAAAGGATAAGCCGCAAAAGCGCAAGGGACTGTGATGGAGGCGCGCCCCGCAACACCGTCCGGGACACAAGAAGCGCGCTTCCTGCTGGACACGAACATTTGCATCTACATCCGGCGGAAAAAGCCGGAGGAAGTGCTGCGGCGATTTCGCATGCTGAAGCAGGGAGAGGCGGCGCTCTCCGTGATTACGTTCGGGGAATTCGTGTACGGGGCCGAGAAGAGCGCGCAGCGGGCGGCGGCGCTGGAGTTGTTGCAGGAGCTGGCGCGCGTGCTTCCGGTAATGGGATTGCCGGAGACGGCGGCGGAAGCTTATGGAACGATGCGGGCGGAACTGGAACGCAAGGGGCAGATGATCGGGAACAACGATTTGTGGATTGCGGCGCATGCCAAGGCGGCGGGGTTGACGCTGGTTACCAATAACGAGCGGGAGTTCCGGCGGGTGCGAGGGTTGAAGGTGGAGAATTGGGCGGTGTGAAAAAAGAGGAAGAGAGATTCTCCCTGTTCCGTTCGAAATGGCGGCACGGAGGGAGCATATCGGTCGGACGCTATGCCATGCGGGTTGGAGATGTGGGCACCACTCCGCTAAGGGCTTGGCCACCCGCCACAAGGCAAATGTTGTGTCTGATGGACCGGTTCGCGTTACGTCCGTCTCCATCATCTGTCGTCAGATTCGTCTCCCCGGCGCACCGAGGTCAAAAAGTTATCCAAGACAAAGTCTGCTACGTCGCGGCCAAGTCGTTGACCGGTGATCAAGTCAAAGCGGAAATGTTGTCCACCGAAGATACGGCTTAGCGTCGCTTCTTCGGCGGCCGCTGAGACACTTGTGAACGATCGTTCTACTCCAGGAAGAACCTCGGATGTCACGTGGAACTCGGCATGGTCCCGCTCGAAAAAGGAAATCAGCACCTCTGCCCCGGAAGCGCTGATCACCGCATGAGCACCGGGATAGGATGGGTCTGGGGCGGTCTTACCGACTTCCGGGAGCCAGTTCGGATCCGCCACGGTCTCAGGGTTGATGCCGGGATCCGCAGCTCGAATCGCGGTCACTGGCCGCCAGAAATTGTAGGTGTATTTGGCGTCGTAAAAGGCGATCACGTCATCAGCGAAACTCAGGTTCAGCAGCGCGAACAACCGCGCACTTTGCGCCGTCGTCAAACTGTGCGCCACCGAGGCCGTTTGCGCGATCTCGTTCCAATAGTTCTGTATGGCCCCATTCCAAAACCGCCCGGTCAATGCTTCATCGGCCGTGGCGGTCGTGCTGTTGACGATTCCCAAGGATTTGATTTGGTTGAAAGCATCGCTATACGTATCGCTGGTCAGCGCCGGGGGAGGGCCGGGCCGGAACTGGCTCGCACGCTCCAGCGCAAACGGGGTCACGCGAGACCAATGCGTGAATTGCGGTTGTGCGGGAAAATTCGGAGGCGTCGATTGGTAATCTCCCGGGGCTGTCCCGAAAACATAAGGAATCGGCTTGGCATTCGAGCCGTCGTTGCTTCGCAGCGCCAGGATGCGATCCGCGACCGTCTGTCCTATACGGATACCTTCCGCCTTGTCGCTGCCGTCCGGAATTTGTGCCAGGGATTGCTGTAGTGCGGTATCGAGTGCAGCCTGAAACCCCGGATACAGGGCCACCAGAACTTGATGCGCCGCCGCGGCTGCCGCCGCTTCCTGGGAAGCATCCCGTGGCACGCCGGAAAGGCGGACCAAGTATGGCCGGTGTGTTCTGTCAATAGCATTCACTGCGTCATAGATCGCCGCGTGCAGGATCGCAAAGCTCCGCGTCGGATGGACCGTGCCTGGCTGCGCTCCAGGCGTCCGCACAATTACGAGGAGTGTTCTATTCCACTGCACAACTGCGTTGACTGGCTGCGAGGAGCTTTGTGCGCCAGAGTGCTGATCATCAGGCGGGACAGCATAAGATTGGCCAGCCTGTATCGAAGAAACCACACACACCAGTGCGCCCGCAATCAAGAGTCTTGACATTATTTAGTTTTCCCCTTCGTTTATGTATGCGACAGTGGGGCGCGCTGTGAGACAGATATTCCACCATCAAGCCTTCTTGCACTAGCCAAGACCGCCAGACGCAAGAAAAAATTCCTCGGCCCTTCAGTCTAATTAGTGGTTCTGCCCACTGGTGAAGAGAGGCGGGTCTTTCGGACGTTTCATCAAAAAAAGGAGCGGGCGGCCAGAGAAGACATACAAATGCAAAGCGGAGGTAAAGAAGAAGGGGCAGACTGAGGTCCGCCCCTACAGAGAGGGAAACAAGCGCAAAAGCCGACGCCGTTTACCTAGGAGGCGTCCTTGATGTCTTCGCGGGCGCGCTTCTCGGCGTTCTTGGCTTCGGTGCGGGCATGGGCGTCGGGTTTGAGCACCATGATGGCTCTGCTCAGGTCCATGGCCTTGTCTCTCGACGGGGCCGCGCACGATTTGATGTCGCCAGAGGGTTTCGCGCCGGTCACATCCCACTTCAGGCAGTTGAATTTGATGGTGAGATTGTGGCTGACGTGAAGCGCGGCGACGCAATCGCTGAGGTTCTTAAAGCCCGCGCAGGCATCCTTCAGGCTGGTGCGCGGAGGGAGAACCGCCTGCAACTGCAGAGACAACCTCTTTTCTTGCTCTTTATTCGCTGCGAGCTGTTCGCTGGCCGTGGGGCTTGGACCTTTCTTGATCCATTTGATTGGATTGTAGGAAGTCGCGGCTGCTCCGGCGGCACCAAAGAACACACCCACTCCTACAACGCTGACGAGAATCCATCTGTTTTTCATACTGACCTCTTTCGAGGGCCGGGCATGGCTCTGGCTTCAGTAAGCCACGGTCCCGGCTCGTCTCCGAGGCTTGGAAAGTACAGTACTCCCCCAATCGGTCACGCTGGCCTTCGGGTCAGATGCTCAAATTGAACGATGTGTCAGGCGGGTTGCTGGTAGAGGCCGATCACGTTGCCTGCCGGATCGCGGAAGCGCGCGGTGATCTCGGGGGCGTCCGCGCCAATCGGCTGCACGATCTCGCCGCCATGGACTACAACGGCGTCAACAGCGGCGGCCACACTATCGACATTGATGTAAAACAGGAGGCCGGGCTTCGCGGCGGGCGGGCGCCCAAGCACCCACGCGCCGCTTACTTCGCCGGTGGTATCGTCAAAAGCCGTGCTGCCATCGCCGCGTTTGCGGACGTTCCAGCCGAAGACGGCTTTGTAGAACTCGGCTGAGCGCGCAATGTCGGTAGCGGGCATCTCGATGTAACAGATCTTGCCGTTCGCAAGCGACGGAGGCATGGGTATTCCTTTCCGGGCGCCGCCATTCTAGCAGTTCTCCTCTTAGTGGTCGTGCGACATTCCCGCCATGTCGTGGGGAGGTTTCGCGTTTCGCCGAAGCGCCGCCATCTTCGTGTCATCGGCGGGGGCGAAATAACCAACGGCGATTCCCATCGCGCCATCGCGCAAAGGTTTTCCAGTGGGATTGTCGTAGGTTGCGGAAACTTTCAAGACGTCGCCTTTCGAAAATTTGTAACCGCCCTCTTGCACAAACAATTTCACGGGGACTGACTCAAGATGTCCTTGAGCGTCCGACTTCGCGTCGAGCGTGGCCACAGTTTCCTTGCGCGACGCATCCTGCAACACAATCTGTTTCCCGTAATCGTGCATGTGTCCGCCAACGCCGAGCAGCACGCCGTCATATTTCACGGTCACTGTTCCGGTCTTCTCGCTTTTTCCCACCGGAACGTCGTAGCTGGAATCTCCGCACGACGCCACATCCATCCACGCGGGATAAACATTCTGGATCATCTTCCCGACGCTCCCAGCGCTCGCATCAACAAACGGGATCTGCACTTCGAGATAAGCCTTTTCATAAGACGTGGCAGTCGGGTTGTACACCATCGTTTCGATGCGGATCTTGTCGTGCGTTTGCACGCGATAGCCGTAGCCGGGGATTTCGGCCCAGTCCGTCATCTCGCTGCCCGCGCCGAAAATATGCTCTTCCTTGTTAGGGCAAAGAAAGTCCGCGCGATTCTCGTTCCAGAACGCCACGTGATGCAGGACGGTCCCCGGCACGGCGTTGCCACTGGCATCCACGAGCCTCGGATGATACGCGAGCAGCCAGCCGTCTATCGGCACTTCCCAGACTAGATCTGGCGGCTGCGGCATTTTCATGTGGCTCGTGTGCGCCGGGAGATTCATCGGGCCAACGCGAAGGGTGACAGTGTGCGCCGCGGCATCGAGCTTCGCATCCAGCGTGACGCCCTTCGCTACCGCGTGGTGCATGCCGCTTTGCATGAATCCGCCGTGATGCAGCATGTGCTCCATGTCATGCGGTGTTGCGGCCGGTCTCTCTTGTTTAGCCTGGGCTTCAAAAGGAGCCGGTGCAGTCGCAGCGGCCAGCAAGATGGTTCCGCAAATTGTGAGAGATGTTTTCATTGGGCGACTCCGCGCATGGATCCCGGCGTTCTGGCTGGAACATCTCTCATGATACTCCCGGGAAGAGAACGGCGGAATCGCGCGGCCGGGCTGTTGCTCAAAGTCAGCAACGCAGATGAAAAATTGGAAATTCAAAATTGGAAATGCGGCAGCCTCGGCAAGGATCCGAGAAGACTGCCGCCCTCCAAGTGGCCGCGGAGGAAGTCTTACTACAGTTTGTTGGGTGATTCGCCGGTGACGACGGGCAAGTCCTTGCGGTGGCTCCAGTCTTCCCAGGAGCCATCGTACATTTTCGCGTCGTAGCCGAGCATTTTTGCCGTGAAGTAAAGAACCGTGGCGCGCTGGCCGATGTGGCAGTAACTCACCATCAAGTTTCCCGGCTTCAGGCCAGCCCCGCGAAATAATCCTTTGATGGCGTCCGGACTTTTGAATTTGTTGTTGTCCTGTTCGACGACTTCGAGGTAAGGAAGATTCGCCGCGCCCGGAATGTGTCCGCTGCGCGGATTTCCGTCGCTCCGTGATCCGTTGTAGAACTCGTGAGTGCGCGCGTCGAGGATGGTGACGCCGGGCTTGTTGAGATGGCTGCTCATCCAATCCGCGTCGGCTACGATTTCCTTGCGCGGTGCAGGCGTGATCAAGCCCTTCGCGGGCTGCTTGGTTTCCGTGGACACCGTGTGGTGGGTGGCCTGCCAAGCCACCAGTCCTCCGTTCAAAATCGAAGTGCGGTCGCCAAGGCCGAGATAATCCAGAGTCCAGTAAACGCGGGTGGTAGGCGTCACCCAGTTCGTTCCGAAGTACAGAATGACATGAGAGCTGTTCGAAACGCCGAGCTTTTCGAAAACGGAGACGAGTTGCTCGACGGGCGGGAGCTCCAGCATCAAGGTCACTCCATGATTGTGGGGAGTGGAGATGCTTTCATATTCGAGGAACTGCGCGCCGGGAACGTGGCCTTTGTCGTAGTCTTTTTTGTCGCCGATCTGGAGCAGCACGAGGGAAGGATCCTTAAGGTGGTCGGCGAGCCAATCGACAGTGACCAGCATGGGTTCGCGCGCAGGGCCGCTTGATTTCTTTTCCTGAGCGGATGCGATGGTGCTCAACAAGAGAAGGGCAAACGCGATTAGCGAAGATATTTTTGTCAGCTTATTCATGGAGCGTCCTCTAGCAAGCCGTGCCAGTATGACGTTATACGCTATAGCGTTACACGCCATAGTGTCAAGATTTAATTCATCCGGTTTAGTTGAAGCTGGGTTCGCTGCTAGACTCGGCAGGGTCTTCACACGGAGAGGGAATGAAGCTGATTCGATTCGGTGAGATGGGGCGGGAGAAGCCGGGCGTACTTCTCGAGGATGGGACGCGACTGGATGTTTCGGGGTTTGGCTCGAACTATGACGAAGAGTTTTTTGCTAATGATGGATTGACGAAACTACGAAACTGGTTAGCGAGGCAGGGCGCTTCCGCACTGCACGTTCGAGGATCTGTGCGCTTGGGGCCGCCGATTTGTCGGCCGAGCAAGATTGTGTGCATCGGGCTGAATTTTCGGGACCACGCCGAAGAAAGCGGGATGGAGATTCCCAAGGAGCCGGTAATTTTTTTCAAAGCGACAACGGCGCTGGCGGGCCCGAATGACGCGCTGGTGATTCCCAAGAATGCCGCGAAGGTGGACTGGGAAGTGGAATTGGCAATCGTGATGGAGAAGAAAACGAGTTACGTGAGCAGAGCGCGCGCGCTGGATTATGTTGCTGGTTTTGCGCTTCACAATGATTATTCGGAGCGAGGCTTTCAACTGGAACGGGGAGGGCAATGGGTGAAAGGCAAGAGCGCGGATACCTTCGCGCCTTTGGGGCCGTTCCTGGCGACGAAAGATGAGATTTCTGATTTCAATCGGCTGGGAATGTGGTTGAAGGTGAATGGTGAGTTCCGGCAAAGAGGCTCCACTGCGAAGATGATTTTCGATGTGCCGACGCTGGTTGCTTATATCAGCGAATTCATGACGCTGCTACCGGGAGACGTGATCAGCACGGGGACGCCTCCGGGCGTCGGGTTGGGCATGAAGCCGCCGCAGTATCTGAAAGCAGGCGATGTGGTGGAGCTCGGAATCGATGGGCTGGGGGAATCACGGCAGGAAGTTGTGGACTACGGAGCTGGACACTGAAACGATGCGCATCGATGCTCATCAGCATTTTTGGATGTATAGCGAGCGGGAGTATGGCTGGATTGATGACTCGATGGCGGCTCTGCGGAGGGATTTTCTTCCGGCCGATCTGAAGCCTGAGCTGGAGCGCAACGGGTTTCAGGGGTGCGTTGCGGTTCAAGCGCGGCAGACTTTGGAAGAGACGCGATGGCTCTTGGAATTGGCGGAGCACGCACCTTTCATTCTAGGGGTGGTGGGTTGGGTGGATTTGCGGTCGCCGCGATTGCAATTCGAATTGGAGTCGTTGGCAGTCAATCCCAAGCTGGTGGGCGTTCGGCACATCGTGCAGAGCGAGCCGGACGAGCGGTTTCTTCTTCAACCGGATTTTCTTCGCGGCATCGCCATGTTGGAAGAATTTGATCTGGCCTACGACATCCTGATTTATACCCGGCATCTTCCAGTGGCAACGGAATTCGTGACGAAGTTTCCGCGGCAGCGTTTTGTTCTGGACCATCTGGCGAAGCCGCCGATCAAGAGCGGAGCCATTGACGTTTGGGCGCGTGGAATCCAGGGGCTGGCAGCATTTTCGAATGTCTATTGCAAAGTGTCTGGCCTGGTCACCGAGGCAGACTGGCAGGCATGGAAGCCGGAGGATATACGGCCGTATTTGGATCTGGTGTTCGAATGCTTCGGGCCGAGCCGATTGATGACTGGATCGGATTGGCCAGTGTGCACGGTGGCTGGTTCGTATTCGCGGGTCATGAATCTGACAAAGGATTATCTCGGGAAATACGCGGAGAAAGAAAGAAATGCGGTGTTAGGCGAAAACGCCGCGACGTTTTGGAGATTGAAACGGCCGGCGGAGCATCAAGCGCGCGACTAAGCGCCCGGCGTGTTCTACAATGCAGGGGAAAAGCGGCGCGGCGGCCGAAATCGGCTGCTAAAAAGGATTGAGCAGGTCTGGGTGAGATGCAGAAGGTGCTCAAACTCGATTCGAAAGACAACGTGCTGATCGCGCTGACCGATTTGAGCCAAGGGGAGCAGGTTTCTTTTGACTCCCAGTCGTACATTCTGGAATCGGACGTTCCTGCTAAACACAAGTTCGCGACGGAAGATTTGGCTGCCGGCGCAAGCGTCATTATGTACGGTGTGCTCGTCGGAAAAGCGACGGAGCTTATCCGGCGAGGCGGGCTGCTGACCACGCGCAACATCCATCATCAAGCCGCAGCGTTTCAGGAAAAAACGCAAGAATACCGGTGGACGCCGCCCGACGTGTCACGATGGAAGCGGCGAGAATTCCTGGGATATCGCCGATCCGACGGCCAGGTAGGCACGCGAAATTATTGGATTGTTGTTCCGCTGGTGTTCTGCGAAAACCGAAACATCGCGGTGCTGAAGCAGGCGTTTGAAGAAGAGTTGGGTTTCGCCGCGCCACAGGTGTATCGGCGGCAGGTGGCGGAACTAGCGCGGCTTTATGCCGATGGCCGGACCGACGAAATCAAGACGCGCGCGCTGACGGGTGACGCCGCGAGCCCGGCACGTTCCCGAGTTTTCGAAAACGTGGACGGCATCCGATTTCTGCTGCACGAAGGAGGCTGCGGAGGAACGCGAGAAGATGCCAACAATCTCTGCGGACTGATCGCGGGCTACATCCATCATCCGAACGTGGCGGGCGCGACGGTGCTGAGCCTGGGCTGCCAGAATGCCCAAATTGGAATTCTGCGAGAGGAATTGGGGAAGCGGAATCCGAAGTTCGATAAGCCACTGGTGATCGTGGAGCAGCAGCAGAGCGGCACGGAAGTTGCGATGCTGACGGAGGCCATTCGAAGCACATTTCTGGGGTTGGTGGAGGCGAATCGAAGCCAGCGCACGCCAGCGCCGCTTTCCAGCTTGTGTCTCGGGCTAAAGTGCGGGGGCTCGGATGGTTTTTCCGGCCTCTCGGCGAATCCTGCTATCGGGCACACGGCGGATATTCTCGCGTCCCTCGGTGGGAGAACGATACTTTCTGAATTTCCGGAATTGTGCGGGGTGGAACAGGAACTCATCAATCGGAGCAGGCGCAAAGATGTTGCGGACCGGTTTATGCAGCTGATGAAAAGTTACGGTGCACGAGCAAAAGCAGTTGGATCAGGTTTCGAAATGAATCCCAGCCCCGGGAACATGCGCGACGGATTATTGACGGATGCGATGAAATCCGCAGGCGCGGCGAAAAAAGGCGGAAATTCTCCCGTGAACGCGGTGATCGACTATCCGGAGTATTCAACCGAGCCAGGGCTGAACCTGCAGTGTACGCCCGGAAACGACGTGGAATGCGTGACGGCACAAGTCGGCGCGGGAGCAAGCGTGGTGCTGTTCACAACCGGCCTGGGGACGCCGACGGGAAATCCCATCGCGCCGGTGGTGAAATTGGCGACAAATTCGGGGCTGGCACAGAGAATGCGGGACATCATCGACATCGACACGGGCGGAATTATTTCCGGAGAGAAAACCATCCAGCGGATGGGCGAAGAGATTCTGGACTATGTCATCCAGGCCGCCAGCGGAGAAGCTCGCACGAAGGCCGAAGGGAAAGGCCAGGAAGATTTTATTCCGTGGAAAAGAGGAATCTCACTCTGAAGAGCCCGGGCATCGGCACGAAGGATTTCAGACTGGACGGCAAAGTTGCCATCGTGACCGGCGGCGGCAGCGGCATCGGGCAAGCGATCGCTTTGCGATTTGCGGCGAATGGGGCGACGGTTCGAATCGCGGATATCAATGTGCAACAGGCGGAAGCCACGGCGAAGCAAATTACCGATGCGGGCGGGCTGGCAACAGCGCACGCATGCGATGTTACGGACCAGCGGCAGGTTCGGGAAGCTTTCAACGGAATCTTTGCCAAAGAGCGTGTCGGAATCCTGGTCAACAACGCGGGAATTTCGCACGTGGGCACCGTGGAGAGCACCACGGAGAAGGATTTCGATCGGCTCTTTCGCGTCAATGTGAAGGGGGTCTACAACGGGATCCACGCGTGCATCGAGCACATGAAAACAAATGGTGGAGGCGTCATCCTGAACATGGCATCCATCGCGGGCTCCGCGGCGCTTGCGGAGCGCTTTGCCTACTCGATGACCAAAGGCGCGGTGATCGCCATGACGTACTCCGTGGCCAAGGATTATGTTCAGTATAACATCCGGTGCAATTGCATTTCGCCGGCGCGAGTGCATACGCCCTTCGTGGACGACTATGTGCGGAAAAATTATCCGGGCAGAGAGAGCGAGATGTACGAGAAGCTGGCCCAATCGCAACCGATCGGACGAATGGGAAAGCCGGAGGAAGTGGCTTCGCTGGCATTGTTTCTTTGTTCCGACGAAGCGGCATTCGTTACCGGCGCGGACTATCCGCTGGATGGCGGGTTCTTTAACTTGCGCGGCTGAATTATGGATCTGCGGCTAAAAGGAAAAGTTGTCCTGGTCACCGGAGGCGCGAAAGGAATCGGCGCGGCGATTGTGCGTGGATGCTGCGCGGAAGGCGCGGTTCCCGTAATCGTCGACCGCGATGAGGAAGCGGGAGAACAGTTACAAGCCGAGTTGCGAGCGAGCAGAGCAGAAAGCGGCCTGATTATCGCGGAGCTATCCGCGCCGGAAGCCTGCGCAAGCGTCGTCGAAGGGACGATCCAGAAACTGGGGCGGCTGGACGCGCTGGTGAACAATGCGGGAGTCAACGATGGCGTGGGACTCGAATGCGGCAATCCGGGGGAATTCGTGGCTTCGCTAGAGCGCAATCTCGTCCATTACTACGCCATGGCGCATTATGCGCTGGGAGCGCTGAAGAAAGCGCGCGGCGCGATCGTGAACATCAGCTCGAAGACCGCAGTGACTGGACAGGGAGGAACATCGGGCTACGTGGCAGCGAAGGGAGCCATTCTGGGACTCACGCGGGAGTGGGCCGCGGAATTGCTTCCGTACGGAATTCGCGTGAACGCCGTGGTGCCCGCGGAAGTGATGACGCCGCTGTATCAGCAGTGGCTGGCGACATTTCCCGATCCGCAGCAGAAGCTGAAGGAAATTGTTGCGAAGATTCCGCTGGAAAAGCGAATGACCAAAGCGGAAGAAGTCGCGGCCATGGTGCTGTTCCTGCTATCAGAGCAAGCGAATCACATCACGGGCCAGCATTTGTTCGTGGACGGAGGATACGTGCATCTGGACCGCGCGCTGACATAACGGAGCCGATGCGCGCGATGCATTCCTCGCATCTGTGTGCCGTTTCTGTCCACGGAAGAGAACACTAGGTGATGAGATCAACTGCGGTGAGTCAAATTGTCTTCCTCCTGGCGCTTTCGCCAACCGCGGCCGGGCAAGAATGGCGATTTTATGGTGGTGACGTTGGTGGAACGCGATCGTCGCCGCTCAAACAGATCAATCGTCAAAACGTGCGGAACTTGAAGAGGGCATGGACATATCACATGGGAGAAGTGGACCGCGGAGGCAACGAAACGGACCGGCATCATACTGCGCCATTTGAGTCCACGCCCATCGTGATTGGCGGAGTGCTTTACTTCTCGACGCCTTCCAATCGCGTGATTGCTCTCGATGCGGAAACTGGCCAGGAAATTTGGCAGTTCGATCCGCAAGCGAGGCGCACCGGCCCTCGCCAGTTTTTTCAACACCGCGGCGTGGCTTACTGGCAGAGTAAGACGGAAGGAGACGGTCTAATTCTGTATGGCACTTTCGACGGGCGCTTGATGGCTCTAGATGCGAAAACCGGGAAACCTCGCCGCGAATTTGGAAAAGACGGCACCGTTGATCTACGCGCAGGGGTCGCGGACGCTTATCCGGGAGCGGAATACTCGGTGACGTCGCCTCCCGCGATCTACCAAGATCTGGTCATTACGGGAGCGGCGGTTCCTGAATACCCGTCGAAAGGGCCGAGTGGCGAAGTGCGCGCGTTTGACGTCAGCTCGGGCAAACTCGTATGGAGTTTTCACACGATTCCCCGGCCGGGAGAATTGGGACACGAGAGTTGGGAAGGCGATGCGTGGAAGGAGCGCACCGGCGCGAATGTCTGGTCGATCATGAGCGTAGACGCAGAGCGCGGTTTGGTTTTTCTTCCCATTGGCTCGGCGTCATACGATTTTTACGGGGGAGACCGCAAGGGGCTGGATCTGTTCAGCAACTGCCTGGTGGCGCTTGATGCTGCAACCGGTAAACTCGTCTGGTACTACCAGATGGTGCACCATGATATCTGGGATTACGATATGCCCGCACAACCCGTGCTGATCACGGTGCGGCGCGATGGCCGGGAAATCCCTGCGATTGCGCAGGTAACAAAGATGGGATTTGTATTTATTCTCGACCGGCTTACAGGAAAACCGTTGTTTCCGGTAGAGGAGAGACCAGTTCCCAAGAGCGACGTGCCCGGCGAAGCTGCGTGGCCGACACAACCTTTTCCGGTCATGCCTCCGCCTCTGGTTCGACAGTCTTTCAGTGAAGGCGACATCAGCTCGATCACACCGGAATCGAATCGTTATTGCGCCCAACTGTTTCATTCACTAGAAAACCACGGAATGTATACACCCTATGGTCGGAAGATGACATTGGTGGTACCCGGCACATTGGGTGGGGCGAATTGGTCCGGCGCCTCTTTTGATAGCGCCTCCGGCTACTTGTTTGTCAACGCAAACGAATTGGGCGCGGTTGGAGCAATTGAGCTGCAGGCCGCTGACGCGCCCGTGCGGTACCGGAGAGGCTCCAAAGAAGGGGAGTATGCCCGCTTCTGGGACGAGCACCAATGGCCATGCCAGAAACCGCCTTGGGGAACGCTCAACGCCGTGAATGTAAATAAGGGGGAGATTGTTTGGAAAGTGCCACTTGGAGTGGTAGATGAGCTGAAGACGACAACGGGCACACCTAACCTTGGCGGCACGATTGTGACGGACGGCGGAGTGGTATTTATTGGGGCGACCATCGATAGCCGCTTTCGCGCATTCGATTCGGGAACAGGGAAGGAATTGTGGGCCGGCGACCTGGAAGCAAGCGCGCACGCCACTCCGATCACTTACATGGGCAAGAAATCCGGCAAACAGTTCGTTGTGATTGCCGCGGGAGGAGGCGGATATTTCAGAGGGAAAGAGTCCGATGCGCTGGCGGCGTTTGCGCTGCCGGATTAGGCTAACCGAACGAACGTAATTTTGTAGGGACCCTCGTTCAGGAGACATTTGCCGAATGGCTCGCTGGGAATGGAGAACTCAAAGATGGTCCGATCGCCAATAGGATTCAAATTATGCACGGGCCGCGCGCGATCGACGATGAGGCATTGTTGCCTCGGAGCGCTTCTAATACTGGCGACTGCAGGCCAGGGATTTGCGCAATCTAATGTGGTCGTGGTTCGCCCAAAAGAAATCCACGACGTGCTGGTAAACCCTGGAATGGGTATTACTACGTTTCAGAGATTCAACGGGCAAGAGCCAAATCCACCGCTGAAGTGGTCCGAAGTGGGACCCGTTACGAAGCTGCCACAGGCGCCCATGAAGCCGGATTTTCCGGATACTTCTATTTCGTATTGCCGCTGGTATTGGAACGTTCTTGAAACGGAGCCTGGCAAGTTTCATTGGGAGATTGTGGATCTCGCATTGGAAGAGGCGAGAGCGCATGGACAAACTCTTGCCATCCGTCTGATGCCGTACTCCAACCAGGATCCGCTCCCTGGTTGGTACCGGAACTCGGGCGCGCGGCGTGCCAACAAAGCGACAGACAAAGATGGAGAAATCTGGCAACCGGATTTTAGCGATCCGCTATTTCTCAAGTACTGGGGCGAGCTTGTGGCCGAGGCGGGGAAACGATACGACGGCAATCCTTACCTGGACAGCGTAGATATTTCGTCCGTGGGCTATTGGGGTGAGGGCTGGAGCCCGTACATGCCGGCATTTGCGTATCAGAAGGCGCTCATTGATATCTGGCTGGAGGCGTTTCAGCGCACGCCGTTGCTGATGAATTTTGACGAGCAACAGGCGCTCACCTATGGCACGGAACATGGCGCGGGATGGAGGCTGGACTGTCTGGGGGATATGCGGACGAGCTCCACGAATCCCTACTTTCAGGCAGAAATGCTGGAGATTTATCCGCAGCAGGTGGTGCGCGCGGGGATTCAGGACGTCTGGCTACGCAAGCCAGTCTCACTGGAAGTTTGTTTCACGGTGGCGGGTTGGAAGGAGAAAGGCTACGACCTCAACCACATTCTCGATCAAGCACTGCGGTGGCATGTGAGTTCCGTGAACATCAAGTCCGCGCCGATTCCGTCTGAATGGAAAAGTCAGTTTGAGAGTTTTCAGAAGAAGATAGGGTACCGTTTTATTTTGCGGCGCCTGGAATATCCAAAGGCAGTTGACGCCGGCTCGATGATGCCGATTCATATGTGGTGGCTGAACGCGGGAGTCGCTCCCATTTACAGGGAATTCTCGCTGGCGGTGGAACTGCGATCTTCCAAGACGGCGACCGTCATTCGAATCCCGGTGGACGTCCGGAAATGGCTCCCTGGAGACGCCGTATTCGACGGCACGGTGTATGTTCCGGAAAATCTGGCAGAAGGTACTTACGACTTCCGTGTTGCAATGCTGGATCCAAGGACGGCGCAACCAGCGATTCGTTTTGCCATCGAGGGCCGCCAGGACGAAGGCTGGTATGGCATAGGGTCACTCACGGTGAAAAAGCAGTGAAGCATTTCACGCTTCGGCGCACTCGCAGAGGTGGGCGGTCAACTGAGGACCCAAGGGAACTGCAACCGGGACGGATGATCCGGTCATGCATCATGGCGATGCTGGGCGGAACGATTGCTTGGTGCGCGCTAGCCGCAGACGATGCACCGCCACCGCAGGCCTTCCGTGTCCGTCAACAGTCTTTGCCGCCGGGGCCACGAATCACACCCTTCCTGCAATATCAGGCGGAGCAAGCGTGGATCGAGGACGATGATCGCCTAAGAGCTTGGGAGGGCATTCATAACGAAAGAGAATTGCTGAAGACGCAGGGCGAACTGCGGCAAAAACTCTTACAAATGATCGGCGGCTTGCCGGAGGTAAAAACGGATTTGCGTCCGCGAATTACGGGCCGGATTCAGATGGATGGGTTCGCGATTGAAAAGCTTATTTTCCAGAGTTTGCCGGGCGTCTACGTAACGGCTCTCGTTTACGTGCCGGATGATCACTCCAAGAAACATCCAGCGGTGCTGGTGCCCGCGGGGCACGCGCCGGATGGAAAATTCCACTATCAAGCACTTAGTCAACGATTGGCGAGACGAGGGTACGTGGTGATCTCCTGGGACCCGGTTGGGCAGGGTGAACGCAGCCAGTTCTGGGATGCGACAACCGGGAAGAGCCGATATAACCTGATCTGCGGCGAACACGCGGTGATGGGGAACCTGGCCTATTTGACCGGAGCGAATCTCGCCCGGTGGGAAATATGGGATGGGATTCGCGCGGTCGACTATCTGCTCACCCGCGCTGAAGTTGACGGTGAGCGAATCAGCATCACCGGTACGAGCGGCGGCGGCTTTCAGGCCACTTTAATTGCCGCTCTCGATAGGCGCATCAAAGTGGCCGTGCCTTCCTGCTATATCAGCGCACTGCCGATGAGGATTCATAACCGCATATTTGCCGATCCCGACAGCGACCCCGAGCAGGATTTGTTTGGCATGGTTTCAAACGGCGTGGACCATCCCGGATTGCTGCTGCTGATGTATCCGCGGCCCGTAATGGTGGCTGCGGCGGTACTCGATTTTTTCCCCATTGAAGGCACGCGCAAGACCGTCCGCGAAGTGCGAAGGCTGTACGAGCGTTTCGATCACGGAGACCGAATTGCGTTGGTGGAAGGCTATCACCCGCATCAATTCTCAGACGAAAATCAGGAAGCCGCGCTCGACTTTCTGGACCGCTTCAATCAAATGCCGGTTCGACATGGACTTCCACCAGTGAAGGAGCTTGCGGGCAAAGCATTGCAATGCACGGGAACGGGACAAGTCGTGGTCGAGTTCAGCGACGCAAAATCCTTGATGTCGGTGATCAAGGAGTATTTCGACGAGCACAAGACCGGACCGAGACGCAGCCTCGCAAAGGAATATTACGATGAGAAATACAGTGGCGTGAAAAATTGGCAGGTCAGCGAGTATACCGGCGCCCCGGCCGGGCAAGAACAAATTACTTGGGAAGCTGCGGGGAGTTGGAGGGCAGGTGGCATATTGATTGACCGCTATAGGCTGCGACACAGCAAACTGCTTGAAATGCCGCTGCTGTACATTCACAAAACCGCAGCTGACAAACGGACAGCCCTCTTGTGGTTTAGCGAAAGCGGGAAGGCGACCGCAGCAGACTGGCCTGAAATCAAGAAATATGTAGATGAGGGATACGACATCGTTTCGTTTGACTTTCGAGGCTTCGGCGAAACTCGAATGCCGTATACAGCCGTTTCCCCGGATGACCCGACGCTGGGCGCGTTGGATTTTGATCATGCTTATGTCAATTCCATTTCAGGCGTGCTGGCAAATCATGTGTACAACTCTCTTCTGACCGGCAGGCCGTACTTTCTGCAAATGATTGAAGACGCAGAAATCGCCGGTCTATTCGCTCGCGAGAAGTTGGGTGCGAAAGTAGAGGCTGTAACGGCTTCGAGTGTCGGATACACGCTCGCTAGCGCCATTGCGGAGACGCTGCCGGGAGTTGAGCTATTGTCCCGCGACGCGCAAGTTTTGAAATGGTCTGAGATCGTGGAGCAGAAACGGGAGATCTGGCCAATACAGTACCTACTGCCCTCGGGAGCCTATACTCATTAAGACTAGTTGATTTGTCCGGCGTTTGGCGGGACTGGGGCCAGTCGATTATCGGACAGTCTCGACTAATTCACGAGACGCAAGATTCCGAAGCGAGTTGGCACGTGAAAAGTTTTCCCTTCGAGGATGATGCTCCATGCAAGGAATTTGCGGCGATCGTCATCGCCCTCTCCCGCTGCCCTAAAGAAATTGGCCCGCCATTCAGCGCCGGGATGTATCGCGCCGACGTTCATTGACGAGACCGGTATGCGCATTTCCGCGGTCCACACGTGATTCTTGGCGTCAATGCGCGTGGCGTGGTCGAAGCCCGAATTCCAAGCGGCATTGGTAAAAGGGTTCTTGTTCTTATCGATTTCGAGATCGATCCACTGGTTATTGGGGGCAACTTCGAACTCATAGTAGTGGTTCACTCGCTCCGGCTGTGGGTTCAGGAAAACTTCGGCCACGTCACGATCCCAAAGCTGCCATCGCTCGACCTTCGGGTCCTCTCCTTGATAGACGTTCAGCGAGTCGTAGCGACACGAAAAGAGGAAGTAGATATGCGTAGCGGTCCAGACGGATGCTACACGAGTGGAAATTTCCGGGAAGTGCGACTTGCCCGAGGCGCTGGTGTCGAATTCCACTGACTCGGCTTGCTTCCAGGAAGGCTTAGAAGAATCACCATCCGGCAGGAAATCTATAACGGACCGCTTTGACTGGAGTTTCATGTCGCTGGCATAGGACTGCTGAGGCATGGTGGCGATCTGGCCCAGACCTGAAAGGGGAAGCAAGGTGAATGCTGCCCCGGCGAGAGCACTAGTCAGAACTCCTATTTTCCAGAGTTCCATCGATAAGTTCCTCGGGTCCATGTCGATTCGATGCGCTCAAGAGTGGCGTGCGCCGTGTAGATTTTCATTGGGTTTAATAGAAAGTTGAGCCCGGAGATTTATCCCACTTTGACAAGCGAAAGTAAACGATATAGAAGAAGCCAAACGCAGAAAAGAAATCCATAGCGGCGCGATCGAATGGGACTGGAGGATTCATGAGCGGAATGGGCCGAAGAGGCTGGCTGGAAAGCATGGGAATGTTTTTCGTGGCAAGCAGGCTGCCTAGGGCGTCAGTGCTGTCCCCGCCGGCTAAGGCGGATGGCGCAGGGAAGCCGCTCCAGCTCGCGGACTTCCAACCTCGTAGCATGCTGCACGTCCCTGAGACTAAGGTGGCCCGACCGCGCTATCCGGTCATAGACATTCATACGCATCTCTCTTTTGCTGCCAAGGCGGAGAATGGAGTTGCGATTGGCGAAGAGATGAAGTACTTGGCGCCCGTCGAGGCGGTGCTGCCACTGATGGACCGAAAAAACATTCGTGTGATGGTCAACCTGACGGGCGGAGTTGGCAAAGGACTCGAGGAAACGATTCGAAGATTCCAGCAGCCTCATCCAGACCGTTTCGTAATCTTCACGGAACCGTGGTGGGAGCGCACGAATCAACCCGGTTACAGCAAGTTTCAAGCCGATGAGATCGTCCGGGCACAACGGGCGGGCGCGCGAGGACTCAAAATTCTGAAGACCCTGGGCCTTTACTTGCGAGAGGGAATCTCGAAGGGGCCATTGATGAAAATTGATGATCCGCGGTTCGATGCCATGTGGGAAACATGCGGATCGCTGGGCATGCCGGTCGGGATTCATGTTTCCGATCCGGAGGCGTTCTTCCTTCCGATCGATCGTTTCAATGAACGCTTCGAGGAGTTGAATAATCATCCGGATTGGTCTTTTTACGGCGGCGATTTCCCTAGCAACGCCGAACTGTTGGAAGCACGCAACCGCGTCTTGGCCCGCCACCCGAAGACTCAGTTCATTGTGTTACATGTGGGCAATGACGCCGAAAATCTCCCTTACGTCAGCGAATGCATGGACCGTTTCCCCAATATGCATGTTGAACTTGGCGCACGAATTGGAGAGCTGGGACGCCAGCCGCGCATGGCGAGAAAGTTTTTCGAGAAATATCAGGATCGAATTCTTTTTGGAACGGACGCGGTTCCCCACGGAACAGATACGCCTCAGCAAATTTTCGTTGATGAACTTTACGAGATTTACTACCGCTTTCTTGAGACCGAAGACGAATACTTCGATTATGCGCCCGCACCGGTGCCTCCTCAGGGACGTTGGCGGATTTACGGTCTCGGGCTAGCCGACGGAATACTCAAGAAGGTTTATTATGAAAATGCCGCCCGGCTCTTGCGAGTCAAAATTTAACGGTTCTTCAAAGGGATTGACAAAGCAAGAAGTTTCTGCCAAAAAGAAAGCGAAACAATGGGAACGAAAGTAAAGAAAAGAAAAAGATGATCTTTTTTCTTCTTCGAGTTGCGATTGCTGTGCTGCTGCTGAGTAGCGCTGGTGACTCCCGCCCAGGTGATTTCAAGATCGTTGGCCCAGGTGGTGGCGGGGCAATGTTCCATCCAACCATCAGTCCTCACGACCCCAACACTGTTCTGGTTGGCTGCGACATGACCGGGTCCTATATCACCCATGATGCCGGCAAGTCTTGGCGCATGTTCAATCTACGCGGAGTCGTGGAGTTTTTCGTTTTCGATCCGCTCGATCGGAAGGTGATTTATGCACAATCCAACGGACTGTGGCGCAGCCAGGACGAGGGAGAGACTTGGAGTCTGTTCTATCCAAGGCCGTCCTCGGTGAAGAGCATCAAATTGAGTTCGGATCATTCGGATGAAGAACTAATTGCGGAACCCAATCCTCTGGGCGCCATCACGGCAATGGCCATCGATCCATCCGATTCCAAGGTCTTGTATGTCGCCGCCGGCAATCGAAAAAAGGAGACGTTTGCCTTCTTTACCTCGAGGGATGGAGGCCAGAATTGGATGAAAGAGGGGGAGTTGCCGGGACTGGCCAATAAGTTGTGGGTCAATTCTCACTCACCTGCCGACGCCCGGATGCTTCTGATTGCGGGTTCGCACTTCATCGCAGAAAAGACCCTTTCGGGCATGCGGAAGCTGTCCGTTCCCTCCGTAAAAATTTTCACGGATATTTCGGCGGGATTCAGAAAGGATGGCAAGCCGCTCGTCTATGTAATCGGGGACGAAACTACATTTGCATCGGATGACGAAGGAACAACATGGCGAAAGGCCACGCTGGGTCCAGGTGGCGGAAAAATGCGGGCGATCGCAACCAGCTTTGGGAATCCGGACACGGCCTACGTCTCTTACAGAGATCTGGAAGAGAGTGGAATCAAATGGCTAGGGGTTGGCAAGACCATGGATGCGGGACGCCATTGGCAACTGGTTTGGAAGGAGGACAGCAATCCCGCCGCCAAGCCTGCCGCAAATATTCACGACGCATGGATCACCGAACGATTTGGAACAGATTGGGGAGAAAATCCCCTGGCACTTGCCGTGGCGGAGCAGGATGCCAACATTTGCTACGGAACGGATCTGGGAAGGACCATGCGCACAGCGGACGGGGGCGCGAGTTGGGCCGCAGTTTATTCAAGAAAATCCGGTGAAAACGGATGGATATCCACGGGCCTGGATGTAACGAACGCCTACGGTTACCACTTTGATCCCTTCGATCGCAATCGGCAGTTTATTACCACGACAGATATTGGTCTTTTCCGCAGCGAAGATGGCGGGCAGTCCTGGATTAGTTCAACGCGAGGTGTGCCGAAGGAATGGATGAACACGACGTACTGGGTTGTGTTTGACCCCGAGGTGAAAGGGCGGGCCTGGAGCGTGAACAGCTGGACGCATGATTTGCCCCGGCCGAAGATGTGGAGAAGGAAAGGAATTGGGAGTTATCGGGGTGGCGTGTGCCGCAGCGACGACGGAGGAAGGACCTGGACAAAGTCGAATGACGGAATGGAAGAAACCGCGGCGACGCATATCCTTCTGGACCCGACGAGTCCGCCTAGCGCACGCGTGCTCTACGTCGCCGCCTTCGGACGCGGAGTATATAAGAGCGTGGACGGGGGCAAGAGCTGGAAGCTGAAAAACGTTGGCATCACCCAGAAGGAACCCTTTGCCTGGAGAATTGTGAGAGACAGCAGAGGGACAGTTTACGTGCTGGTGGCGCGCCGTTCGGAGGACGGAAGCATAGGAACGGAGGGCGATGGAGCGATTTACAAGTCCACCGATGGAGCAGAAAACTGGAGCCGGGTGCCGATGCCCGAGGGAAGCAATGCGCCGAACGGGTTGGCGGTTGATCCCAGCGCGCCAGATCGGCTTTATCTTGCGGCATGGGCCAGGGACAAAGGAGAGCACGGGGATGGTGGCGGCATCTACCTGTCGGTGAATGCAGGAAGGACCTGGAGGCAAGTGCTCGATCGCGATCGCCACGTTTACGACGTCACCATAGATCCGCGCGACGCAAAAATACTCTACGCTTCAGGGTTTGAGTCCTCGGCGTGGAAATCAAACGACCGCGGAGAAAGCTGGGTGCGAATACCTGGTTTTAACTTCAAATGGGGACATCGCGTCATTCCGGACCCTGAAGATCCCAAAAAAGTTTACATCACAACCTTCGGCGGAGGCGTTTGGCATGGCTCTGTGGATGGAGAAAATCGTCCATTAGACATCGTGACGCCCGAGCTTCAGCCTGGACGATAGCGAAGGAACCTCCTGGCGGAAAAGAGACAAAAAGAACCCATGGAAAGTGCCTCCGTGTTGAACCAGGCGGACTGGCAACGTGCGCTGACAAACGGTCAGGCGCGGGCGGCAGAATTATTTGGCCGGCCGGAAACGGAGCAAAAACGGCTTGGCTATTTCCACACGCTTAAGGAGATCTGCCAACAGCCTTGGACGTGGCTGCGAACTTGCGATCGAATGATCGCATCCCGCGATGGCCTAAGACGGGATGTGGCAGGCATTCGAAGTCTTGCACTTACTGGATCCGGGAGTTCAGAGTATGCCGCCGAATGCGTGCGCCTCGCGCTTCAAAATGAACTAGGCATCTGCACGGAATCGATCAGCGGTGGAACGCTGCTAATGTATGGGGGAAAAGCTTTGCCTGCAGGAAGGCCCGGCTTGCTTGTTTCTTTGGCAAGATCAGGAGACAGCCCGGAGAGTAGCGCGGCAGTCGAGTTGCTACTGGGCACGGAGCCTGAGTACCGGCACGTTGTGGTGACCTGCAACGAGCAGGGGAGTCTAGCTAGAGCGTGGCGGGATCACGGGAGAGTACATGTCACCACACTTCCCGCCGAGACTCATGACAAGAGCCTGGTCATGACAAGCAGTTTCACCAACTTACTGCTGGCGGCGCGCTTCATCGGAATGCTGGAAAGACCGGATGAATATCGAAAGGTGTGCGGAAGATTAAGCCTAATAACAAAGGAGTTGATCCGGTCCAATTTCGACATCCTGGCGAAAATTGCCGCCGCAGATTTTCGCCGAGCTGTGTTTCTCGGGAGTGGGCCGCGCTTTGCGGCCTCGCGCGAAGCGGCCTTGAAGATGCTGGAACTTACATCCGGCCGCGTCACGACATTGTGCGAAACGTATCTTGGATTTCGGCACGGTCCCATGAGCTACGCGCAGGATGACACTCTAATCGTTTGCAATTTATCGTGCGATTCCACGATACGCGCTTATGAACTGGATTTGCTGCGCGAATTGGACCGGAAGGAACTTGGATTGTCCAAAGTAATTGTTGGAGAAAATATTCCGAACTCTGTCGTTAGGGAGGGTGATGTAGTCATCGAGTGCCGGGGATTGACTCAACTCGGGGACGAGGAGACTCCGACTGTGTACGTGGTTGTCGCCCAACTTCTGGCTTTTTTTCGGTGCCTTGAAGAAGGACTTCAGCCTGATTCGCCGTCCGAGGGAGGAATCATCAACCGTGTAGTGGAAAAGTTTCCCCTTCACACATCTTCGTGAAGATCCCGCGAAAGCAGACTCTTGCAACTGGACGAATGAATCTGAAAGCCTGTATGCCGATGCGATGGACGGTCCTGTTCTTATTCCTGGGTGTTAACGCCGTACCTATTCAGGCTCAGGTGCGCGTGTGGGAAGGTGTCCTGAATCTTCCGACATACGAAGAGGGACTGCCTGATCCCAATCCTCCTTTCGACCAGTTCGCGGCCGGTCGATTCAATTATCCCTATACCCTGCGTAAAGAAATCACGGACCAGCGAGTGGAGCATCGATGGCGCGCGATCTACTTTGAAAACGAATACTTGAAATGTTCGGTGTTGCCGGACTTGGGCGGGCATATTTACACGTGCATCGACAAAATCAGCGGGCAGCCAATGTTCTATGCCAATCCTTCCATCAAGAAAGCCAGGATCGGCTACCGCGGGGCTTGGGCCGCATTTGGAGTCGAGTTTAATTTTCCGGTTTCCCACAATTGGGTCTCCATGTCGCCAGTGGATTTTGCGTATGCGAGCCACGAGGACGGTAGTGCATCGATCACCGTTGGGAATATCGACAGAGTTTATGGAATGGAGTGGTCCGTCGAACTGACGCTGCGGCCCGGCTCCACGGTTCTCGAACAACACGTCACACTGAGCAATCGAAGCGATGTACGCCATCGTTTCTATTGGTGGAACAATGCTGCTGTCCAGGTTTGGGACGATTCTCAGATTCAATACCCCATGCGCTATGCCGCAGGACATGGGTTTGCGGAAGTGCAGAGGTGGCCGGTTAATTCGCGGGGCAAAGATCTCAGCGTCATTCGCAACCAGACCGACGGACCAGTGTCAATGTTCGTCCATGGAAGCCGCGAAAACTTCCTGGGCGTGTGGCATCCCCGAACAAACGTGGGGACTGCGCATTTTGCCGATTATGCCGAGCTACCTGCGAAGAAAATTTGGTCCTGGGGTGTCGACGCAGAGGGTCTTGATTGGCGCAAAGCACTCTCCGACAACAACAGCGCCTATGTCGAGCTGCAAGCGGGACTCTTTCGAAATCAGGAGACGTATGCATTCCTTGAACCGCGGCAGTCCATCGCTTTCACGGAATACTGGATGCCCGTCAGGGATACGGGCGGGATTTCCCGCGCGAATCTTGCCGGGGTGGTTCATTTGGAAAGAAAGGGCGGCCTGTTGGCGGTTGCCTTCAATGCCAACCGAAAGTTGCCGGGCGCTACGATCCGGATTTTGAATGGAAACAGTTCCTTGCTCAACGAGAAAGGAGATCTTGTACCAGAGCGAGTGTGGAAGAGAGAGATTCCGATTCCGGCCGCTAGCAGGAAATATACGTTTGAACTCGAGAGTGGCGAGAATGCTCTGCTGTTGAGGCAGACGGAAGGGGAGTATGACTGGACGCCTGAATCCGAAATTAGAGTTGGGCCACAAATTTCGTACAGGGTGCCGGATGAGACGCGTCGCTCCGAGGACGACTGGCTTCAGCAGGGCAAAACGGAAGAATTGAACGGTAGCCTGGTGGCGGCCCTGCAAACCTATCAAAAAGCGTTGGTGAAGTTCCCCGCAGATTTTGAATTGTTGAAGGCGGCGGGACGACTTGACACGTGTCTAAATCGTTTCGAACAAGCGGTATCTCACCTCTCCGCCGCCCATGACCGAAATACTACCGATGCCGAGATTTCCTATTATCTTGGAATTGCTTACGAAGGCGTCGAAAGAGAGAACGATGCTGCCGATGCATACCGGGAAGCGATGCGGTTACCGTCGTACCGCGCGGCCGCTGCACTGCGCCTTGCGGAACTGGAAGCTCGGCGAGGTGCTTTGAAGGAGGCGAAAGAATTTCTGACCACAAGCCTCGGATTCGAGCCGAATGACCTGCGTGCAGGCGAGGAGCTAGCGGCTGTATCGCGTGCGCTAGGAAAGAATGTGGACGGTGAAAAGATAGCAAACGAACTGCTGGCGCGCTTTCCGTTGAGCGGTTTTCTTCAGGAGGAACTTGGAAAAGCAAACGTATTACACCTTGCCGCCGACCCCTATCGAGTCTTCAGTGTTGCATCGGAATACGCACGGTTGGGGCTATACCGTCGAGCGTTGGAAGTTCTCTCCCGCGACTATCCGTATCCTGAGGCGGATCAGAGCGAACNAAGCCTCCCGACTCTCGACCGTAAATATATTTCCGAACACCATCGAAGACCAGCAGGCGCTCAAAGCGGCCATTCGTGCAAACGAGAATGACGCGACCGCTCACTACCTGCTGGGGACGTGGTATTTTGCGCGCGAGAGAACGGGAGAGGCCATCAGCGAATGGCAAAGAGCGCGCAAACTCAATCCCCAAATACCGGTCCTGGAGGCCAGTCTCGGATTAGCGTTGCTGCACATGAAGAGGGATTTCGCGGGGGCTCTGAGTGTATTCGCGGAAGGAATAAAAAACGATTCATCGAACGTGGTGAACTATTCCGGCTCGGTTTCGGCGATGGCTGTTCTAGGAAAACCCGCGGCGGAGCGAGTGAAAGCACTTGAGCTTTATCCCGATCTGAGCCGTATGCCCACGAGTTTGGTTTATGAACTGGCCTTGAACCGCGCAGAGGAAGGGAACTATAACGGCGCGATTGATTTGTTCCGGAATCGGTTCTTCGGCAGCGAAGAAGGCGGGACAAATGTTCGCCAAGTGTGGGTTGAAGTGAAGTTGCAACAAGCCATCGGGTTGGCTCGAACCGGCCACTGCGACGAAGCTCTTGCAACGGCGAAAATACTTGGTTCGCCAGTTCCGGGGCTTGCGTTTACGCAAGACGGATTGAAACCACTACTGAATTCCGCCAGGACAAACTA
>WNFR01001604.1_pt1 | contig 37031 bp, 29 predicted proteins | sample 5400221 | NCBI WGS metagenome assembly WNFR01 (sample SAMN13153357, study PRJNA577476) | soil metagenome | isolation source: 40 cm soil under Madrone tree | place: USA:California | collected 2016-06-14 | reverse complement strand
ATTTGGGGATTCCAGCCGTTTGACGCGGAATGCCACCAGCTGGAAGTGTAAGCAGCGCTGTGACTGTTCCATCCCAACAACAAACCAACCAGAATAAGACCAGCCAGTGCCGCGGTCTTCGTCAAGGTAAAAGTATTCTGAATGAACTTGCCGGTCTTGAGACCGCGCGTGTTGGTCGCAGTCAACAGCAGGATCAAAATGATCGCCACCAGTTGCGCCGTCGAAAGGCTGATGGCGTAACTGCCGAAGAGATGAACTGGCGCCACGATGTAATTTGATTCTGAGATCTGTGGCGCGAGTACGCCCATGAAGCGAGCAAAAGCAACCGCCACGGCAGCGATGGTGCCGGTTTGAATGACCAGCAATAGTGACCAGCCGAAAAGAAATCCCGCCGCTGGTCCATATGCTTCGCGCAGAAAGACGTACTGCCCGCCCGCATGCGGCATCATCGCCGCCAGCTCGGCGCAGCAAAGTGCGCCGGTGATGGTGAGCAGTCCGGCCAGCGCCCACGCCATCAACAACCAGCCCGGCGATGCCACCAGCCGCGCTGACTCGGCCGAGGTAATGAAAATTCCCGAGCCAATCATTGACCCGACGACAATCATGCTGGCGTCGAGCAGACCCAGGCCGCGGACGAGTGTGGGAGTGGAAGTGTCCGGCAGCGTCATCGTTTCCGAGAGGGATATAGTTTCACTGGAAGAATGTCAAGGATTAGGAAACAGGTGTCGTTCTAGTTGAGAACAAAGCGCCGCGATAACTCTGCGTGTTCTGCGACTCTGCATAGTATCGAGTGAGACTCACACTCAGCGATACACATAGCGCACATTTTCTTCATTGACTTCGCTGTGGTAGGTTATGGCTGCGCGTTTACTCGGGAGGGTTCTATTGTTGCTCCTTCATCGCTCACAAGTAACCCGTTCTCTCAGTGCTCTCGCAGCTGCCATTATCCTTTCCATTTTTATTCCTCTGACTGCGCTGGGGAAGGACAATTGGACCCGTATACAGTCGCAAAATTTTACCTTAGTAGGTAATGCCAGCGAGCGTGACCTGCGTCAAATAGCAGTTCGCCTTGAACAATTTCGAGAGGCGATTGCACATTTTCTACCCAAAGCAAACTTGAATTCCTCAATTCCAACCACCGTATTCGTCTTTAAGAGCGACAGCGCGTATGGGCCATTCAAGCCAAAGTATCGTGGCAAAACAAAAAGCAACGTAGCCGGCTATTTCTTGCCTGGATCAGAAGGTAATTACATCACGCTCACGACTGACAGAGAGTTGGGCGACCCTTACCACATCATCTTCCATGAATATTTTCATTTCCTGGTGGGCAACAATCTTAGGCACGCGCCGGTTTGGTTGAATGAAGGATTGGCAGAGTTCTACAGCACCTTTGAAACCTTTGACAGTGACAAAAAGGTGAGGATTGGCTCGCCCATTATTTATCATCTCCAGGTCCTAAATCAGTATCCTTTACTGCCTCTTAAGACTCTGCTCGAAGCTGAGCACTCGTCAACTCACTATAACGATTCATTCTTATCTGGAATTTTTTACGCTGAATCGTGGGCGCTGGTTCACTACCTCATGTTCGGAAACAAGGCCCGCCAGGGCCAATTAATACAGTTTATCAGCCGGCTGAATAGCGGGATCTCCCTTGAAGAAAACTTTCGGCAGTCGTTCCAAACTGATTACAACAAACTACAACGAGAGTTGGACCTCTATGTGCAGCGAAGGGTTTATCCAGTCGCGGAAACGTCTTTTGTGAATCCCACGGACCTTAATGAAGCGATGAAGGTAGTGCAGTTAACTGATGCTGAGGTTCAATATTACCTCGGCGATCTGTTGTTACACATGGGACGACTTGATGACGCTGAACTGCATCTACAAAAAGCGCTTGATCTCCAGCCGGGTTCGGCAAGCGCTCAAATTTCTTTGGCTATTACTCGCATTCGGCAACAGAAATTTCCAGAAGCAAGGAAACTACTTGAAAGTGCGATGGCTCTCGATCCTCAGAATTATCTGGCGCCTTTCTATTATGCCGAGGATTTGAGCCAAAAAGGACAGTACCAGGAGGCCCTCAAGTTTTACGAAAAAGCGCTTACCCTAAAGATTGACCTTGCAAGCATTCACGCCGGTCTGGGCTTTACTTACGTGGGATTAAATGAGGGAAAGAAAGCTGCAAAGGAATTCGCATTGGCTCTGGCAATCGATCGCCGTAATGATGCTTATTATCACGGCCGGAGTTTTACTTACTTGCGTTTGCGGCAAGGTTCTCTCGCAGCCACGGCCGCAAGGTTTGCTCTGGATCTGGGGGGTTGGCATGACGCATCATCCTTGTACATGGTGCTGGTCGCGCATTTTGGTGAAAGGATGGCCAACAATGATGAGGTGGCCACCGCAACACTTAAGGAAGGAGAATCCAAGGCTGACAAGAGTTTGTGGCCATACCCGGTTATTCAGTATCTGCTTACTGAGATTTCTGCCCAGGATTTATTGAAGCGCGCAACCGACAACGACAAACAAACGGAGGCTCATGCATATCTTGGATTGAATTTTTCTTTAGCAGAAAAGCGTGAAGACGCACTCGAACATTTGCGTTGGGTTAAGGAGCATGGAAACCAGGACTTTTACGAATATCCTCTGGCTTTGGCTGAATTGGAAAGGCTGGAAAAGGAACCAGAAAAATGACGCTTCATCGAACGATTGAGTGCCCGCTGATGAACGATTACTCGACAACCGGGTGACCTGATTCGAACTTCTCTCGATCTGATGCGGCACTCCGCTGCATCTCCAATCGATTTCTCACTAATAAATCTGTAGGAACCACTCCTTGACACTGCTCGCAACGCTCAAATAGTCTTGCTGAGATTGAATCGCAAGAGAATTTTTCAGAATGTTTGGCCCGGAGTTCCGGAACGTCTCCTGATATGTTTAGAGAATCTGTGCTCATCGTTTTTTCCCTCCTTCTGGTTCAAGCCGCCGGTCAAGCCCAGCAGCCTGTCGACAAAATTTCATACGACACGCTGCTTGAGAGAGTGAAGAACCAGGATGCAGCGGTTAACTTTCAGGAACTGCGTTTGGCGTTCACGGAAACGAAGCAATACAGCCCTTACGGTGGCAGCATTGCCCTGCGAAAAGCCATGTTCGCCGCTTTAAACGGCAGGCAATATGACCAGGCTTTGACCTCAAGCGAAAAGATTCTCGCCGCTAACTATCTGGACATTCATGCTCACTTTGGGGCCTACATCGCCAACAGAGAGCTCGGGCATGCTGAGAAAGCTGACTACCACAGGAATATTTTTCAGAAACTGATAAAGTCCATTACCGACTCCGGTGACGGCAAGGGACCGGAAACGGCCTTCGTCGTAATCTCGACCGATGAAGAATATGCTTTGTTCAACTTTTTGGGATTGGAGCCAAGCGCTCAGGAGCTGATTGAAGACAAGGGTCACAATTACGACAAGATGACCGTGCTGGATCCAAAGAGCAAACAGAAAATTACCTATTACTTCGACATCGATAAACCTTTCAATTGGCTTCGCAATAGTCTTAAAGGCTAGCTATTCGATTACGGCGCCGAATCAGGAAGGCGCGCGAGACAACCAGGCGGGCGCGATCTCTGTACACCGGGCTGGCGCCGAGGGAAACTGATTAGATGATCAAGGAACAAATAACCGCTTCAATAAAGGCTAAAGGTGCGCATGTCGGCGTGGTTGGCTTAGGCTACGTTGGCTTGCCACTGCTCGCCGAGTTCGGGCGCGCTGGATTTCAAGCTACTGGCTTCGAAGTTGATGCCGGCAAGGCAGCGCAGATCAATGCCGGCGATTCATACATCGGCGATGTGCCCGGGTCGGTCGTTAAGGAACTTGTTGACGGCAAGCGTCTCAGCGCTACGACTGACTTTGATCAACTTAAGGATTGCGACGCCGTCATCATTTGCGTGCCGACGCCTTTGCGCAAAACCAAGGAGCCGGACGTTTCTTACATTCTCGCGGCTGCTGAAGAAATCAAACAACGCCTGCATCACGGGCAACTGATTATTCTTGAGTCGACCACTTATCCCGGCACCACCGATGAAGTGTTGTTGCCAATGCTTGAAGAGACCGGCCTGAAACTTGATGAGGATTTTTTGCTCGCGTTTTCGCCTGAACGAGTCGATCCCGGTAATCCGCAATTTCAAACGCACAACATCCCGAAAGTCGTCGGCGGCGTCACACCGGACTCAACCGAAGGGGCCGCTTTTCTTTATTCGCAAATAGTAAAAGACGTGCATGCGGTAAGTTCGGCACGCGTCGCAGAAACTGCCAAACTGTTGGAAAATACTTTTCGGGCAGTAAACATCGGCATGGCAAACGAAATGGCCCGGCTTTGCTACGCATTGAATATCGACACCTGGGAAGTCATTCGTGCCGCCGCGACCAAGCCATTCGGATTTATGCCGTTTTATCCGGGCCCGGGCATTGGCGGTCACTGCATTCCGCTGGATCCGCATTACCTGTCGTGGAAGGCGCGCCAGCACGGATTTGATTCGCGCTTCATCGGTTTAGCTGAAGAAGTGAATTCGCAAATGCCTGAGCACGTGGTGCAGTTGGTTGCTGATGGATTGAACGATGAAAAGAAAGCAATGAACGGCTCGCGGATTCTGCTGCTGGGCGTCGCCTACAAGAGAGACATTGACGACGTGCGCGAGAGTCCGGCACTGTCCATCATCGATCGTTTGCGGGCAAAAGGCGCCGACGTGCGCTATCACGATCCGTTTGTTAATGAAATTAGATTTGACGACGCACATATTGAAGCAAGCGGCGAACCGCTTACTTCCGCAGAGCTGACAGATGCCGAATTGCGCGGCTCGGATTGCGTGATCATTGTTACGGATCACAGTGAGATCGATTATGGCCGGGTTACACGATTGGCTTCGTTGATAGTTGACACACGCAACGCTTTAAACGGAGACGTGCGGAGGGAAAGCAGCGCGCGAATCATCAGGCTGTAAGTCCAACGTCCAACGTCCAAGGTCCAAAGTCAAGATTTACAGGCGGACATTGGACCTTGGACTTTGGACATTAGACTTGCTGAATGCTCAAGATAATCAACGTTGTCGGTGCGCGGCCTAACTTCATGAAGGTCGCGCCAATCGTGGAAGCGATGAAGCGGCGTGAGCGAGAGTTCACGCCGCTTCTTGTTCATACCGGACAGCATTACGACGCGGACATGTCGGATGCCTTTTTTCGCGACCTCGATCTGCCGGCGCCCGATATTCATTTGGGAGTTGGTTCGGCGCCACGCGAGCAACAATTAGCCGCAATCGCAGAGCGTTTCGAACCGGTAATCGCCAGGGAAAAGCCCGACTGGGTAATCGTAGTCGGCGATGTCAATTCCACGCTCGCCTGCGCTCGTGCCGCCAACAAGCTGGGCGTGAGAGTGGCGCACGTCGAAGCCGGCTTGCGCAGCTATGACTCGTCCATGCCCGAAGAAGCTAATCGCGTGGAAACAGATCGAATTGCGGATCTCTTGTTCACGCCATCCGCCGGCGCCGGTGAAAATCTACTTGCTGAAGGCATTGCCTCCGAACGCATTCGGCTGGTTGGCAATATCATGATCGATTCGCTCAAGAAGCACCTCGAGCGAGCGCAACAATCACAGATCAAGGGAAACCTGGGATTAAGCAATAAGGACTATGCAGTGCTCACGCTGCATCGTCCTGCGAATGTCGACGAACCGAAAGCATTCCAACAGATTCTGGATGCGCTGGAGGAAATCAGCCGCCGCCTGCCAATTGTGTTCCCTCTACACCCGCGCACCAGAAAAAATATTTCCCGGTTTGATCTAAGCGAACGCGTAAAGAGTTTGAGCGGGTTGCGAATGATTGAGCCGCTTGGTTATTTGGACTTTCTGAGTCTTTACAGCGAAGCGCGTTTGGTGCTGACGGATTCCGGTGGCATTCAAGAAGAGACCACGGTCCTTGGCATTCCGTGCTTGACGTTGCGGGAAAATACAGAGCGGCCGATTACAGTTACGTTAGGCACAAACAAAATCGTGGGGACCGATACGGCGACGATTGTCAGCGAGGCGTTCGCTGCGCTCGATTCCGTGCCCAAACCTCCCGTCCCAATTCCGCTGTGGGACGGGCATACCGCGGAACGGATTGTTGATATCCTCGCGCTGTGACGAGCAGACGGACTTTCAAAACATAACTACGAATTCTTTTTCCAGCGTTCAATACAATTCGTCAATGCCTGCGCGAAAGGTTCTGGGTTCCATCCAGGCGCCATAGTTTGCAGGCGGGAAATGTCCGCTTGCCAACGTTCCGGATCGCCGGCACGCTTCAGTCCGCGACAACGAATTTCTTTCTCAGGCGCCACCAGTTTTCCAATTTGCTTCGCCAGATCCAGAACGCGTGTTTCCACGCCGCTGCTCAGGTTTACGACGTTATATGCGCCCGGCTCCATGAGTTCTCGCTGAGTCTCAATTAACTCAAGAACCGCCGTTGCCATGTCATGGGCAGAAAGATAGTCGCGCGTCTCCGCGCCGGAGCCTTGCAGCCACACGGTTTGTTCTGCGCCGGCGAACTGCTGAAACAGTTCCCAAACGAGCAAACGCCTTTGTGCCGCGCCAAAAAGCGAAAAGAGCCGGCAAACAATTACCCGCTGGCCAAAACAGGTTGAGTATTCGCGCGCGAGCAATTCACTGGCCGCTTTGTGAAAACCGTAAGGCGAAATCGGGCGCAGCGCCGCATCTTCTGCCACCGGTAACTTATCGAGTTGCCCGTACACAGCGCCGCTCGAAGGAAACAACAGCAAAGGTTGCAAGGTCGAACGCCGCGCGCAGTTCAGCACATTGGCGAAACTTAATAACGACGCCCTGAGATCATCTAAAGGCGTTGCGAAAGACGCGCCGACTGAAGCAGGCCCGGCTGCGTGAAAGATTGCGTCGGGTGCGAAGTCGCGAAACGTCTGCGACAAATCGGCGCCGACCACGTCGGCGCTTACATAAGCGCCGGGCCAATCAGCCGCGGGCTGCGCGGCGCGGCTGACGCCCAACACCTCATGACCTAGGCGCGCGGCAAACTGTCCCACGCTGCCGCCCACAAAGCCTCGACTACCGGTGATCAGGATTTTCATCTACCTCTCGATATCGCTGGCTTCCTTAATCGAGTTGTTAATAGTTTCCGCAATTACGTCCGGAGTAAAGTTTTCCTTAATGTGTAGAGAGCTGTTTGCCGCGAGCATCTGCCACAATTCCTTTTCAGAATACAAGCGCGCGACGGCGGCGGCAAAATCTGCCGGCAAATCAGCAATCATAACGTTCACTTCGTTCGCCAAACCAAAACCTTCAGCTCCCATCTCGGTAGTTACAACCGGCAAACCATAAGACATCGCCTCTCCAATTTTGCCTTTCACTCCGGCGCCGAAACGCACTGGCGCTACGAATACACGACAACTTTCAAACAGCGGCGCAATGTCGGCCACGTAACCGGTGACGCTTACGGAGTCAGAGGCATAAGCCAGTATGTCTGGTGAAGCATTATCGCCGACGATATATAGCTTGACTTGCGGCAGCGATTGTTGAATGAGAGGGAAAATCTCCTTCATCAGAAAATGGACGCCATCGCGGTTGGGCCGGTGGGCCAGATTGCCTACGAAGAGCAGGTCTGCACGTTCGTCAAACGGCTTGCCGCGATCGTGTAACTCATGAATCGTCGGTATGACTTCGATTCGTTTGCCTGGTGCTTCCTGCTCCATTACCCGTTTGTCTTCCGACGAATTACACCAGATCAAATCACTCGCCCGTGCTAAACGCACTTCAAGCTTTTGATAGCGGCGCGCTGCATCCGCGATCTGCGAATCGTGCGAAACTTCAAATTCCCGCTGCAGCCGAATGAAATGCGCGTCCACCATGTCAAATACGACTGTGACGTCCGGATTGGTGCGCCGGATGCGTTGCATCAACGCTTCAGCGAGCAACGGCCTGCTGACGATCGCCGCCTTAACTTTCGACGATTTCAACAGCCGTCGATAGGCGATAGTCTCGGCGGTCTCAATTCCTTCTTTCCAAAGTGCCTCTTCATAGCGAGATTCCGGCACCCGGTTGAAAGACATGAAGATGACATGGCCCCATTGCGCCAGCGCTTTGAGAATCATCCACATGCGCGCGCTGCCGGCGTCGCGATCGGGGCTGGGAACTCGTTCATCAAAAACAAGAATTGTCGGGCCAAGCAGCCGCTGCGCGGCAGCGAGTACCCGCGTTGGACTTTTTTCAAAGTGTTCCCTATCAAGCACAGCGCGCCATTTTTCTACAAAGCGCTCGCGATTAGTTATCTGAAAATGCTTTATACCTTTCGCGACGTCGCGTCCTGCCGTCGCGCCTTCGTAATGCACCAGCCGCGAAGCCGGCTGAAACATCACCTTGTAACCACGCGCGCGCACCCCAAAACAAAGATCCACATCTTCGTAATAAGCCGGCGCAAAGCGCCGATCAAAGCTTCCGAGTTCGTCGAATAGAGTTTTTCTGATCAGAAGTGAGGCAGCCGAGCAGTAATCAACTTCGCGCGCAAAGTTGAAGCGGTGATCGTCCGGTGACCCACCCCAGCCGTAGTGATGTGCCTCGCCATTCTTCCAAACGATTGCGCCCGCCTCTTGAATCGAACCGTCCGGATAAAGAAACATCGAACCAACCGCGCCAACTGAAGGGTTCTGCTCAATGGTGTCTTCCAAATATTTCAGCCAGCCGGGCAGCACCTGGGTATCGTTGTTGAGAAAAACCAGGAATTCGCCACGCGCTGCTGCCGCGCCCTGATTGCAGGCATCGACGAAGCCGCGGTTCTCTTCGTTGCTGATGACGTGAATCAAATCGCTGAATTGCAAGAGCACTTGGGTGGTGTCATCAGTCGAGGCATTGTTCACCAAGATGACTTCGGATTCACGCAAATCAATCTCGGTTAACAGCGAATGCAGGCATTGCAAAGTGAACGCGGCTTTATTGAAAACGGGAATGACGATCGAAGACTTGATTTTGCCACGCGCCATCAATTCTTTCCGACTCTTAAGAAGCAGGCGCACCGTTGCATCTTCAGAGATATTTTGCGCCGGCGATGGAGTCTCGAAGGAATAACTTGTACTTGCCAACTTACCTAGCTTTAGGCCTCGACCCGCGGCGACTTCAACGGCTCGTTGCGCGGAGCGCGCGGGGGTTCCGGTAACGAACGAAAGCGCGGCCTTTGATGAGGCAAGAGCAGCTCGTAAGCTTTTTCTTTATGAAGCGCAAAGGTCGTGTTAACTGCGATTTGAGTTTGTCTCGGAGGTTTGCCACTCAAGAACTGGAGCTATCAGGCCCGGCCGCTTGTGTCGCTCAGCCAATGTATCGTCGCCCGATTCAAATACTTCGAAATCGAAGACATCGTTTTCGGCAAAAATCACCCGCTCGTTTTTGATGTCCGCTCCGATGGCGCCGAAATAGTTGCCGGCTTTCAGCAATTCACCCGGAACAGTTACCTGACTAACAAATCTTCCCGCCCCGCGATTCGCTGTCTCTTCCTTCGGAACATCATAGTCCGAGGTGCCAAACAGCACCTCGCCCCAGGCATTGCGAAGCAAAATAAAAAAACGCGCGTTAGGCAGTGCCACACTGTTTTCATATTCAAAGGAAAGAGTAAAGGGCTCGCGACAATCGATGGCCCTGGTCTCAATTCCGCGCTGGCTAATTCTCGCCGATCTCAATTGCACGTCGCCGCTTTTCTTATGATCAAAATCAACCCAGGTGATCGCGGAGTAAAGTTTGTTGGCTGCATTCAGATAGTAGGCAGTAACTTCGCTGGTACGACCGTTCCGCAGGAGTGCCCCTTCATGAAGCAGAAGGGCGCGATCACACAAAGCGTTTACGGCATTAAGATCGTGACTTACGAAAAGGACCGTTCTCCCGGTCTTTGCGACTTCGCCCATCTTGCCCAGGCATTTCCTTTGAAAAGCAATGTCGCCAACTGCCAGCACTTCGTCGATGATTAGGATCTCGGGTTCGAGATGGGCGGCGACTGCAAACGCCAGCCGCACAGTCATTCCAGAAGAGTAATGCTTGACCGGTTTATCAAGAAATTCTCCCGTCTCGGCAAAGGCAACGATCTCATCAAACTTCGCTGAAATCTCGCGCTTGCTCATGCCGAGAATCGCGCCGTTGAGAAAAATGTTTTCGCGCCCGGTTAACTCGGAATGAAATCCTGTTCCTACTTCGAGCAAACTACCGACGCGGCCGTGCAATTCGACGTGACCCTTCGTCGGCTTGGTGATGCGCGAGAGAATTTTCAGCAGCGTCGATTTGCCGGCGCCGTTGCGCCCGATAACGCCTAAAACTTCACCGCGATCCACCGCAAAATTGACGTCTTTCAAAGCCCAGATGTGTTTGTTTGAATTCGTTCGCCCCTTGCGCCAGAAATTCAGCGGAGCGCGTGCACTTGCTGCAAACGCGTCGCGCAAACTCTTATGCGAAGGCGTCCCGATTCGGTAGCGCTTGCTTAAGTTCGTTGCTTCTATGATAGGTTCCATTCCGCCCGATGATACCGCTTTGCCGGGATGGAGAATAGCAGGGTGATGAAAGGCCGCATTTTTAGCCATGTGACCGCTGACCGCTCAAGGCAGCGACTGTGATAATCTTTTTTGTTACTCGCCCAGGTGGAAAGTCGATAAAAATGCAAACCAAAAAGCTTGATGCGCGAGCCTATGACACGGACAAGGCTGAACACCCGCATTATCTGCAAAACTACGACGAATACTTCCAGCCACTGGTCGAAAGAGACATCAGGTTGCTCGAGCTCGGGGTTTACCGGGGCGGCTCGTTGCTCTTATGGCGCGATTATTTTCAGAAGGGTTTGATCGTGGGATTAGATCTGCAGCCGGTCAAAATTGAAGACCCAAGCGGTCGCATCCGCACGTATCAAGGGATGCAACAAGATAGGCACCTACTCGATCGAATCGGACATGAAAACGCGCCTGAAGGATTTGATGTGATCATCGACGACTGTTCCCACATCGGCGAGCTGACGCGAATAAGTTTTTGGCATTTGTTCGATAATCACTTGAAGCGCGGGGGCCTTTACGTCATCGAAGATTGGAGCACCAGCTATTGGCGTAGTTGGTTTGACGGAGTCTCTTTTAATTATCGTCCGAACCTTAAATTCAAGCCAATCTCTTTCAAACTGAGGTCGGCACTCTTGCGCTTGCAGAAAAGTAAGACTACTGAACGACTGCCGCTTATAGGCCCGCTCTTGGAACTGGCTAAGCGCGCTTTCAATCGCAACCAGTTTCACAGCCATGACTACGGATTGGTCGGCTTCGTTAAGGAGTTAGTTGATGAGTGCGGCATGGCGGATATTACTCGTGCGGACAGAGGCACGCCTCCCTATCGTCGTTCAAAATTTAAGGAGATGAAGATTGCGCCTGGCCAGGTTTTTATTGTGAAAGCATAACGAGGGAAATGGCGAGTCTTCTTTTCAAAGCTTCATGGAAACGCCTGCTGGTTGCCGCAACTCTAGTCAGTTTGGGAAGTGAGCCCCGTGCCCGATGAGTACAATGACTGGAGCCTTAAGAAAAATTCGGCGGCGTTTGGGCAACCTGCGCCGCCGCCTACGATCCCGGCCTGCGCGAACTCGGAAACAAATAGAGCAACTACTCAAGGACGCGACACTGCAAGCGCGTGAGCGACAGTTGTTAGAAAAAATCGAAAGCCGCATTTCGCCTAACGATGGCATGTACAAGGGCGACGGTAACCATTACTTCAAGGTGGGACTGTCGGCAATCCATTGCATAGACGCGGCGATTGCGGCCGCCGGCATTGACGAGCCAAAAGGAATTTTGGATTTGCCCTGTGGCCACGGCCGGGTGCTGAGATTTCTCGCGCATCGTTTTCCGAAGGCCGACTTAACTGCCTGCGATTTGGACGCGGACGGTGTCGATTTCTGCGCGCAGATGTTTGGCGCGCGCGGTGTCTATTCGAATCCGGATTTGTCCGCGTTGTCGTTGGCAAGCGAATTCGATTTGATCTGGTGTGGTTCGTTGGTTACTCATTTGGACGCGCCGCGAATAGTTACACTGTTCGAGTTTTTCCAGCGCCATCTTGCTCCCGGCGGACTGCTAATTTTTACCACAGCCGGCGAGCGCGTGGTTGAATGGATGTTAAGCGGTGCGTTTGATTACGGCATTGCAAAAGCAGCGATTCCTATTATCACTTCAGAATATCGCGACAAGGGCTACGCCTATGCCGACTATCCTTACATGCCGGATTACGGAATCTCGCTCACTTCAGCAGATTGGATTCGCAGTCGTCTTAAGGAGATTGGGGGTTTGCGCGAAGTTTATTTCGCCGCGCACGGCTGGGACGATCATCAAGACGTTTACGGTTACCTGAAAACCGCGGCCGACGATTGATGGTGAATGGACAAGGCAAGTGCATTTTCACGTCTGCACCGAACCATAACGCGCGTACGCTTGTTGTCGCCGCCTTGCGCGGCGTGCCTTTATCAGCGTATTGGGAGTCAGCAATCCTGTAAATATGCGCACTATTTCCCCGGCCGAAGCGGCCGCGCGCCAGCTTTCGCCCATAAGTGCCAGCGCGCGTTTCTTTTGTCCCTGTCGCATGAATTCCTGAGCGCTACGAAAGGTTGCGAGCAACTTGTATCGCTGCAATTCCTTTGCACTCAAACCCAGTGATTGAGCGGCGCGCTGCTGCGCAGCCAATCGTTCCTGAAACATCATCGCGGGATTCGAGCTGGCGTTCGCTTCATGTTGCCGCCAGGCCGACAGGATACGTGGATCGAACGCAAAATCTCCGTCAGCGCTGAGGCGCAGATACAATTCGTAATCTTCAAGCGCGGCGTCTTCGTTCCAACCGTGGCGCTCCGCCGCGCCGCGCCGGTAGACAACTGTCGGACTCAGCGGTGCGACGGTCGTCAGCAACATGCGCCGTGCGTCGCCATCGACGTATGCTGCCCAATCGGTGGTGCAATCAATAATTCTTTCGGCGTCGTCGATTGAATAGGCGTGACCGTATGCAAGCACAGCATTCGGTCGCGCTTCGAGGGTCTCGGCCCGCGCGGCTAAAAATTGCGGCAGCCATAGATCGTCCGATCCCAAATAAGCGAAGTACTCACCGCGGCTGCGATTTAATCCTTCGTTAAGCGTTGCTGAGAGGCCGCGGTTTTGCCGCGCCACGAATTCGCAGGCAAACGTGCAATCCTTGAGTGTCCGCTCAATAATGCGTGCAGAATCATCACTCGAACCATCGTCAATCACCAGAAGTTCGAGAGGCTGAAGTGTCTGCTTGATGATGGACCGCACGCACTTCTCGACAAACTGAGCATGGTTGTAAGAAGGAACTACAACTGAAACTGATGGCCTGGAAGAGGGGGTTCGCGGGATGTTAGGTGGCGCTGACATGAGGTTCTATATTATATGAAGCGCTTAGGTTTCCCATGAGAGTAATGCACATTCTCGATTCCTTGAATCGCGGCGGCGCCGAAATGCTGGCGTTGGACGTTTGCCGCAATGCGCGCACGCACAATCTCGATTTGACGTTTGTGGCCACGGGTGGCGGCGACCTTGAAGGTGATTTCCGCGGTTCCGGCGTCGTCTTTCATCGTTTGCAACGCCGCCTGCCAGTTGACTTGCAGTTAGCAACGCGACTGGGAAGAATCATAAAAGATCGCGGCATCGACATAGTGCACACGCATCAGGCGGTTGAGTCGTTGCACGCCTATCTGGCAACCCGCGGAACAAAAGTGAAGCGAGTGATGACCTTTCATTTGTGCACGGCCGACACAAAGAATCGCGTGGCCCTGAAGTTTATTAGACCACGCCTGGATGCCGGCGTTGCCGTCAGTAACGATCTTTTAGCATGCCTAAACGAAGCCGGACTCGTGACAACTAAAAGCTTTCACGTGATTCCCAACGGAGTCGATGCCGCGCGCTTGCAGCATGCCGATCGAAGTTTGCGATCGGAACTGGGGCTGAAGGAAAGCGACATGCTGCTTGGCATGATCGGAAACTTTTATGCGGACGGACGTAAGGACCAACGGACGATCTGCCGATCTTTACCAAAGTTCTTCCAGCGCGTGCCCAGGGCCAACTTCGTCTTTGTGGGCGGGGCTTTCAAAGGCTCGACCGACCTGCTGGAACAGTGCCAGGAGATTTGCCGCCGGAACAATATGACCGATCGCGTGCACTTTCTCGGAAAGCGTCCGGACATTGCCAACATTCTGCATTCGTTTGACGCTTACGTGCATTCTTCAGTTAACGAGTCGCAGGGCATCGCTGTTGTTGAAGCGATGTTGGTTGGGCTGCCGGTGATTGTTTCCGACATTGGCGCATTGCTGGAAGTCACTGGCAATGGCGAGTGCGCATTGGTGTTTCGCACAGGCGATGCAGAACACCTGGCCAATCAACTGACACAGCTTGCGCACGATGGACCTTTGCGCACGAGTCTGGCCGGCAAGGGGAAAGCTCGCGCCACCCGATGCTTCAGCATCGACGCTCACATCCAGAACTTGCTTGCGTTATATGAGAACGTCTGCGGAAGTTAGCGCATAATCTTGGCAGCTTCTACCACAAACCAGTTGCGTCTATTGATTGGCATGCCAGCTCCGAAATCGCTCGGCGGGCCGGCCGCGTGTGAGCCGCCTTTTGTGGCTGAATTGCGAAAGCAGGGTGTTGCAGTAGAAGAAGAGATCTACGTATATGGCGATAAACTTTCGCGTACTCTAGCGGCCAGTCGCGTAAAACGAGTGCTATCGGCTGCGTTTCGCCTCCGGCGCAAATTGCGAAGCCGCAAATTCGAACTGCTTCATCTAAATAGCTCTTTCGATCGCCGCGCGTTGCTGCGCGACGTTGTTACCCTCGCCATTATCGGTCGTCGCGTGAAAGTCTTCATCAAGTTTCATGGTTCCGACGGCGACTTGCTGCGAACGCAACACCCGCTCTTGAGAAGTCTTGTACGCCGGCTGCTAACCCGAGTTGATGGCTTCGGCTTGCTTTCAACTGAGGAGAAGCGAAACTTTGTTAGCGCCGGCTGGGAAGCGGAAAAGCTCTTTGTCGTGAAGAATGTTGTGCAGCGTGACTTTCCTGAACGGGACGACAATTTCAACAAGCGTCACGGTCTCAGCGAAGGCCTTCCAACCTTGCTGTTCATCGGCCGTTTTATTCCAGCCAAGGGGTTGCTCGACGTGATAAAGGCCTGTGGCTTGCTGCGTGATCAAGGATTGAATTTCGCATTGCTTTGTGTAGGGGATGGGCCAGCGCGCGCAGCGGCTGAAGCAGAGACTCATAAACTTGCGCTGGAAGACCGGGTTCGATTTGTTGGTTTGGTGCCTGAAGCTAAGACGGCTGAGTTTTACGCAAATTGCTCGCTATTAGTTTTCCCGAGCTATCACTACGAAGGCTTTCCCATGACCGTGTTTTATGCCGCGGCGGCCGGCATGTCGATTGTTACAACCCGCATTCGCGGCGCGGCTGATTATTTGCAAGAACCAGAGAATTGTCTTTGGACTGAACCGAAAAATCCGTCAATGCTCGCGGAGAAAATTGCTAAGTTGCTGAACAATCCGGAAGGACGAAGCAGGATGAGTGAAGCGAACAAACAACTCACAAGGAATTTCAGCTCGGCGGCTGTTACCCGAGAATATCTTGGCGCCTACCGTAAAACTATTGGACAAGCGCTAAAAACCGAATGACCGTCGTTATGAAAACTCCTAAAGGCTTGCTTTCGCGGTTGCTCGGCCAAGCCATTAAAGATACGCTCTGAGCCGATTTGTACTATGGCGTTTACTGCGCAGCCAATCATGAAACAGATTCTTCAGAACCAACGAACGGGCGAGTTGACGGTTGCTGAAGTGCCGGTTCCGGTGTTGCAACGCGGCCGTGTTTTGGTGCGCACTGCGGCGTCGCTGATCAGCGCCGGCACTGAGCGCATGTCATTGCAGTTGGCCCGGAAGAGTTTGCTCGGCAAAGCTCGCGAGCGGCCGGATCTCGTAAAGCAAGTAGTGCAAAAGTACAAAACGGAAGGACTCGTGAGCACGGTCAATGCCGTACGTGCAAAGCTGGATACCAACAAAGCCCTGGGCTACAGCGCCGCCGGAATTGTCATCGAGGTGGGCGAGGATGTGACAAGCGTGCTTCCCGGCGATCGAGTTGCTTGCGCGGGCGCCGATTTTGCATCGCATGCGGAAGTGCTTTCAGTGCCGCAAAACTTATGCGTGCGTTTGCCCGAGGAGGTCAGCTTCGAAGCCGGCGCATTTGGTACGTTGGGAGCGATTGCTCTGCAAGGCTTGCGGCTGGCTGAACCGACGCTGGGCGAAGCTGTCGTCGTGGTCGGGCTCGGTCTGCTGGGCCAACTTACAGTCCAACTCCTGAAAGCCAACGGGTGTCGCGTTTTTGGGATCGATTTGGATGCAGCAAAAGTGAAACTGGCGCGCGAGTTGGGCGCAGACGCGGCAGCAGTGAGTGGGCCTGAAACCAAAGATGAAGTTATTCAATGGACACGCGGCCGTGGCGCCGACGCGGTTTTGATTACGGCCGCAACATCTTCGAATGAACCGATTGAGATGGCCGGGGAGATTTCCCGCGCCAAAGGCCGCGTGGTAGCAGTCGGCTTGGTTGGTCTGGATGTGCCGCGCCAAGCGTTTTACGAACGCGAGCTCACCTTGAAAATTTCGATGTCATACGGACCAGGACGCTACGATCCTGATTACGAAGAGGGCGGCCACGATTATCCTTTTGCGTATGTTCGCTGGACCGAGCAGCGCAACATTGAAGCTTTCCTCGACCTCCTCGCTGAACAGCGGATCAATGTGGAGCAACTTGTCAGTCATCGTTTTCCGATCGGCGAAGCGGAACGCGCCTACGAGTTGATTAATGGATCGTCAGAACCCTATCTCGGCGTGATGCTCAGCTACGACTTGGAAGCGAAGCTGAAACACGCGGTTGAGTTCACGAAACACAAGGCGGAGGCAAGTGCAGTGCGTCTCGGCGTGATTGGCGCCGGCAACTACGTCACTAGCAAGCTGCTGCCCCAATTCAAGGCCGCGGGCGTCGAATTCAAAGCCATTGCAAGCGCCTCGGGAACTTCGGCGCGCGATGCAGGCAAAAAGTTTGCCTTTGCGCAAGCAGTGTCCGGTGCCGATGAAGTGTTGGCTGACAACGACACGAACCTTATCGTTATTGGCACTCGTCACGATTCGCATGCCGAGCTGGCTGTGCGTGCGTTGCGGACCAACCGTCATGTTTTTGTGGAAAAACCTTTGGCTCTCAACGACGCAGAACTTGACGAGGTGCTGCAAGCGGCGGCGCAATCCGAAGGTCAGTTGATGGTGGGTTTCAATCGCAGGTTCTCGCCGCTGGCGCGGGAAGCGCAGGAGTTTTTTGTGGGCAGGAGTGGGCCAATATCGATTCTTTATCGCGTGAACGCCGGACGCATTCCAAAAACTCACTGGATACAGGATGCTCGAGAAGGTGGCGGTAGAATCGTCGGCGAAGTTTGTCACTTTGTTGACTTGATGCAGTTCTGGACTGGATCGCCGCCGGTGTCTGTCTTCGCGGAAGCTGTTGAAGCAAAAAATCAGCAAGTCGTCGAAACAGACTCGATCTTTATCACCCTGCGTTTCGCCGATGGCTCAAATGGCTGCATCGCTTATGTGTCCGAAGGCGATAAGGCAGCAGCGAAAGAGCGCATCGAGATCTTTGGGGAGGGCAAAACACTGGTGCTGGACGATTTTCGGCGCGCGACGTTTTACAAAAACGGTAAGGAAACTCGCAGGGATCTGAAGACGCAGGATAAAGGTCAATCTGAGCTGGTGCGCGCTGTTTGTACGATGGTGCGCGACGGCGCAGCGCCGCCTATCTCTCTCGATGAGATGGAGGCCACCACGCGAGCGACGTTCCGCATCGTTGAGTCGTTGCGAATGGGACAGCCGAGAAAAGTACTGAGTACTGAGTGCTGAGTAACTAGAGTCCAACGTCCAAAGTCCAATGTCCAAAGTCCGATGGGTCCGGGATTGCCAGTCCTATCCTGGACTCTTGTAATCTTAGACATTGGACTTTGGACATTGGACGTTGGACTTTTTCCTATGTGCGGAATCGCCGGACTGATAAGCCTCGATTCAGATCGCTACATGGCGCCAATGCTCGAGGCCATAGAGCATCGCGGTCGCGATGACGAAGGCGTCTGGACTTCGGACGCGGTTGACGCGGAAGGCAAAACCGTTTGCCTGGGCCATCGCCGGCTCGCGATCATCGACATCAGCCCCGCCGGCCATCAACCAATGGTTTCGCGCGATGGCCGCTTTGTTCTCACTTTCAACGGCGAGATCTATAACTATCGCGAATTGCGCGAGCAGTTGAAAACGAGGGGCCACACTTTTCTCACCGACACTGATACAGAGGTTTTGCTTGCTGCCTTCAGCGAGTGGGGCGCAGAGAGTCTATCGCGGCTCAACGGCATGTTTGCATTTGCCATTTGGGACGCTAAGGAGCGTGCGTTAACGCTGGCGCGCGATCGCGTCGGTATCAAACCGCTTTACTACGCTGTTCTGCCTGCGACGAATGGCCAATCTGACGTTTTCATTTTCGCTTCCGAAATCAAAGCAATACTCGCTACCGGCCTCGCGGAACGCGCAATCGATCCGCCAGCGTTGCATCAGTATCTGACCTTTCTGTGGACTCCCGACCCGCATACGCTTTTCCGTGGCGTAAAAAAACTTCCGCCGGCTCACGTACTGACAGTTAAAGATGACCAGGTAACGAGTCGCGAGTGGTGGGACATTTCTTACGACAATATCGAAGAAGGAAAAAGCGAACAGTGGTGGCGCGAGCAGGTGCTGGAAACACTCGATCGCGTTGTCGATCTCGAGATGGTGGCGGATGTGCCGCTCGGTTCGTTTCTTTCGGGAGGCATCGACTCGTCCGGTATCGTTGCCATGATGAAGAACCATAGCAACGGGCGCAGAGTGAGCACCTACACCATCGGCTTCAAGCCCGAAGACCTGCGCTATGACATTATTCCCGACGATGTGGGCTGGGCACGAAAAGCAAATGCGACGCTGAATACAGACAATCACGAGATTATGCTGGCGCCGGATGTCGCTGAGCTGTTGCCGAAGCTCGTGTATCACCTCGACGAGCCGACCGCCGATCCGGCAATCATTGCCAGCTTTCTGGTTTCTCGCGCGGCACGCGAAACGCTGACCGTGCTTTTATCGGGCGTCGGCGGTGATGAAGTTTTTGCCGGCTACCCGCGGCTGCTGGCCATGAAGATTGCGCACGCGCTGGAACCAATCCCAAAGTTTGTGCGCCAGCCCGGCTTTAAAATGATCGCCGATACGATTCCCGGCGGACGGCCGGGCAGATTTACTGGTCCACTGAGAAACGCAAAGAAATTTTCGCGTAGCGCCGCGCTGGGGTTTGAAGATCGATACCTTGGTTACGGAACTTATTTTGATGACGACGCAAAAGCGCGACTCTATACCGACACGCTCACAGAAGCTACGCGCGGCGTGGATGCTTACGCGGAACATCGGCGCTACTTTGCGCGCCAGCGGCACGCCGATCCTCTCAACCAGTTGCTCTACGTCGATCTGAAAACATTTCTGCCCTGTTTGAATCTCACCTACACGGATAAAACTTCGATGGCCGCAAATTTGGAAGTGCGCGTGCCTTTTCTGAATGTGGAGATGCTGGAACTGACGGCGCGCATGCCGCCGCGTTTGAAACTCCGCGGCTTGAAACGCAAATACATTCTTAAGCGCGCGCTGGAAAAAGTTTTGCCCCACGATTTGGTTTGGCGCAAGAAGGCGGGCTTTGGCGCCCCAATTCGCGCCTGGTTGCGCGGCCCGCTGCGTCCGTTGGTTGATGATCTGCTGTCGCCGGAAACGATTCGCCGGCGCGGGTTGTTTAAAGCAGACGAAGTGCGGCGCATTATCGACGCGAACCTTTCCGGACGTGAGGATTATAATCTTCAGGTGTTTCAGTTGCTCGTGCTTGAGCTTTGGCAGCGGCAGTTTGGTGTTCGATAAGCTTTAGCTTGTCGTAGCGGCGCGACAAACTAGAGTTTATCGGACCGAAAAATCCGAAAACGTTGACAACCTGTTCAATGCGGTCTTATTCTGAAGTTGGCTGATCGCTTAGCGTGAAGCTTTCGACCTTACTCACGCAACTCCCTCGTTAGTTAGATGGCCCAGAAAAAGATTTCAGTAGCAGAATCAAATCGCGCGGCGCCGCAGGTCGCGCAGGTCCAGGGGGCCGGCGCGCGAGTCTTGCTTGCAGAAGACGACCGGGCTCTGCGCCGCTTTCTCCAGGTCATACTCGAGCGCGCAGGTTACACGGTGGTTGCGGCCGCCGACGGGCTTGAAGCAATGAAGATTGCGCTCTCCTCAAATGTTGACATCCTGGTAACGGACGCGATGATGCCGAACCTTAGCGGCCATGAGCTTTGCCGATTTGTGCGCAACAGCCAGACGCTTGCTCACTTGCCGGTAATTTTGTTGAGCGCTTTGGAACAAAAGGAACCGGGCGACAGCGAGCAGGTCGACGCGTTTCTTTCGAAACCTGTCGCCGGTGAGGATTTGATTGGATGCATTGAGAAATTGCTGGCGCAAAGATTAACCAGTTCATGATCGATCTAAGTCAGCAACGAAAAAAAGGCGATCCAACTTTCGGGTCGCCTTTTATGTTTCTTAAGTTAATCTCAATCAAGCAGTCGTTGCGCTGGTAACTTCGATCAGCGCATCAATGCCAGTGTGGGGTATCTCCTGCGCTTGCGCCACTGCCTCATAAGTGCAATGGCCTGCGTAAGTGTTCACACCCGCTTTCAATCCTGCATCGTTGCGTATGGCGTCGAGAAATCCCAGATTTGCCAGCTTAACAGCATAGGGCAGCGTCGCATTCGTGAGCGCGAATGTCGATGTCCGCGGCACCGCACCAGGCATGTTTGCGACGCAGTAATGCAGCACGCCTTCCACGTAATAGGTGGGATTTGAGTGCGTAGTCGGATGCGTCGTCTCAATGCAGCCACCCTGGTCCACCGCCACATCAACTATCACCGCGCCGTTGGGCACATCTTTGAGCATATTTCGCGTCACCAGCATTGGCGCCGCAGCGCCGGGAACCAATACTGCGCCAATGATCAAATCGGCGTTTGAGATGGCATCGTGAATCATGTAAGCACTTGAGGCGAGGGTGGAAATTTTAGAAAGGAAAATATCGTCCAGCTCACGCAGGCGCTCGAGATTGTTATCAATCATAGTGACGTGTGCACCCATGCCGACCGCAATCTTCGCGGCGTTTGTTCCCACCACGCCGCCACCAATGATTACAACTCTGGCGGCGGGCACGCCGGGAACGCCTCCCAACAATATGCCACGGCCGCCGGCCATCTTTTCCAGATAGTGCGCGCCGACCTGTATCGCCATGCGGCCCGCGACTTCCGACATCGGCGTCAGCAGCGGCAGGCCCCCACGCCGATCGGTGATTGTTTCGTAAGCAATGCCGGTGACTTTGCGCTTGATAAGTTGTTCAGTGAGCTTGCGGTCGGGCGCCAGGTGCAAATAAGTAAACAGCATCTGGCCTTCGCGCATGCGCGGATATTCGGGCTCGATCGGCTCCTTCACTTTGACGATCATGTCGGCTTTGCCCCAGACGTCATCAGCTGAGTCAATAATTTGCGCGCCGGCTCGTTGATAGAGGGCATCGTCAAAGCCCGAGCCTTCGCCGGCGCTGCGCTCGACGATGACTTGATGGTTGCTGTCGGTCAACGCGCGCACGCCCGCAGGCGTCAAACCAACCCGGTATTCGTTGTCTTTGATTTCTTTCGGCAGACCGACAATCACGGCAGAGTCCTCCAGAGAGCAGAAGTCAGAGAGCAGAGATCAGAAGTCAGAGATCAGAAGTCAGAGATCAGAGATCAGAGGTCAGAGATCAGACGTTAGAAGTCAACGGAAGTAGCCGTTTTTTCTGACCTCTGACTTCTGACCTCTGACTTCTGACCTCTGACCTCTGATCTCTGATCTCCGACCTCGGTTCGCCTAGCCAATGCCTTCGATCGTGTCGATTTGCGCGCGTTGCAGTTTGCCGCTGTAGTCGACATAGATGGATTTCCATTCCGAAAAAATGTCCAGCACCTGCGTGCCTGCTTCGCGATGGCCGTTGCCGGTCGCCTTAGTGCCGCCAAACGGCAGGTGAACTTCGGCGCCAATGGTCGAAGCGTTCACATAAAAGATGCCGGTGTACATGTCGTTCATGGCGCGAAAGGCGCGATTGACATCGCTGGTGTAAATCGCTGCGGACAGACCATAACGAACGCCGTTGGCAATCTCTACCGCGTCGTCGAGCGATTTCGTAGGAATGACTGCGGTCACCGGGCCGAAGATTTCTTCCTGCGCGATGCGCATATCCGGCTCGACATTGGTAAAGACAGTTGGCTCGATAAAGAACCCGCGCGCGTATTCGCCTCGAGTCAGTCGTTTGCCGCCGCAAGCCAGTGTGGCGCCGTCTTCCTTCTGACCAATTTCGATGTAACTCATGATCTTTTTGACGGCGTCAGCGTTGATCACCGGACCCATGTCGGTTTTTTCATCCGCGCCGTTACCGACGCGCATTCGCTTCGCGCGATCAACCAATTTACGGCAAAACTGCTTGTAAATCTTTTTATGGACCACCAGTCGCGATGATGCCGTGCAACGTTGTCCGGAAGTACCGAACGCACCCCAGACAGCGCCTTCGATTGCAAGGTCGATGTCGGCATCTTCCATGACAATGATGACGTTTTTGCCGCCCATCTCCAGCGAACAGATCGCATTGCGCTCGGCACAAGCCGATGCAACGATTCGTCCGGTTTCGGTCGAGCCGGTAAAAGAGATCAAGCGCAACGCCGGGTGATTGGTGATTGGGGCGCCGGCATCTTCGCCGTAACCGGTTACCAGATTCACGACTCCCGGCGGAATGCCTGCCTGCTCGCAGGCCTCGACGAGATTGTAGGTTGAGAGTGGCGTGTCCTCGGCGGGCTTCAACACGACTGTGTTGCCACAGACCAGCGCTGGAATCAGTTTCCAGGAAGGTATCGCCATGGGAAAATTCCACGGCGTGATCAGGCCGCAGAGGCCAACCGGTTGCCGCACGCACATCGCAAACTTGTCCGGCATTTCCGCCGGCGTAGTAAAGCCGTGCAGGCGCCGGCCTTCACCGGCCGTGTAGTAAGTGCAGTCAATCGCTTCCTGAACGTCGCCGCCGGCTTCCTTTAAAACCTTGCCCATCTCGCGGGTCATGTCGGCAGTGAAGCGCGGTTTGTTTCCCAGCAGGATCTCGCCCAGGCGAAAAAGCATTTCCGCGCGTCTGGGAGCGGGAGTATTGCGCCAACCGTCGAATGCTGCGCGCGCGGCATTCACCGCTGCGCTAACATCTTTGCTGGTTGACCTGGGGAAACGCCCGATGATGTCGCTGGTATCAGCCGGATTGATGTTGTCGAATAGTTCGCCCGACTCGCTCGGCAGCCATTTGCCGCCGATGTAATTGTGGTAAGTCTTAACCGAGCCACGAACGCGTGGAATAGTCTGTTTGGAATTTGTTCTTGCGAGCGCTTTTTTTGCCTGGGCCATTTTCTGGGTGTCGGGTATCGGGTGTCGGGTGTCGGTTGGAAAAAATCAACTGGCACCTGACACCCGGTACCCGCCACCTGTCCTTATTGGTAAGTGAACTGCACGATCCTGGTTGTTATGCGGTCGGAATCTCGCGAGTAACGCGAAACCTGCATCACCACTGGATCGCCCGGTTTCAAAGAGTTCATGACTCTTTGAAAATCGGCCAGCGCCGTTACGGGGACGCGGTTAATGCGTGTGATGACGTCACCCTCGTTAAGTGTCGGCTGTCCGTTGATGCCTCTCACTTCAGCGGCCAAGCCGCTGGGATCCACCTCTTTAATGTAAAGACCACGCACGCCCGCTAGATGCTTATCAGCGACTAGTTGCTGCGTCAGTTCAGCCAGCGTGATGCCGAGATGCAGGCCATTACCTTTCGGATCCGAATCCTTGGTCTTCGGGTGTGGTAGTTCATCGGATTCGCGCAGTTGTTGCAGCGCTGGACGTTCGCCAAGAACTACGTCAGCGGCGTGCTTTTCAAACTTGTTGTCGCGCTCGCGGAGATAAGTTAACGCCACGGATTGACCGACCGGACTTCCAGCAACTCTTTGAATTAACTCCTGGGCGTTTGCAATCGCTTGTCCGTTGAATTCAACGACAATGTCACTTGACTGCAAACCCGCCTTTGCCGCCGGTGTTGGTTGGCCATCCTTTGTTTGTTGCACGTCGAGAATGATCGCGCCTTTCGCCTCAGACAGACCATAGACGCGCGCAAATTCGTCCTTGACTGAATCAAGCGTGACGCCCAGATAGCCGCGGTGGACTTTACCCTGGTCCACAATCTGCCGGTAAACGAAGTTTGCTTCCGACGCAGGCAGCGCAAAGCCGATGCCGTTGTAGTCGCCGGTAGACGTTGCAATCTGGGAATTGATGCCAATGACTTCGCCGCGCATGTTTACTAATGGACCACCGCTATTGCCGCGATTAATGGCCGCGTCAGTTTGAATGAAGCGCTGGAAATTTGAATTTGCCGAAGGAGTTTCTCGTTCCTTCTTGGAAATAATGCCGGCAGTAACCGTCTGGTCCAGGCCGAAAGGAGAGCCAACCGCCAGCACCCAGTCGCCCACCTGGGCCGCATTCGAATCACCCAGAGTCACTGTTGGCAAATCCTGCGCGGCATCAATCTTGATCACGGCAACATCAGTTTCTTCATCAATGCCAACGATCCTTCCCGTATAGGTTTGGCCCGATTGCAAGCCCACGATGATTCGTGACGAGCCCTGGACCACGTGTTCGTTGGTCAGGATGTAGCCTTTGGGACTGACAATAAATCCGCTGCCGACGCCGTGCGATGGGCGCCGCGATTGCCGGCGAAACATATCGAGCAGTGGATTATTCGAAGGCAGGTCCTCCTGGTCCTCGTTGTCTTTCTCACTGACTTCGGGCGCGGCGGTGATGGTATCGATATTCACGACCGCAGGCTCGACTCGTCTCGCAATTTCTGCAAACGAGGCTGACAACGCTTCAGGCGCACGGGCGATTTGCATTTCGTTCTGCGCCACCGTTGGGCGTCCCGAAAGCATCGCGCCGATTCCCATACCGGCTAACAGGCAGGCCGTCGCCAGGGCCACGATCCACACCCGAAGCTTTCGCAGGATGGTCCGTTCGTTCACCGTTGTTTGATCTTTGGTAAGTTCGAGCATAAAGCACCGCCTTCAAGAAAGCTGCACGTCGCGACCTTTGGAAGCGCCGGAAACCCCGGTGATCATCAGGCCGCAGAAGGGAAGGGCTGAAGTATAACTAAAGGTCAATCAGGGAGCAAAAGATACAGTCGGCAGAAGGCAGTCGGCAGGAGGCAGTCGGCAGAAGGCAGAAAAAGAAAAAGAAAACAGAAACAGAAATGGTTACGCCTCTATTGCGTGGGTATTGGACGAGCGTGCCCCGCGGCGGGTTTCTGCTTCCTGCCGAGTGCCGCTGCCTCCTGCCGACTGCCTTCTGCTCCCTACGGTCGCAAGAACACTTTCAGCGCGCCTTTCTTTCCAGCGCGCTCCATCGCATACACACCGCGCGCGAGCGGATATTCTTCACTTATCAAACTGTCGATATCGATAGCGCCCTTCTTGAGAAGATCCAGCGCCGGCTGAAAACGGCCGCAGCGCGAGCCGACAATACTGATCTCGTCAACGACCAAGGGAGCCTGAGCGAATTCTGCGTTGCCTTCAAAGGTCGACTTCAACACCAGCACTCCACGCGGCCGCAACATTGCAAGTGCACCTGCAAAGCCCGACGGCGAGCCGGAGGCTTCGACCACCACGTCAAATTCGCGCTTGCGCTTTGCAGCAGCCTTCGGCGTCGCTGTTTCGATGCCACGACGTTCAGCAATGCGCAACTTCTCAGCATGCTTGCCAATCAAGAGCACGTGCGCGCCTGTTAGCGCAATTACCTGAGCGCAAAGCAGACCAAGTTTGCCATCACCGATCACCGCGACATGATCCGTTGGTTTGATTTCGACGCATTCCATGACTCCGCAAGCGGCTGCGAGTGGTTCGGTGAAAACAGCATGCTCCTCAAGTACTACATCCGGCACTTTAAAAAGATTAGCTTGCGGGAGTTGTAGAAACTCCGCATGTGCCCCGTCGCGTCCAACGATTCCCAGCACAGTTCGTTCGGGGCAATGACGCGGATCGCCTGAGCTGCACAGCGCGCACTTTCCGCAACCAGCATTTATTTCACCGACTACGCGCTGGCCGATTAGCGTCGCGTCGGCGGCTGCTTCAACGACCCCGACAAACTCGTGTCCGATCGTCCCTTTAAAGCCGGCGTAACCGCGCGCAATTTCCAGATCGGTGTTGCAGATTCCGGAAAGCAGTATGCGCACGAGCGCTTCGTCCGGCCGCGCAGGTTTTTCAACCTCGCGAACAGCCAGCTTTTTCTTGTCTACGCGAAGAGCTTTCATAAAACAGAGGTCAGAGATCAGAGGTCAGAGTTCTCAAAAACTTTTTGTGCGCGTGTAGACGTTTTGTGAAGTGAGTTCCACAATCTGTTGACTGCCGGCAACATTAATTGGCAGACGCCACTCCAAATCTTCGTCACCCGGTAAGATAGCGTTTAGCCACCAGCTGCCGGCCGCGATCACAACCGTCGCCTGTCCATCTTTGTCAAGTTTGGCATTGACAGGACGGCGACCCTGCATGCGCTCGTTCAGGAAATCGTCAAAGCGTTTGCCGGCGCGGCGCTCGGTAAAGTATTCGTGTCGCACGGCAACGATATCAACCGGGTACAGTTCCACGGGGATGTCCAGTGACACCGCGTGAACGCCGGCGGGGTGCAACATGATCTGCAATGTCGTTTCATTGTGGGACGCCCGGACGTCGGGGTTTGCGCGGTGCGGGAGTTTCGAGTAAATCAACCAACCGGACAAGAGCAGTGCGGCAACGAGCGTTGCTCGCAGGAGCAAAACAGTTAAGCGCGATAATGTGCCTGGGGGTTTCACCTTAATGGAACCAAAAGTCTCAGCTTGCAATTGCGCGAGAGATCAAACAATTGCGCAAACCTAGAGCTGGCTATTTCTTAAAAGCGCGAACGTAGGTAACCAGTGCCTCAATTTGCTCCTGGGACAGTTTTTTGCCGTAAGCCGGCATCTTCTCCTTGCCGTTATTTATGGAATTAAAGATGCGCTCGTCGCTGACTTTTTCCTGCCACTCGGCATCGGTAAGGTTGCGCGCGTGTTTAAATTTGCCCTTGATTGTTTTTGCGCGACCGTCCTTACCATGACACGAAGCACATTGCTTTTCGTAGAGCTGCTCAGCGTTTACCGCGGGCAAAGCGCCAGGATTGGTCGTTGGTGGTGTTGCGGCCCGGAAATTTGGAAAAGCAGCTGTGAATGCAACCAGCAACATAATGAAAAAAATAGGTTTCATAAAAGTGTGGCTCCCTCGTTTCCGGCTTTCCATCGCCGTGCAATCTGAGATGCCGGCCTTTTATACGTCAGCAAAACTTATGATACCCAACTGACATTGTTTTGTGTATCCGCGGAAGGAGGGTTGCCGAGTTGAAACGTTTGTTAATGCGAAGTAAGCTCGCGTCGCCAATGAATGAGATTCTCCAATAAGGGAATAACCAGTGCAGCGTGAACTGACGCAGGACAAATTCAGAGATGAGTGTGGCGTATTCGGGATTTACGGACACGCCGATGCTGCGCGACTAGCCTACCTGGGGCTGTACGCACTACAACATCGCGGTCAGGAATCTTGTGGCATCACCGCGTCCAATGGCGCGGAGCTGCGGCTGGAGCGCGCGATGGGTCACGTCGCAGATGCATTTGATCAATCAACGCTGGATCGTTTGCCGGGAACCAGCGCCATTGGTCATGTGCGTTATTCAACTGCTGGCGAAGTTTCGATACGCGAAGCGCAACCATTTTTGGTGACCTGCCAACACGGTCAGATTGCGGTTTGTCATAACGGCAACTTGCCGTTTGCGCGCGAAGAGCGACGCAAGCTGGAACGTGAAGGCGCGATTTTTTCTGCTACTTCAGATACGGAAGTGATTCTACACGGCGTGGCGCGATCGAAAGCTCCGTCAGTTCGCGAAGCGATTCCTGAAGTTTTGCGCGAGACTGAAGGCGCATTCTCCATGCTGTTCTTGACGCCTACTGAACTGATCGCGATCCGCGATCCGCGCGGCTTCCGTCCGCTGGCGCTGGGACGTTTGGGAGATGCCTGGGTGGTGGCTTCTGAAACCTGCGCTTTTGATTTGATCGATGCGCAGTATGTGCGCGACGTCGAACCCGGCGAGATGTTGGTTATCGATCATGATGGATTGCGCTCGTCGCATCCGTTGCCGGAACAGAAACCGTCGATGTGTTTGTTTGAGCATGTCTACTTTGCGCGTCCTGATTCGCTTATCTACGGCCAATCGGTGAACGAGTCGCGACACCGGATGGGCGCGCAACTCGCAATTGAACAACCGGCGGACGCGGACGTGGTGGTGCCGGTCCCGGATTCGGGAACAGTCGCAGCGATTGGTTATTCCGCGCAAAGCGGCGTCAGTTTTCGTTTTGGTTTAGTAAGAAATCATTATGTCGGTCGCACGTTTATCGAACCGCGGCAATCGATTCGTTCGTTTGGCGTGCGCATCAAGTTAAACCCGGTGCGCGAATTGATCGCCGGCAAGCGCGTGGTTCTTATAGACGATTCAATTGTGCGCGGCACGACTTCCAAGAAAATCGTGAGGATGGTGCGCGAAGCGGGCGCCAGCGAAGTCCACATGCGCATCAGTTGTCCGCCGACCATCAGTCCGTGCTATTACGGTATAGACACGCCCAACAAAGCTGACTTAATCGCCGCACAAATGTCGATTGAGGATATTCGCAAGTTTATAGAAGCTGATTCGCTTGGTTACCTTTCGCTCGAGGGAATGATTGAAGCGATTGGCATCAGTCGTGATTCGTCGTGCGTGGCTTGTTGGAACGAACAGTATCCTACGCGCATCACCAGCGAAGCCGAGACGATGTGGGAGCGCGATCACGAAGCCATAGGGGCTGACAACTAAGGCAGTAGCGCAGGCTTCAGCCTGTGGTCGGACCCAGACTAGAGTCTGTGCCGTCGAGGCGGTTTAGTCTCTTTTCAGTTTAAATCCACAAGGAACATTCAGTGAGTCGAGCGACAAAAGGATGTGGGTGCGCGGGGGCGGTCCTTGTTCTGCTGCTGATTCCGGCGGGTTACATTGGCTGGAAATACGTTGTCCCGTGGTGGAAAACAAAACCACCCACGCCATCTGGAAAAGAACTCCAGGTTCACATTCTCGACGTCGGCCCGGTTGAAGGCGACTCAATTCTGATTATTTCGCCTACGGGCAAGTCTGTGCTGATCGACGCCGGCGACACAAACAAAGGCAAAGTTGTGTTGGAAGCATTGAAGCGTTACAACGTGCAGCAGCTCGACTATTTCATTGCCACTCATCCTCATCCCGATCACATTGGCGGCGCAGACGAAGTGATCAAGGCTACGAAGGTTTTGCATGTCATCGACAACGGTGCTGAACCCGATGTTCCTGAATCACTGGCGGTAAAACAGAACCCCAAAGCGTCGCACAATAAAACCACCCAAAACAAGAAAGCTGCGCCGGCACCAGCCGTGAAGGCGAATTCAATTACAAAATTCTACGATGAGTACAAAGAGGCGGTAACGCAAAGTGGCGCGAGTTATGAGAAGGCCCAGGCCGGCACGAAATACGATATTGGTGGCGGCGCGCAGTTAACCGTGCTGGCGCCGACCGAACCGTTCTTTACAAGAGACCAGATGAAGACAGGCGGCAACCTGCCAAACGCAAATTCGATTGTGTTGAGACTTGATTACGGGGACTTCTCAATGCTTTTGACGGGCGATGCCGAAGAGCAAACGGAACATCGCATGCTGACGAAGGACGTAAACCTAAGAGCGAAGATTTTGAAGGTTAGTCATCACGGTTCGAAGTATGCGACCGCGCAGGACTTCGTCGATCGCGTCAAGCCGGAAGTGGCCATCATCTCTTGCGGCGAATGGAATCGTTATGGCCATCCTTCACAGCTGGTGCTGGATCGGTTGAAAGCTGCGAATGCGAAGTTGTTTAGGACGGACCTGCAAGGCGAAATAACAATAACGACCCGCGGCAAAGAGGGCGATTATGCAGTCAAGACTGCAAAAGAAAGTGCGGTTGACGTGTGGGCTGGACGGACTGCGCAGAAGGATGATTCAACGCGCTCAGGGTTCATTGCTTATGGTGATTTTGGGCCACCTCCCAAGAAGAGCGGTAAATAGTGAATCGTAAATCGTAAATAGTGAAAACAAAGAATTGCGCCCGATTCAAGGCTCGCCATCAAATTGATGTTCGCGCCAAGTGTTCATGATTTTCCATTTACGATTTACGATTCACGATTCACGAATTTATGACCAAGCCAATTTCATATGCGGATGCCGGGGTTGATATTGATGCCGCCACGCGTGCCACCGACAGGATCAAGCAACTCGCTAAGCAGACCTTCAATGCGCGGACGCTTTCCGAGATCGGCAGTTTTGGTGGAATGTTTGACGGCGCGTTTCCCAAGCTGAGCCAGCCGGTCCTGGTTGCTTCAGCGGACGGTGTCGGCACAAAACTCAAGATTGCGTTCCTCGCCGGCGTTCACAATACCATCGGGCGCGATCTGGTGAACCACTGCGTTAACGACATCCTGGTCCAGGGCGCGCGTCCTCTATTTTTCCTCGACTACATCGCGACCGGCAAGCTTTTGCCAGACGTGGTTGAGTCAATCGTCGCAGGCATCGCCCGGGGTTGCCGCGAAAACGGTTGTGTTCTCCTCGGTGGTGAAACAGCCGAGATGCCGGATTTTTACGCTGAGGGCGAATATGATCTTGCCGGATTCATCGTTGGAGTTGTTGACAAAGAGAAAATCATCGACGGCAAACGAATCGCTCCCGGAGATGTCCTGCTGGCACTACCGTCGGTTGGATTACATACGAATGGTTACTCGCTTGCTCGCAAGTTGTTCTTCGAAGTTGCTGGTTACGAGGTGAGCACGCGTCTTGATGAGTTGCGCACGACGGTGGGCGAGGCGTTGTTGGAGCCGCACGTTAGTTATCTGAAGCCGCTTGACGGTGTCCTTGATTCGGGAATGATAAAAGGGCTCGCACACATTACGGGTGGCGGACTGACAGACAACATTCCGCGCATCTTGCCCGAAGAGACGGCGGTTGAAATCAAGAAAGGCAGTTGGCCCACACTTCCTATTTTCAAACTTATGCAGGAAATGGGTAATGTTGCTGAAAACGAGATGTATCGAACTTTCAACATGGGCGTAGGCATGGTGATTGTCGCCTCGCAATCAGATGCTCAGCTTGTCAAATCACACTTGCAGCAACTGGGCGAGCAAGTTTACGAAATCGGCCGCGTGATTGAAGGCCAGCACAACGTTCTGTTTTCGGCGTAGGGGCGGACCTATGTGTCCGCCCGGTTTTCAAATTAGGCCGCAGGGCGGACACGCAGGTCCTCCCCTACAATTATGGTTCGCGTTGGAATTCTCATCTCCGGACGGGGTTCAAACATGCTGGTGCTTGCCGGCGCGGTCCGCGAAGGCCGTGTTCCTGAAACGGAGATTGCAGTAGTCATCAGCGACCAACCAAACGCCGCCGGCTTAGGCCACGCTCAGTCACGAAATCTGAAAACAGTGGTAGTGGAAAGAAATGGCCGCTCTCGTGAAGAACATGATCGCGAGCTGGTCGCCGTGTTGCAGGAACACCAGGTTGATTTTGTGTGTCTTGCGGGTTACATGCGTCTATTGTCGAAACATTTTCTTTCCACCTATCGCAATCGCATCTTGAATATTCATCCAAGCCTGCTGCCGGCGTTTCCGGGTCTGGACGCGCAAAAGCAAGCCTTGGAACATGGCGTTAGATTCAGCGGGTGCACAGTGCATTTTGTTGACGAGACACTCGATGGCGGGCCAATCATCACGCAGACGGTTGTTCCAGTGCTCGACGACGATACCGAAGAGACGCTTTCTGCGCGCATACTGGAAGAGGAGCACAAGCTATATTCAGAAGCACTGGCTATCGTTGCCAGTGGCGCTTATGAGATTGTTGGCAGGCGCGTGGTGCGTAAGTAAAGACTGTTGCCTGCGAAGCGCATGGCTGGTGAATTCTATTTACGATTCACGATTGACGACTTACGATGACCCAATGACGATTGACGAACAGCTCGACTACCTGCGCAAAGGAACTACGGAGATCATCCGCAATGAAGAACTGCGCGCCAAGCTCGAAAAGTCTGCGCAAACAGGCAAGCCCTTGCGCGTGAAACTCGGCGTCGATCCCACTGCGCCCGACATACACCTTGGCCACACTGTTGTGATTCGCAAGCTGCGCGCTTTTCAGGAGCTGGGCCACACAGTCATTTTTCTGATTGGCGATTTCACCGGACTAATCGGCGACCCCTCCGGCAATTCAGCGACCCGGCCACAGCTTACTCGCGAAGAGATCAATGCCAACGCTGAAACATACAAGCAACAGATTTTCAAAGTGCTGGATCCCGCGAAGACTGAGATGCGTTTCAATTCTGAGTGGATGGACTGCTGATGGGACGCAATCTGCAACGTGAGTATAAGCAGGACGCACAGGTCTGCGTCATCATGCCGCTGTTGGAAGGAACAGACGGCGTCCTGAAGATGTCGAAGAGTTTGGGTAACTACATTGGCATCAATGAACCGCCATCGGAAATCTTCGGAAAAGTAATGTCGATCTCGGATGAGTTGATGTGGCGTTACTACGAACTTCTAACTGATCTAACGACCGAACAGATAGCTGCTCTCAAAAATGGAGCCGAGAAAGGCGAACGCAATCCGCGTGACATTAAAGCCGAACTTGCGAAGTTAATCATTTCTGATTTCCATTCTCCCGAAGATGCGCAAAACGCCGAGGAAGAATTCAATCGCATTTTCAGACGCAACGAAGTGCCTGCCGAAATTGAAGAGGTCGCTCTGCAGTCGGGGGTTTGGAAATTGCCGCGCTTGCTGGTTGACCTGAAACTTGCGCCTTCAATGGCGGAAGCTCGCCGGTTGATTGAGCAGGGAGGCGTTTATCTCGATGGCGAAAGAAAATCTGATAGTGGACTATCGCTCAGCGTAAATCCGGAACATTTGATTCTGATTCAGATCGGTAAGCGGAAATTTGTGCGCGTGCGAGGAGCGTAGGATAGACATTCCTGTCTGTCCCGATTCGTGAACCAATAACAACCTTGGGACAGGCAGGAATGCCTGTCCTACCCAAGCAATGTCCGCAGCATTAGCCACCGAAGACGTCCTCGTAATCGAGACGCCTGAGCGCGTGCCGCTTCACTTTGCGCTCGCTTCGATTGGTAATCGTTTTCTTGCCTGCGCAATTGATCATGCGTTGCAAATACTCACACTCATCCTGATGATCATCGCGTTCACCCTGGTTGCGAACTATTCAACTTTTGGTGAACGCCTCATCAACGCGCCAAAATGGGTGCAAGCCGCAATGGTGATAGTCCTCTTTTTGATCCTGTCCGGCTACTTTGCTTTCTTTGAGTGGATTTGGAATGGACAAACACCCGGAAAACGGTGGCTGAAGCTTCGTGTTATTCGCGAAGATGGCCGCCCGGTCACTTTTTGGGAAGCGGCAGTCAGAAACTTGCTGCGCACTTTCGACATGATGCCGGCGCCGTTCTATTCAATCGGCTTGATCTCAGTTTTTGTTAGCGCTTCGGACCAGCGTGTGGGCGACATCATTGCAGGCACGGTTGTAGTTCGCGAGCGCGAGGCTGAGGCGCCGCTCTTCGCGCAGGTGTTTGAGTCAGCGGTGAGCGACTTGGCGTTGCGAAGATCGTTCAAGCCGGTTGAGTTTTCTGGAGAGCTTAACAGCCTAACCGAACGCGAGATCGAAGTGGTGGAAACTTTTCTGCGCCGGCGTTGGGACCTTTCGGATATTCCGCGGCAGTGGATGGCCTGGCGCGTTTCGTTGCCGCTTATGTACAAGATTCGTCCGACGTACGATCTGGCGACGTTTACCTACGAAGGCTTTCTTGAAGAACTGCTGCACCGTTATCGCGCCCACCATAGATTTTCGGAGTGAAACAGATTCTTCGCTCACCGTCGTAAAACACGACCCCCTCTGCCGCCAAAATTTCCGCTCGCGTCCCATGCGAACAACAAGATTTCAGACCGCGAGTCGTCTGGTGCGGCTGCTTTAACGCGCGAAATTGATCCGAAGATCGATTGTTTGTTAATCTTTCCGTTTCTAAGATTCGCATAATTCAAAACCATGGAAGGTTGGTTATTTGAGATGAGCACAAATGTTTTCATTTTGGGTGGCAAGCGCACGCCGATGGGCGAGTATGTCGGCGCGCTGAAAGACATTTCGGCAATTGATCTTGGCGCCACTGCGGCAAAAGCTGCTTTGGAAGCGACGGGCGTTTCCCCTGAAGAGATCGACCACACGGTGATGGGAAACGCGTTGCAAACGTCTGGCGACGCAATCTATGGCGCGCGTCACGTTGGCCTCAAAGCGGGAATACCTTTCGACCGGCCGGCGCTTACGGTGAATCGCTTGTGCGGTAGCGGCATTCAATCAATTGTTTCGGGCGCACACATGATTCAGCTTGGTGAAGCGCAAACCGCATTAGTCGGCGGCATGGAGTCGATGTCACAGGCGCCGCATGTAATTCGGGGAGCCCGCTCAGGTTTTGCGCTGGGCGAAGGTAAACTCGGAGACAGCCTGATGGTCGCGTTGCTCGATACCTATTGTAATACACCCATGGCCGGCACCGCCGAAAACCTGGCGCGAAAGTTTTCCATCTCACGCGAAGAGCAGGACGCCTATGCGCTGCGTTCGCAACAGGAAGCGAAGCGGGCCAGCGATGCCGGCTATTTTGCTGACGAGATTGTTCCGGTTGAAGTTAAGTCGCGGCGATCGAGTTTCGTTTTTGACCATGACGATCACATGCGACCAGAAACGACAATGGAAGTGCTGGCGAAATTACGACCGGCGTTTGCTAAGGATGGTTTTGTAACTGCCGGCAACGCTTCGGGAATTGTTGACGGCGCTGCGGCGCTGGTCATCTGCAATGAAGACTATCTCAAGCGCACGGACAAGAAACCGATGGGTCGTATTGTGAGTTGGGCCTATGCCGGCGTCGAACCTGAGATCATGGGCATTGGACCAGCGCCGGCCACGCGTCAGGCACTGAAGAAAGCCGGACTCGAGCTTGCTGACATAGATCTGATTGAAGTGAATGAAGCTTTCGCCGGCCAGTATCTCGCCGTTGAAAAGGAACTAGGTTTGGATCGATCGCGGACGAACGTCAACGGCGGAGCCATTGCACTGGGACATCCGTTGGGGGCTACCGGCACCCGGCTCGTACTCACCTTACTCCACGAATTGCAGCGCCGCTGCGGTCGTTACGGCCTGGCGACCGCGTGCATCGGTGGTGGCCAGGGCATTGCCATGATTGTTGAGCGGTTCTCCGGTTAATCGTCGGAACCAAATTGCAATTTCCTGATTTTCCAATATTGATCCAAATTCTCGGTAGGTTTATCGCAATCTGAAGATTGAATTTTCAGATAAGCGTTGAAAACCGGGGAGTTACAGAGCGTGTGCGTTTGGGCTTAATTCGGCATACCTTTTGCGAACGATAATGCGATCAAGTCATGCCCAGGTGGGTCTTCGCAGAATACGAAACAGCGAACTTGAATTTTACTCAGCTTAAAAACGTATTAGGCTTGCGAAAGGTGCATCAGGCGTGCTAAAAGCTTGCCTCTATTCGGGGTCTACGGATCAGTTCCTTCTTGTTTTGCATAACATCAATTTGCTCTCTATTTTCAAGACATCAACCTGCGCCCAATCGGCTACGCACATTCTTCAACGCTAACTCATACTTAAGGAGTTCCCCATGTCGAAATTTGTACGACTACCCCTAATAATTTTCTCCCTACTCGCGCTGAGCACTATCGCGTTTGCACAGTCAACGCTAACTGGTGGCGTCAGCGGCAAGGTCACCGACCCGCAAGGCGCCTCGATTCCCAATGCCGCTGTAACGGCGACTAACGCGGGAACAAATCAGGAGGCCACGGCCACGAGCGATTCCGATGGCAGTTTTCGCGTTGTCAATCTGCCGCCGGGAACATATACCGTAAAGGTTTCAGTGGCCGGCTTCGCTGATTTTGTGCAGGAAAAAGTTGTAGTCGAAGTTGGACAGGTCACCAATTTGAATGTTCCCCTCGGTGTTGCTGGAACTACGGCCACAGTCGAAGTTACCGCAGAAGCTCCGGTGATCAATACCAACTCGCAGGAGTTTTCCACCAACATTAATCAGACTTCCATCAACGAACTGCCAGTCAACGGTCGTCGGGTTACCGACTTTGTGCTCTTGACACCGGCCTCAGTTCCCGATGGCCCTTTCGGACTGATTAGTTTTCGTGGGATTTCGGGCTTGCTGAACAACAGCACGGTGGACGGTGGAGACAACAATCAATCGTTCCAATCCGAAGAGCGCGGCCGCACCCGCATTCCCTACGTCGTCAGCCAGTCTGCAGTACGCGAGTTTCAGGTTAACTCCTCAAACTACTCGGCTGAATATGGGCGTTCGGCCGGCGCGGTGGTTAATACAGTAAGCAAGAGCGGCACGAACGAGTTTCATGGGGATCTCTTTGAGTACTATCGCAACAACAAATTTGGCGCGCGCAATCCTCGCGCCTTTCAGAGCGTCTTAATCAATGGCATCTCGACCCCGGTAGGAATTAAGCCGCTCGATATTCGCCATCAATTCGGCGGCGACATCGGTGGCCCGATTGTTAAGAACAAGGCGTTTTTCTTCTTCAGCTACGATCAGCAAAAACGAAACTTCCCGGGTCTGGCTGTGTTTTTTGCCCCGGGTTACCTGAACA